>Ga0335075_10003510_pt1 | contig 24871 bp, 28 predicted proteins | sample Lox_Sample_24_FD_206723 | JGI IMG/M metagenome (GOLD analysis project Ga0335075, IMG submission 206723) | Soil microbial communities from Loxahatchee National Wildlife Refuge, Florida, United States - Lox_Sample_2.4 | ecosystem: Environmental > Terrestrial > Soil > Wetlands | place: USA...
ACGCCAGGCGGCGCAAGATCATCTGGGCCGATGGCGAACGGCTATCGATCGAGCAATCGGCAGAGCGCATCCATGCCGAGCATCCGGACAGGCCCCGAGGGCTGATCGAAATTTCCCTGCGCAGCTGGTTCGAGCACCGCACGGCGGAATCCGGTTCCGAACGCCAGATCAACGAACTCGACCGGCTCTTCGGGCCGTGGATTCGCGACCGTGAGCGAAAGTCACGGGCTGCCAAAAAATGACCGAGAAGTCCGCACTCTCAAGTGTGTTAAAACGCTTCGCCTAATTAAAATGCTTCGCCAATGGGAACGTCCACCGCAATCGCCGGCCGCGATCCTCGCGCCGCCCGACGCCACGCCATCCTGTGCGTGCTGAGCGCATCGGCCACCTTCACCATCGGCTCCGCCGTGGTGAAAGCGCTGACGGCGGAAATTCCGGTGATGGAGATCGTCGCGTTCCGCAGCTTCATCGCCTTCCTCGCACTGGTGCCGCTGCTGTGGCGGCATGGCGGGATCGCGGCGCTGGCCACCCGCCGTCCGCTCGGCCACATGCTGCGCACCTGTTGCGGATTCGTCGCGACCGTCACCTCGGTCTATGGCTATGCGGTGCTGCCGCTGGCCACGGTCACCGCGCTTGGTTTCGCCATGCCCCTGTTCTTGACGGTGCTGTCGGTGCCGCTGCTGGGGGAGCGTGTCGGCCCGCGCCGGGGCAGCGCCGTGCTGGCGGGATTGGGCGGCGTGCTGCTGATGTTGCGGCCGTGGCAGCAGACCGACGCGCTGCCGCCCGTGGCGGTGGCGATCGTGTTGTCCGGCGTCGTCGCCTGGGCGCTGGCGATGATCAGCATTCGCCGCATGGGCGAAGCAGGGGAGCGTAACGTCACCATCGTTGCGTGGTACAGCCTTGGCACCGCGGCGTTGGCCACGGTCGCCGCGCTGCCACATTGGATTGCGCCCACGGTGCCGCAACTCGGCGCGTTGTTGGCCGCCGGCCTGATGTCCGGAATTGCGCAACTGCTGATGACCGAAGGCTATCGCGGCGGCGAAACCACGCTGCTGGCGCCGTTCGAATATGGCGCGATCGTGTATGCGACGATCCTGGGCATCGTGCTGTGGGGCGAATGGCCGGACGGCTGGAGCCTGATTGGCGTTGCAGTGCTGATCGGTGCCGGGCTGTATATCTGGCGCCGCGAAGTCGCACTGGGCATCCGGCGGTGACGCCACACACCCATGTCATTGCGAGGAGCGTAGCGACGAAGCAACCTCGTTCGAGCAAATGTCCTGATCCTCCGTGCGCCGCATGACCGAGGTTGCTTCGTCGCTACGCTCCTCGCAATGACATGGATTGTGCCATGACGCGGGTCGTTCCAAGACGTGGATCGTCCCGTCACACGGGGTCGTCCTTAGACACGAATCGTCCTGCTCCTCAACCCGGCATTCCGAAAGGAGACACCATGCGAACCGTTGCCCTGGAAGAGCACTTCACCGTCCCCGACCTGGTGCGGCAAATCGATCCCGCCACGATCACTCGTCGCGGTTTCCCACCGCCGAGCACGCCTTGGGGTCCGATGCGCCAGGTCGAGCGGCTTGCCGATCTCGGTCCGCCGCGCCTGCAGGACATGGATGCGGCCGGCATCACGGTGCAGGTGCTGTCGGTTTCCGGTCCCGGCGCCGACATTGCGCCGGCAGACCAGGCGCCGGCGCTGGCGCGCGCATTCAATGACGCGCTGGCCCGCGTCGTTGCCGCGCATCCGGACCGTTACGCCGGCTTTGCCCATCTGCCGATGACGGCGCCCGCGGCAGCAGCAGACGAGTTGGAACGGTGCATCACACAGCTCGGCTTTTGCGGCGTGCTGGTGAACGGGCTGACCGAGGATCGCTTTCTCGACGATCCCCGATTTGCGCCGATCCTGTCCCGCACCGAGACGCTGGGCGTGCCGCTGTATCTGCATCCCGGCATCCCGCCGGAATCGGTGCGCAAGGCGTATTACGACAGCCTGCCCGGCCCGCTGAGCTTCATGCTGTCGATCGCCGGCTGGGGCTGGCACGCCGAGGTCGCCGTGCATGTGCTGCGCCTTGTGCTGTCGGGCACGCTGGACCGCTACCCGCGCCTGCAACTGATCATCGGCCATATGGGCGAGGGCCTGCCGGCGATGCTCGAACGATGCGATCAGGTGTTCGGACGCGCGCCGGCCGGTATGCTGAAACGCGCGCCGGGTCAGGCGATCCGGGACCAGGTGCATGTCACCACCAGCGGCTTCTTCTCGCTGCCGCCGTTCGAGGTTCTGCTGCACACGTTCGGTGCCGACCGGATCATGTTCTCGGTCGATTACCCGTTCAGCGAGAATGCGACGGGCCGCGCGTTCCTCGATAGCCTGCCGGTTTCGCCGGCGGACCTGGAAAAGATCGCGCATGGCAATGCGGACCGGCTGCTGAAGCTGCGAGGGTAATATTCGGGCAACAGGCGCGCCATCGGTAAGAGACGCGCCTCGTCGCCTCCTCCCAGCGCCCCGACGGGCGAATTGTGCGCGAAGCCAGTCACGATACGCCGGTCGAGTCAGGAGACACCATACGCCGGTCGAGGCGACAAGCGGCGTGCCGGCACCGCTCCGGCGCGAAACTCCCGGATGCATCTACCGTTCTCGCTAACGCGTAGGCCGGGAAAGCGATGCCGTCTCGGCGAACGCCGTTCAATCGGAGGTCATCGGGGGAATGTTGGATTACATATCTCGATCGGCGGGTCCTGCGATATTGAAAGCGCTGAGACATCCCGACGCGCTTCTGCAACTGACGCAGGCTCAAGCAGCCGCGCCGCCGCCGCATCCGGCCGCCCACTGGGTTTCCTATCACGGCGGCGACGCGATCCTTCTGTCGATCGTGTTATTCGTGGTGACCGGAGGATTTGCCTATGCCGGTACGCGGCTGCGCACCCCGCTCGGGGTCACGCGGCCAGGACGCACCGTCGCCTGCTTCATGATCGCGATCTGGCTGCTGGCGATCTACAACGTCCTCGTCGCCACGTTCGTCTATGGACTGCAAGTGAAGCAGGCCTATCCGGAGTTCGTCGCGGCCCGCGTGCGCGTCGGTACGTTCGTCGATGCGCTGGTGGCCTTCTGCGTGATTCTCTACCTCACGCGGCGCTGGGGCTGGCGGACCGCGCTGGCCAGCGCCGTCATCGGCACCGCCGCCGCGCCGATGATCTTTGAGTTTCCCTTCGACCTGATCGTCATGGCGCGGACCAATCCGCCGATCCCGGGTCACCCGATGCTGTACCGGCAGCTTTTCTTCCTGCCCTTGTTCCTGGTCGAGTTCTCGACGGTGTCGCTGCTGACATTGCTGCCTTCGATGCGCGTGACGGCGCGCGCCTGTTACGCGGTGGCGGGGACGTTCCTGGTATTTGCCGTCTGGGCGGCGTTCGGGTTCGCATTTCCCGCGGAACCTCTGCCGCTCGCGCTGAACGTCGCGTCGAAGATCCTGTGCTTCGTCGCGGCGATCATGCTGTTTGCCTGGAGGGTGGACGGGGACGTCTCCGGAGCCGGCGCATGATCCCGTCACAATGATCCCGTCGCACTGTCGCGTCCGCGCCGGTCAGGATAGATTGGCCGCGCCGCCTCACGACGGCTGCGACCGAGCGGAAACAGGGTGCGGAACGATGAACCTTAGCGACCTCGTGGCGATCGACGTCCACACGCATGCCGAAGTGTCCTGCCGCCAGCCGGCCGACGCGCTGTGGCAGCCCTATGAAGACGCCGCCAGCAAGTATTTCAAGGTCGGCAAGCGCCCCACCATCGCCGAAACGCTCGCCTATTACCGGGAACGCAAGATCGGCCTGGTGATGTTCACCGTCGATTCCGAATTCGAGATCGGCAACCGCCGCATCCCCAACCAGGAAGTCGCCGACGCCGCGGCCGAGAATGCCGACATCATGATGGCCTTCGCCAGCATCGACCCGCACAAGGGCCGCATGGGCGTGCGCGAGGCCACCGCGCTGATCGAGGCCGGCGTGGTGCGCGGCTTCAAGTTCCATCCCACCATGCAAGGGTTCTTCCCCAACGACCGCATGGCGTACCGCCTGTATGAAGTGATCGCGAAGCACAAGCTGCCGGCGATCTTCCACAGCGGCCATTCCGGCATTGGCACCGGGATGCCCGGCGGCGGCGGGCTGCGGCTGAAATACTCCAACCCGATCCACCTGGATGACGTGGCCGCGGACTTCCCCGACATGACGATCATTATCGCGCATCCGTCCTGGCCGTGGCAGGACGAAGCGCTGTCCGTCTGCCTGCATAAGCCGAACGTGTATATCGACCTGTCCGGCTGGTCGCCCAAATACTTCCCGCCGCAACTCGTGCAATACGCCAACGGTCCCTTGCGCCACAAAATCCTTTTCGGATCGGACTGGCCGCTGATCGCGCCGGACCGCTGGATCACCGAATTCAAAGCCGCGGGATTCAAGCCCGAAGTGCACGAGCTGGTTCTGAAGCAGAACGCGATCCGGGCACTGGGATTGGGGCCTTGAAAACCTCTCCCGCGCCGCGCGCATAGCGCGGCGCGGGAGAGGTTTTGTCAGTGTGCGATCGCCTCCACTTCCCGCAGCTTCGTGCGCGGCCCCAGCGAGGCAACCGACAGAATCACCACCGCCATGCACACGGCGACAAAGCCGAACACGCCGTTAGGGCCGAAATCCCGCAGGAAGAACGCGATGAAGAACGGCGTCAGGATGCCGCTCAGCCGGCTCCAGGAATACACGAACCCAACGCCGCGGGCGCGGATGCGTGTCGGGTAAAGCTCCGCCTGGTAGTTGTGCAATCCGTAGGAGAGCCACTGCGCCGCCATCGCCAGACAGGCCCCCAACGCGATCAGCGCCCAAGAACTGTCCACGTTGGCGAACCAGATGCCGAACACCGCAATCGAGAAGCACGACAGGCAGGCATGCCATTTGCGTTCGATCTTGTCGGCGAAAAGCACGATCAGGAACGGAAAGATGACCGCCGCGATGTTGATGATCGTGCTGTATTCCAGGCTTTGGGTGATATGGATGCCCTTGGCGATCAGCAGCGTGGGCGTCCAGGCGACAAACCCATAGAACCCGACGGTCTGGAAGAAGTTGAACAGGATCAGCATGATCGTACGCCGGAGGTATCGCGGGCTGAAAATCTCCCAGACGCTGCCCTTGCGCGGGTCCTGATAGTGCGGCGGCTCCGGCAGCGGCAGCGGCCGGCCGTAATCCGCCTCGACGCGCCTCTCGATGTCGGCCATCACCCGCTCGGCCTCCTCCAGCCGGCCCTGCTGCGCAAGCCAACGCGGGCTCTCCGGCAGGCCGAGGCGGATCCACCAGATCACCACTGCGGCGAGCGAGCCGATCCAGGCAACCCAGCGCCAGCCATCATAGCCGAACAACATCGTGGGTGTGAGTTGCCAGGACAGGAAATAGGTGACCAGGAAGGCGATGGCACTCATCGCCTGCAGGACGGCGAACGCCGCGCCGCGGCTCCTTCTCGGAACCAGCTCGGAGAGATACGCGTCCACCGTGACCAGCTCGAGACCAACGCCCAGCGCAGCGACGAACCGCCAGAAGTTCACGCCATTGGCGGTGTCCAGCGAGGCCATGATGAAATTGGCGATGCCGAACCACAGCAGCGAATACGCGAAGATCGCGCGGCGGCCGAAATGGTCGGCGATGTAGGAGACGAGCAGCGTGGAGATGAAGAACCCCGCGAACAACGCGGCCACGAAGCTGGCGAAGCCGGTGAAGCCGAAGAAGCTGACTGTGGTCGGGGTGAAGATCCTGGCCTTGAACAGGCCCGGACCGAGCGCCCCGATCAGGCCGATGGCATAGCCGTCGAAGAAGCCGCCGAAGGTAAGCAACACCGCCATGATCCACAGGGTGCGGGTCATCGGCAGGCGATCGAGCCGGGCAGTGAGCTTTTCCGCCGCGGTGGCGACGCGCAGCGACAGGCCGTCCTCGGCGACGCTCATGGTAGCCGAACCGGGCGGAGATGCGCCGGTTTGAGAATTGGACATTTCGTTACGTTTCCTTCCTCAGTCGCGGGTCTTGTCGTGGCCTTCCATGCGCCACGCGCCGGCGCCAAACCATGCACCCGCGCGAAACGACCTGGAGACCGGCCCCTTTTCGGCAGGGCCGAAGGAGAGACTGCGGGATTCTGCAACAACGTGTAAAGTGTCGCGCCGGGAGCCAGCGATCAGCCGGCGTAAAGACCCCTCTCCCGCGCCTTCACCCGGATCGCCGCCACCATCAGATCGAGCGTCGGCGTCGCGATCCCAGCCATGCGCGCCATATCCAGCGGCACGCTGTACAGCGCGTCGATTTCCATCGGGCGTCCGGCCTGCAGGTCCTGCAAGATGCTCGGTCGGTGCTGAAGATGCGTGTTGATGGCGATGACCTCGGCCATGTCGAGATCGAGCATGATACCCATCGCGCGCGTCACCGCCTGCGCCTCGGCCACCATGCGCGTGGAGCAATCGATCAGCGCGGGCTCGGTATGCGTGGCAGACACCGGCGTTTCGGTCAGCACGCATATCGGGCCGGCACTGAGATTGAACACAAGCTTCCGCCAGATCAGCGTGCGGATGTCGGGTGCGACCGTCACCGGCAGGTACGCGACGCGGAACGCATCGGCCAAAGCCAAGATACGCGGCGTGGTGGCGCCGTCCGGCTCGCCGAACACGGTGCCACGCGCGGCACCGGTCAGCAGCCGCACCACGCCGGGGGCGGGCGTGGAGCACGCCGGCCAAAAGATGCCGCCGATCACGCGGTGCGGTCCTACGGTGCGCCATAAAGCGCCGCCGGGATCCAGCCGCGCCACCTGCCGCCCGTCCTGCGGCCCGCCATGGCGATGGAAATACCACCAGGGGATGCCGTTCATGACAAACGCCACGCACGTGTCGTGGCGCAGCAAGGGTGCAATGCGCGCGGCAACATCCGGCAGCGCGGGCGCCTTGACCGTGACGATCACCGCGTCTTGCTCACCCAGGTCCGCGGGGTCGTCGCTGGCCGGCACGCGTACAGTGATGACGGCGTCGGGAGTTTCGACGCGCAATCCGTCCGCGCGGATCGCCGCCAGGTGGGCGCCCCGCGCAACGACAGAAACATCCGCGCCGCCCCGGGCAAGAAAGCCGGCCAGGTAGCCGCCGACCGCGCCTGCTCCGAAGATGCAAATGCGCATGCGTGGTCGGCGCCTCAACCGATCCGGCGAAAGCCGGCGTCCCTCCTGCCCGCACCCAGGCTCATGCCAGCAGCTCCAGCGCGGCACGGGACAACGCCTGGACGCCGTAGCCGATGCAGCGTTCGTCGGGCTGGTAGGCGGAGTTGTGCAGCTTGTCGTCGCGCCCCGGCTGGCCGGAGCCGACACGCAATTGGAAGCTCGGCACCAAATCCGCCATCAGCGCGAAATCCTCGGCGCCCATGCTCGACCTGCCCTCGCGGACCGCTTCCCCGAACTGCTTGCGGATCGCGGTCACCGTCGGGTCCAGCACGCGGTCGTCGTTGCGCAGCGGCGGCACGCCACGGCCGTAATCCACCTCGCAGCGGACGCGCATGCCCGCCAGCATGCCGGCGGCGAGGCGCTTGATCGCGGCCTCGGCCATGTCGCGCGCCTGCGGGTGCAGCGTGCGCACGGTGCCGCTGAGCGTGCAGGCATCCGGAATGATGTTGCGCGCCGTGCCGCCATGGATGGCGCCGACCGTGACCACCACGGGCATCGTCGGCGGCACTTCACGCGACACGACCGTCTGAAGCTGCGTCACGAAATGGGCGGCGGCGATGATCGGATCGATGGCGAAATTCGGAAACGCGGCGTGGCCGGACTTGCCGTGCACCACGATGTCGAACCGGTCCGCCGCCGCCAGGGCCGGGCCGCGCACGAAACCGAACTGGCCCACAGGCATGTCGGGGTGGTTGTGGAAGCCCAGCGCCATGTCGACCTTTGGATCGTCCATCACGCCTTCGGCGATCATCTCGCGCATGCCGCCGATGGCTTCCTCGGCCGGCTGGAACACCAGCTTCACCGTGCCGGCGAGCTGCGGCGCGAGATCCTTCAGCACCGCGGCGACGCCGAGCAAGGTGGTGGTGTGGATGTCGTGGCCGCAGGCATGCATCAGGCCGGGCCTGGTGCTGGCGAAGGGCAGGCCGGAGGTTTCCTGGATCGGCAGCGCGTCCATATCCGCGCGGATTGCCAGCACCGGACCGGGGCTCCCACCCTGGATCAGGCCCACCACGCCGGTCCTGCCGATGCCCGTCTGGTGCGTGATGCCGAGCTTCTCCAGTTCGGCTGCAACCACGCCGGCGGTGCGGACTTCCTCGAACGCGAGTTCGGGATGCGCATGAATGTCGCGGCGGATTTCGATCAGCCGGTGCTCTATCCGCTGCGTCAGGTCGCGGATGGCGGTGGTGGGATCGTTGGGCAGGGGCATGTGGGCGTCTCTCTTGTCTCGCGTGCGCTGTCGGTCGACTGTCATTGCGGGGAGCGAAGCGACGAAGCAACCCCGATCGGGCAGCGCACGGACTGAGCGGGTTCTTCTCGCCGGAGATTGCTTCGTCGCCGCGCTTCTTGCAATGACACCGGGGCGCGACCCGCGATTCGATGGCCGGGGGCGCTACGCCAGGCCGGTGGTACGATACAGAGCTGGCAGCGGCACGGCGAAACCGATGCTGTCGAGGCGCAGCGTGCCGTCGTCGCCGACGAGTTCCGGCTCCCGTGGCCAGCCGCCGTCCGGCATTCGCCGGAGAACCTCGGCGGAAATCGCGGTGGATCGGAGCACGACGATCTCTTGCACGGAGGGTATCGTCATATAGCCCCGGACGTTGAGCCGGGTCTTGGACACGTTGCTCGGCGACAGGATCTCGAACAAAACGAGCGGTTCGTGCATCAGATGCTCGCCGGTCGGTGGCGTGCGGGTGACACCGAGATCAGGGACCAGGCAGTTCTCTTCCGAACGTTGGCTGGGAACCACGCCAGGAGCGATGACAGCGCGGCACCCCATCCCCTGTGCGTCCAAATGCACGCCCAGCAATTGTACCAGGACGGCATGGATCGAACCATGAGCGTCGGAGGCGGGGGCCATCATTTCCGGCTCGCCATCCCGCAACTGCCACAATGCGCCGGAGCGATCGTCTGGCTCCCAATCAAGGAACTCTGCGACGGTCATGCGGCGCCACGGTCGCTGAAGTGCAGTCGACATGACCGGACCATGCGTCTCCTGGTGGGGCGTTGCAAGCACGCGGGTGGGCGGCGACGCCATGCCGTCATGGGGCGCCATGCCGTCATGCGGCGCCATGCCGTCATGGGGCGCCATGCCGGCATCGGGAACGATAAAGCAGTGACCACCGCCGGCGGCGCGGCGACTTCCGGCAGCAGACGACGTATCAGTTCGCCATATACCCGCCATCGACGGTGAAAGCGCCTCCGACGACGAATCGCGCGCGATCCGACGACAGCCAACACACCATCTCCGCAACGTCCTCCGCCCGACCAAAGGCGCGGCTGGGAACCCTGGCCAGCAGCTCGTCCCCGCGGCGCGCGATCGTTTCGGCCGTCATCTCCGTATTGATCCATCCCGGGCAGCGGCGATCAGTTCGCGCGCCAGCGCCTGGATGCGGTCCTTGCGCCGCGCACCCAGCACAACGCGCGCGCCTTGCGCTGCAAGAAGGCGCGCTGTCGCCTCGCCCAGCCCGCTGCTGGCGCCGGTAATGACGACGACTTTTCCAACGATATTGTCGCTCATGGTTGTGACTCCAAACTGGTGATGATCGCTGATCCTCGCGGCATCAGGGTGACGGCCGCGTGCACGCCCGCTGACGGGACCGCGTTCAACGATCGACCATGGCCTGCAGGAACGCGGGGTAACGCTCGCCGTGCAGTGTGACGGCGCCGAGCGCGCCCTCGATGTCCCGCAAATCGCTCTCTGTTAGTACGACATCCGCCGCGCCGAGATTTTCTTCCAGACGGTGCAGTTTCGTGGTGCCCGGGATCGGCACGATCCACGGTTTCTGCGCCAACAGCCACGCGAGCGCGATCTGCGCCGGCGTCGCCCGTTTCCCGGCCGCGATCCGACGGAGCAAATCGATCAGCGTCTGGTTCGCCGTCCGCGCCTCCGGCGTGAAGCGCGGAACCATGGTCCGCATGTCCCTGGCCCCGAACTGCGTATCCGCACTGATGGCGCCGGTGAGATAGCCTTTCCCCAACGGGCTGAAGGGAACGAAGCCGATGCCAAGTTCCTCGAGCGTGGGCAGGATCTCTTGCTCGGGTTCCCGCCACCACAGCGAGTACTCGCTTTGCAGCGCGGAGACCGGCTGCACCGCATGCGCCCAGCGAATCGTTCGCGCGCTGGCTTCGGACAGGCCGAAATGCCTGACCTTGCCCGCTGCGACCAACTCCTTCACCGCGCCCGCGACGTCCTCGATCGGCACGTTCGGGTCGACGCGGTGTTGGTAAAACAGGTCGATACGATCGGTGCTGAGGCGTTTCAAAGACGCCTCGGCGACCTCCCTGATGTGCTCTGGCCGGCTGTTCACGCCGATGTCCGCGAGTGCCTTGCCGAATGTGTGGCCGAACTTGGTGGCAATCACGACGTGATCGCGGAACGGGGCCAGCGCTTCGCCGACGATTTCCTCGTTCTTGTACGGGCCGTAGGCTTCGGCGGTGTCGAAGAACGTGACGCCACGTTCCACAGCGGCGCGGATCAGCCTGATCGCATCCTGCGTATCCGCAGCCGGGCCATAGCCGGAGGTCAGGCCCATGCAGCCGAGTCCGATGGCCGAAACCTCCGGCCCGGTGCTGCCGAGTTTCCGCTTTTGCATTGCATCTTCTCCTGTCGTGGCAGCGGGACGCGACCGTCCTGCCCGGCCATCAGGCGCGGTATTGCGCGTCGCTCACATGCTCCATCCAGTCGACGACCTTGCCGTTCAGCGCCTCCTGCAGCGCGATGTGCGTCATGGCCGTGGTTGGGGCGGCGCCGTGCCAGTGTTTCTCGCCGGGCGAGAACCAGACCACGTCGCCCGGCCGGATTTCTTCCACCGGTCCGCCCTCGCGCTGCACCCGGCCGCAGCCCGCGGTAACGATCAGCGTCTGGCCCAGCGGATGCGTGTGCCACGCCGTGCGCGCGCCAGGTTCGAACGTGACGCTGGCGCCACGAACCCGTGCCGGATCGGGCGCCTGGAACAGCGGGTCGATGCGGACTGTGCCTGTAAAGTACTCCGCCGGTCCCTTGCCCGACGGCTGTGAGCCTGCTCGCTTGATGTCCATGGCTGAATCACTCCGTTTCGTTGCGATAGTGTTGTTGCGTCAGCGTTGCTGTGGCGGTCAGTGCCGGCACCTCTGCGGCGACAGGTCAGCGCGATTCAAGCCGCAGCGTGGTCGGCAGGATTTCGGCACGCACCATTTCCTGCGCGTGGCTGCTGTGGCGGTATTTCCGCAGGATTTCCCGGCTGGCGCGCTCGACTGAGGCAGCGTCGTTCGCTGGAAGCGCCTGCACCGCCAAGCCGCGGCCGGCAATCTCCAGCGTGGCGGGACCGCCGGCCGCGAGGTCCTGGTACCAACGCCCCCTGGTACCCAGCCACGAACGCACGAAGACGTCGCCGCCATCGACCACCACCCAGATCACGACCGCGCTCTTGGGGTGCTTGTCGGTCCGGATCATCGGCTCCTGCACATCACGCAAGGCGCGCAGTGTGTCGGCATCGAATGTCGCCATGGCCTGATCTCCCCACTGCGTCGGACGCCTGGCACCCTGGGCGGCAGGCCGGACGCGGCGCATTACGGGACGATAAATTAGCCCTTCGGCGCTATCCGTTTAGATCCTATGATCCGCATGGACTTATGATCCAGGCTCATGAATGGCGCGTGAAAACCTGAACGATCTTCTCGCCTTCCTCGCGGTTGCCAAGGATCGCAGCTTCACCCGGGCGGCGGCGCAACTCGGTGTGTCGCAGTCGGCCCTAAGCCACACCGTCCGCGGGTTCGAGGAACGGCTTGGCCTGCGGCTGCTGACCCGCACCACCCGCAGCGTGGCACCGACCGAGGCCGGGGAGCGACTGCTGCGCACCGCAGGGCCGCGCCTAGACGAGATCGAAGCAGAACTGGCTGCGCTGAGCGAACTGCGCGACACGCCCTCCGGCACCATCCGCATCACCGCGCACGACCACGCGGTGCGATCTGTCCTCTGGCCCGCGTTGGAGAAGCTTCTGCCCGGCTACTCGGACATCAAGGTGGAGATCGTCATCGACTATGGCCTGACCGACATCGTGGCGGAACGCTTCGACGCCGGCGTTCGCACCGGGGAGATGGTAGCGAAGGATATGGTTGCCGTGCGCATCGGTCCCGACATGCGCTCGGCGGTGGTCGGCGCACCGTCTTATTTCGCCAACCGGACAAGGCCAAAAACGCCGCAGGACCTGACAACGCACGCCTGCATCAACCTGCGCCTGCCGACCCACGGCGGGCTCTATGCCTGGGAATTCGAGAAAGGAGGACGCGAAATCCGGGTGAGGGTCGAAGGGCAGCTCGTGTTCAACGGCACCGCCCCAATGTTGGATGCCGCCCTGTCCGGGTTCGGCCTGGCCTATGTGCCCGAGGACACGGTGCGGGCGCACCTTGCCGACGGGCGGCTTGTCCGGGTGCTGGCGGATTGGTGTCCGACCTACCCCGGCTACCACCTCTACTATCCGAGCCGCCGCCAGCCCACGCCGGCATTCGCGCTGCTGGTCAATGCATTGCGTTACCGGCGCTGAGGCAGGGCATGGACGTTGCGCGGTCGACGCGGCCGGCGTGACCACGATAGTTCGGCTTGCGTTGCCCCTGAACAATGCGGCCGCCGCCGGTTGAAGCGAACCACGCCGCGGGCGGACCTTTTCCCCCGCGCTGCTTCACGGGCTCCTATTCCGCCGCCTTCACCTCGTTCAGCAGCCGCGCCGCCTCCGCGCCACGTACCTTGGCAATGTCGTCCTGGTATTTCAGCAACACGCCCAGCGTGTCATCCACCGCCGCCGACGCCAGTTCCTTCTGGTTCAGATAGGTCAGCGCCTGCGCCCAGTCGATCGTCTCCGCCACGCCGGGCAGCTTGAACAGATCCTCTCCGCGCAGCTTCTGCACGAATCCCACCACCTGCGCCGACAGCGCCTCCGGCACGCCGGGCGCCTTGGCGGCCAGGATCGCGCGCTCGCGCGCCGCATCCGGGTAGTCTACCCAGTGATACAGGCAGCGCCGGCGGATCGCGTCGTGCACCTCGCGGGTGCGGTTCGAGGTCAGCACCACCACCGGCAGCGTCTTCGCCTTCACCGTGCCGAGTTCCGGCACCGTGACCTGGAAATCGGCCAGCAGTTCCAGCAGGAACGCCTCGAACGGTTCGTCGGCGCGGTCCAGCTCGTCGATCAGCAGCACCGAGGGCGGCAGGTCTGGGTCGATCGCCGACAGCAGCGGGCGGGCGAGCAGGAACTCGCGCGTGTAGATGTCGTGCGCCAGTTCGTCGCGGTCGGTCTGGCCGGCGGCCTCGGCCAGGCGGATCGCCATGAGCTGGCGGGCATGGTCCCATTCATAGGCAGCGGCGGCGATGTCCATGCCGTCGTAGCATTGCAGCCGCACCAGGCGGCGGCCCAGCCCCGCGGCCAGCACCTTGGCGATCTCGGTCTTGCCGGTGCCCGGCTCGCCTTCCAGGAACAGCGGCCGCCGCATCGACAGCGCGAGGTGCACCGTGGTGGCCAGTTCCGGATCGGCGATGTAGCCCTGGTCGGCAAGCAGTTTGGCGGTATCGGCAACGGACGCAGGCAGCGCAGGCACTAGATGATGCTTCCGACGTAGAGCAGGAGGATGAACAGAAAGACCGCGATGCCGACCCAGGCGACGATCGGCAAGCCATACGGCTCGCGCGGGATCATCGAGAAGACGCTCACCGAAGACGGCGGGTTGGCCGGCGGCAGGACCGGCTCGGACACCACCGAACCGGGGGCGGAGGGAAACACGCGCTGATGCTCGGCACTCACGTGGGCAGGCTCCGGAGGAGGGTTGACGGCGGGGAAAATCGGTTCGGCGGCGGTCGCCGTGGCAGGGGCCGGCGCGGCGGGCTCGGGCGCGGGAGCCACTTGCGCGCTGAAGCGATCGAAGAACTGGTCCGCCATCTGCTTGGCGCTGGCATCCACCAGCCGGGCGCCGAGCTGCGCCAACTTGCCCCCGACCTGCGCGTGGACCTCATAATGCAGCAGCGTGTCGGCGTTGTCCTCGGCCAGGTTCACCTTGGCGCCCCCCTTGGCGAATCCGGCGACGCCCCCCTGCCCTTCCCCGCTGATCGTGTAGCTGTTCGGCGGGTCCATGTCGGAGAGCAATACGTTGCCGGCGAAGCGGGCGGAGATCGGGCCGATCTTCACTGCGGCGGTCGCCTTCATCTCCGTGTCGGAGAGCTTCTCCAGGGTTTGGCACCCCGGGATGCTGGCGCGAAGCACCTCGGGGTCGTTCAACGCATTCCAAACGGTCTGGCGCGGGGCGGGAATGCGCCGCTCGCCGGTCATATCCATCGTATGGGTGTCCCTGCTGGGGTATGGCGGACGTTACTTGCTAGGCCGCAGGCGCGCAAACAAGCCCCCGGCCGGGGGCGAGCGCCGTGGCAGTGAGCCGGCCGCCGCACATGCCGTTGATCTCGCGGCGCGCGGCCGGGAGCCGCGACCCGCCGGGTCAGCCGTTCGGGCGCTCGGCGAACCAGGCGGCGTCTTCGGGTTTGGGCTTGAACTCCGGATTGCTCGGCCATTCCTTGCTGCGCGTCGACATGTCGTCGCCGTAGCGAACGCGGAACAACAGCGTGCGTTCCGGGCCATTGATGTACTCATGCAGTTCGCCGCGCGGATGCACGACGAAGCCGCCCGGCTTCACGTCCACGGTTCCAGTTGGCGTGCGCATCACCCCGCCGCCCTGGAAGCAGAAATAAATTTCGGTCGCGTTGGGATGCAGGTGATTGGGGCTGACCTGGCCCGGCTCCCAGCAGGCGACGGTCACGTCGCCTTCGCCGATCTTGCCCAGCACCTTCTCCACATGCCGTTGCACATCGAACCGCTGCTCTTGTTGGAGATCGAACGCCAGCATCTGAAGTTTCCTCGCTCGTTGATGTCGTCATGTCATTGCGGGGAGCGCAGCAGCGAAGCAATCCCGGGCACACCGGCGCGCGCAAGAGCTGTTCACCCATTTGAGTGAGGCCGCTGCGCTCCTCGCATGACGTATGTCCGCCCCCGTTTATAGACCCAGCACCCAGCGGCGGAACAGGGCGAGATCGATGTTGCCGCCGCTGATCACCAGGCCGACGCGCCTGCCATGCATGTGGTCACGTTCCGACAGCAGCGCGGCCAGCGGCGCGGCACCGGCGCCTTCCACGAGGTTGTGCGTGTCGGTCCAATAGGCACGCATTGCGTCGGCGATGGCCGCGTCGTCCACCGTGACGATGCGCGCGGCACCGGCGCGGATAATCGCCAGCGCGGCTTCGTCCGGCTGGCGCACAGCGATGCCGTCGGCCTGCGTGTCCGCGCGGTTCAAGGCCACCGCATGGCCGGCCGCGACGGAGCGCGCATAGGGATCGGCGCCGGTGGCCTGCACGCCGACGATCTCCGTGCGCAGGCCGAGCAAATCGCGCGTGCGGATCAGGCCGCAAATGCCCGAGCCCAGTCCGATCGGCACGTAGACAGCATCAAGCTCCGGCGCGCCACGGAACAATTCAAGCGCATACGTGGCGACGCCTTTCACCAGGTCGGGCGCGAAGGATGGTGCGAATTCCAGGCGCTCGGCTGCCGCAAGCTGCTCGGCCGCTTCGCGCGCGTCTTCAAAATCGGCGCCATGCTCCACCAGCCTTGCGCCAAGCGCGCGCATCGCGGCGTTCTTCTCCAGGCTGTTGCCGTGCGGTGCGACGATCGTCACCGGGACGCCAAAGCGCTGCCCCGCGTATGCGAGCGACTGGCCGTGATTGCCCCGGGTTGCGGAGACGATGCCGCGCACCTGTGGCCGCTCCCGCGCCAGCCGCTCGACATAGACCAGCCCGCCGCGCAGCTTGAAGGCGCCGGTCGGCGTATGGTTTTCGTGCTTCACCCAGACGTCGGCGCCGGCGCGTTCGCGCAGCAGTGGCCACGCATATTGAGGCGTACCCGGGAAACTGGCGTGCACCAGGCGTTGCGCGGCTTCAAGTTCAGCCAGCGAGAACATCATTCCCTCCGCAACGCATGCCGGAGCACAACGGCATCGGCGCAGGCACGCGGTTTAGAAAAATTGCGTCGGCCAAAGACGCAACGGGCCGCCGCATCAGGGCGAAACCCCGGTGCGGCGGCCCTGCTGTCCGGGCGCCGTGGCTTCAGCCGAGGCAACCGCCGTCAGGCAAGCTTCAGATTGGTGGCCGCAGCCTTGCCGCGTTCCATGGCAATCTCGTAGCTGACCTTCTGGCCGTCGTTCAAACCCTTGAGCCCGGCTGCCTGAACGGCGGTGATGTGCACGAACACATCCTTGCCGCCTTCCTGCGGCATGATGAAGCCGTAGCCCTTGGTGGCGTTGAACCATTTCACGGTGCCGATAGCCATAGTCGTCACTCCTTCCGGTGCGCGTCCCCTGTCGCGCGCTGGTGGGGATGGGGTTGGCAGCGTGGTGCCGGAGCCGTTGGACGGTCCCTTTCAGGCAAGCTTCAGGTTGGTGGCGGCGGCCTTGCCGCGCTCCATCGCTACGTCGTAGCTGACCCGCTGTCCTTCATTGAGGCCGCGCAATCCGGCGGCCTGCACCGCAGTGATATGGACGAAAACATCCTTGCCGCCATCCTGCGGCACGATGAATCCGAAGCCTTTGGTTGTGTTGAACCACTTGACTGTACCAATAGCCATAGTCTGCGCCATTCTCCGTCTAATGCGTCGCACAACAGGCACGACGCGGTCGACAATCGGGTCTTTGGACGTCTTGTGGGCACCCGAGGAAGGCGCGGCAAGCCAAGCCAAAAGCGATTGCGTTACACAGTTGGCACAGAAACCGCGTGGTCTGTCAATCACGGTCGCGCTATCATAGTGTTGAGGTCACTGGGCGCCGACCGCAAAGTGTTTTTGAGACGCAGTCACGCAGTACGGAACAGATTCGTCGGTTGGTTTACGGAGAAATAACGCGACGATAACAGAACGGAACGCGAATACGTGCCGAGAGTACCGCTTCCAGGTCTAGCTGCCAGTCGTTTGAAGCAACATTACTGATGCGTTCGCGGAAACCGCTGACAGCCCGGTCCGCGATGGCGGGGCTTTGCCGTTCGGGGCCACGGTCATAAGCGGCGGCTCCTCTCCGCTACGCGGTCAGGACCGTCCGCTACGCGCTCAGGCCCGCATGCACGGCGCATCCTGCCAGAAACCCCGCGAGCGTCCGGTGAAAATCCGGCTCATCGAGCAAGAATGCATCATGCCCCTTGTCGCTCGGTATCTCCACGAACGACACGTTCGCCCCCGCCCTGTTCAATGCCCGCGCGATTGAACGGCTCTCCGGAGTGGGGAACAGCCAGTCCGAGGTGAATGACACCAGCAGGAACCGGGTCTTCGTGCCGCGAAACGCATTCGCGAGGTCGCCGCCATAGTCAGCCGCGAGGTCGAAATAGTCCATGGCCCGCGTGATCGTCAGATAGGAATTTGCGTCGAACCGCTGCACGAACGTGGAACCCTGGTGGTGCAGGTAGCTTTCCACTTCGAACATTTCGCCGAACAAGCCGATCGCCTCGCTGGAATCTTTCGGTGCGTTCTGAATCCGGCGGCCGAATTTTCGAGTCAGCGCCTGCTCCGACAGGTAGGTGATGTGGGCGCACATCCGCGCCACCGCAAGTCCGCGCGCCGGCACGCGCCCGGTTTGCCAATAGCGCCCGCCCATCCAGTCCGGATCGGCGAACACCGCCTGCCGCCCGACTTCATGGAACGCAATATTCTGTGCCGAGTGGTACGCCGCGCACGCGATCGGCATGGCGGCGAAGACCGCATCGGGATACAGCGCCGCCCATTCCAGCACCTGCATGCCGCCCATCGATCCGCCGATCACGCCGAACAATCGCGTGATGCCCAAGTGCTCTATCAGACGCTTCTGCGCCCGCACCATGTCGCGAATCGTGACGGCAGGAAAATCAGTGCCCCACAGCTCGCCGGGCCGGCCCTCGCGTTCCGATCGAGGCCCGGTCGAGCCCATGCAACCGCCCAGCACGTTGGCGCAGATGACGAAAAAGCGGTCCGTATCGACCGGCTTGCCTGGACCCACCACCGCCTCCCACCAGCCGTCCTTGCCGGTGAGCGGGTGTTCCTCCGCGACGTACTGGTCGCCGGTCAGAGCGTGGCAGACAAGGATCGCATTGCTGCGCGCGGCGTTCAGCGTGCCATAGGTGCGATACGCCACGATCAGCCGCGGCAGCACCGTTCCGCATTCCAGCGCCAGCCCGTCAAAGGTGACGTGCTGGTGTTCGACCCCGGCGAGTGTCGCAACCTGGTCCATTGCGCGGCCTGCATAAGCCCGCGCCTGCGGCGTCGCAACCTCCGGCGGAGCAGCCATCGGCTCCGCCGGGCAGGCCGGTGCGTGACGCGGCAGCAGAAAGCGGGAACGCAAACAACGCGAAGGGCCGCAAAGAACGCGAATGGGCCTGAGGTGGGCAAGGCATGGCCTTACAATGATCGGCTGACTGATCCTGGCGACCCGGCGTGCTGCGATGGTCCGCGCGGCCTTTGCGATCTTTGCGGCCCTTTGCGTTCTTTGCGTTCCCGCTTTCTTGTTCTGGCGGTGGCACGACGCGGCCGGGCGAATCGGTATGGCGGGGCCGAGCATGCCTGAAAACCCAAGTCTGCATCTGCATCGGTACGAGCAGCGCCCGAGCCGTATGGTCGTTTGGTTGCGGCCGCGAGGCTGCACTAGGTTGGACGAATCGAAGGACGACGGGCCGCAGCGGCGACGCTGTTTACGCATGACGGTATCGGCTATTTTGCCGACGCCGCAACCGATCCTGCAGATCGCGGCCGCGGACTGCATGCCGCGCTGCTGCGCCGGCGCTGGCGGGATGCCAGTGAGTCGGGCGTCGATTTCGTGTGCAGCGGGGCGGACTTTCTATCCACAAGCCATCGCAACATGGAACGAGCCGGCATGCGGCTGTTGTTCTTGCGATCGATCTGGACGCGGCTCGAGTGATTGTCGGAACGCGGGCCGGATGCAGTTTGTGTCATTGTGAGCAGCGGCTTGTGTCATTGCAAGAAGCGACGCGACGAAGCACTCCTGTTCGGAGGACGCCAATCGCCGGCTACGCCGCCGCCAGCGCATCGAACAGGGGCTTGCCGTCGGTGCCGCCCATCAGCGGATCGACCAGGTCCTCCGGGTGCGGCATCACGCCCAGCACACGCAGGTTGGGCGACAGGATGCCGGCGATGTTCCGCGCGCTGCCGTTGGGGTTGGCTTCCGGGATCACCTCGCCCGCTGGCGTGGCGTAGCGGAACGCCACCCTGCCCTCGCCTTCCAGCCGGTCCAGCGTGTCGTCATCGGCGAAGTAGTTGCCGTCGCCATGCGCCATCACGGCGCGGAAGGTCTGGCCGAGCTGATAGTGGTTGGTGAACGCCGTATCGGCGCGTTCCACCCGCAAATGGCAGTCGCGGGCGATGAAGCGCAGCGTGGCGTTGCGCAGCAGGGCGCCGGGAAGCAAGCCCGCCTCGGCAAGAATCTGGAAGCCGTTGCAGACGCCCAGGACGTAGCCGCCTCGATCCGCATGGGCGCGGATCGCGGGCATGACGGGCGAATGCGCCGCCATGGCGCCGCAGCGCAGGTAGTCGCCGAAGCTGAAGCCGCCGGGGACGACGACAAGGTCCAGGCCGGAGAGGTCGGTTTCCTTGTGCCAGATCATGCGCGGCGTCGCGCCCGAGCGTTCCAGCGCAATCGCCATGTCGCGCTCGCGGTTGATGCCAGGGAAGATGACGATGCCGGCTTTCATGGGCGAGGAGATACGACAATGGGAGGAGTCGTGGAAGCTGGCGCAAGAGCGGGCGGGCCGGTATCGAAGCGCGAGGCGGGGGTTTGTGGCCGCGGCGAGTCTCATGCGCGTCTCAGTTCGTATATCATGAGATTGACCGTGTGCCGATGAGACGCGCGCGGGCGTGGCGGCGGACCGTGAGTCTCACGGGCGTCTCAGTTCGTAGCCGGTGAGACGCTCGCGTCGGCAATGGTCGGACAGGCGCGTCGCCGGACACGGGGTCCGGTCGCACATGCAGCGCGGCGAATGGCGGAGAAAGCTTGGAACCGCAGATGAACGCGGATAAACGCGAATGGACCTGCTGGCGGCACGGGCGATCGCGGGTCGTGCCGGAGGCATGTCGTGAGCAGCGGGATGGCCGTTGACTTGGCTATCGGCAGGGGTGTGCACGGCTGCGAAATCGACGTGGCACGAATCAGGACGGCGGGGCTGGCCGTGCTCCGGCCCCGGGCGCTTACGCGTAACAGAGTTGGCAGTTTTGATCGAAAGGCGGTCCGGTCGGCGGACCTGTCGCGGCGCGTGCAAAGATCTTCCGCTGTTGCGCAGGCAAGACGGCAGGCGCGGGTTTGGCAGGCAGAACAATCAGTGCCGGCGGCGGAACGTCCGCGACGACGTGCTGGGACAGCATTCGTGCCATAACGTCGGCGGCCGGCGTCGCTGGAATTTCGCCAAATGCTCCGGGCAGGATGTGAGGGTTTTCGAACCACTGCAGTCCGCATGCTGGCAGGCCGGGACGGAAGCCCTTCACGCTGCCGCCGAACATCACGATGGCACAGCGTAGCTCCGGCCAGTCAGGATGGCCGGGGCCGATGCCTCGGCGGCGGCACATCCACGCAATCGCGTTGCCGAACTCGCCGCGGAGCGAGGCGGCGTATTGCTGCACCGAGCCGGGCGGCAGATCCGGGCGATAATTCCACCACGACGGCAGCAGGCCGGTGGCGGAATAGTGACGGAAGGCGAGCACATGCTCGCGGATGAGAAGGATGAGCAGGACGAGGAAACGAACGAGCCGCTCCGGCAGAGGCGCGGACGCACCTGTCCCGTCTCGATTTGTATCGAGGGAACAGGCGTCGGCCGGAGAGGGGTTCAGGTCCAGGTTGCTCATAGGGTGTTCAGGTCATCCATCCATGTTTGGGTTGCATAAAACGCCGCCATGATACGACGGGAAAAAAAGCCTGTCAACAAATTTAACTGCAACGTCAGACATACGCACATGCTGCGGGCGGAAGAGCGCCGGGCACGCCGGCGCGAAACTGGTTACTGCCGGCCATCACCTCAAGCCTGTGCACGAATTTCTTCGGTTATGGCGCTGCGGATGCCGGCCAGCCTGAACGCGGGAGTCTTCAATGAGGGCGACGGCAATCTCGGGGACGAGGCGCGCCACGGAGGTTGAGATGGCCGCCGCCCCCTGCGGCTGACATGCGGTGCGACGCCCCGCTATCCTGCCGCCATGAGCCAAGCGCTGCGCCGCCCCCTTCTCACGGTTGACGAGTTTCAGGACTGGGAACCGCCGCCTGGGACGGAGGACTGGCGCTGGGAGCTGGTCGATGGCGAACCCGTCGCCTTGGCGCCGCCCGGCCTCAATCACGGCGCGATCCAGAGCCAGGCCGCGTTCTTGTTCACCCGCCACTTGCTCGCCAGCCGCCCAACCTGCCGCGTCATTATCACGCCCGGCGTCATCCCCCAGCTTCGCGCCCGCTTCAACGAACGAATCCCCGATCTTGGCGTATCGTGCGGGCCGTTCTCCGACGGACGCAGTCTTGCCGACCCGATCCTGCTGGTAGAAATCCTATCGCCGTCCAACGAGACGAAAACCCGCGCCAATGCCTGGGCCTACGCCACCATCCCCAGCGTGCAGGAGGTGCTGATCCTGGCAAGCACGGCGGTGCGGGCGGAGATTCTCCGCCGGGATGAGGAAACGCCGCAAATTGTCGTCGGGACGGAGGCCCTGCGCCTGGCCAGCATCGGCTACGCCGGCCCGTTGGCCGAGTTCTACGCCACCACCGGCCTGGCCTGAACCTGGCCTTGTCCGTGGGAGGGCTGGCCCCGTTGCCTCAGCCCTCCACCGCCACCCGGAAGCTCTCGATCACCGTATTGGCCAGCAGCTTGCGGGCCATCTCCTCGGCCTCGACACGTGCCTTCGCGGCATCCGTCTCGCTCAGTTCCAGCTCGATCACCTTGCCGGCCCGCACCTCGCCCACGCCTGAGAATCCCAGCGTGTGCAGTGCGTGCTGGATCGCCTTGCCCTGCGGATCCAGCACGCCCGCCTTCAGCATCACTGTTACGACGGCCTTCAATGGAATTTCTCCGGACACCACAGCGCCACGCCAAAGGCGAGAATGCCACGCCGGCAGCCATGATGTCACGGCGGAGCGGACCGGGCAGAAGGGCAGCGCTCGGCTATTGGACACGACGGGCACATCCGCCGCGAACGGAAGCGCGGACAACGGCGGAGCTTACGATCTTGCTCCAGCCTCGCTTGAAACTGCTGCCGGTGGTTCCCTAGGCATCCCCGGTTCGGGCCAACTGCGATTGCCCCGGGCGCCGCTTTGCGGAGCTGTTGGTGATATCGCCCCAGAACGTGTCGTTGTTGCCCGCGACGCTGAGGTTGAAGCGGTCCAGGTCGATGCCGCCAGGGCTGGTCTGGGTACTGATCAAGCCTGCCGACGTTCCGTTGGCGCTCAGTTCCGCCTCATTGCCGTTGGACGGCGCCAGACGGCCCGCCATGTCTGCTGGTCCCGCGTCAATCACCGCCGGCGTGATGGCCGGCGGTATCGACAGAGTCACCCGGTCACTGCATCAGTTCCGGGCCCTTCAGGTCGCGCACGCCGGCCTCGGGCAAGATGCCCAGCCGCTTGGCCACTTCCTGATAGGCTTCCTCGACGTTGCCCAGGTCGCGGCGGAAGCGGTCCTTATCCATCTTCTCGTTGGTCTTCACGTCCCAGAGCCGGCAATTGTCAGGGCTGATCTCGTCCGCCAGCACGATCCGCATCTCGTCGTTTTCCCACAGCCGGCCGAACTCCAGCTTGAAATCGACCAGCGTGATGCCGACGCCCAGGAACAATCCGGTGAGGAAATCGTTGATCCGCAGCGTCAGCGCGACGATGTCGTCGAGGTCCGCCGTATTGGCCCAGCCGAAGCAGGTGATGTGCTCCTCCGACACGATCGGGTCGTTGAGCTGGTCGTTCTTGTAGTAATACTCGATGATCGAGCGCGGCAGGCGGGTGCCCTCGGCGATGCCCAGCCGGGTGGCCAGGCTGCCGGCGGCGACGTTCCGCACCACGACTTCCAGCGGGATGATCTCCACCTCGCGGATCAATTGCTCGCGCATGTTCAGGCGGCGGACGAAATGGGTTGGGATGCCGATCTCGCCCAGGCGCAGCATCAGGTATTCGCTGATGCGGTTGTTCAGCACGCCCTTGCCGGTGATGACGCCCTTCTTGGCGCCGTTGCCGGCGGTGGCGTCGTCCTTGAAATACTGGACCAGGGTGCCTGGCTCCGGTCCCTCGTACAAGTCCTTGGCTTTGCCTGTGTAGAGCTGCCGGCGGCGGGCCATCATGGTTCCCCTAGGCGGTCCTCCGCGCGGGGCGGGAGACGCAATGCGGCGCCGCACCGGAACTGGGCGGCGATCGGGATATAGCAACGGACGCGCCATCCTGCCATGCCGCCGGCCGGCGGATGATCCTGGAACGTCAGAAGAACAGATGCCGGTGGGGCAGGGTTGCCGGGCTGGATGGCGACCGGGGCAGGATAAGCGGACAATCGATCGGCGCTCAACCCAGGTCCACCGCAAGGAAAGGCGCCTCGTGCGGCGGGCCGGCGGAGAAAAGCCAGATCGGCGGCCCCTGCGCCGGCAATGCCAGCAGCGACGCGCAGACCGTGCCAAATCCGCCATGGGGAACCACGTTCAGTTGCTCGGCCGGATCGCCGCCGCGGTCGGACAGCAGATCCTGCCAGGCCTGCCAGCCCTGTGCCGGGTCGGGCGGCGACGCAGCGGCAAACCGGGGCAGGTGGCGGGCCACGCGGGCACTGTCCGGATCGTCCGGATCGTGGGCCGTGACCATGTGCAGGCTGGGGGCGAAGGGCCGCGCCTGCGGCCTGCCCTGCCCCAGGCCCCGGACGAACACAGCGCCGGACGCATCCGCCAGCACCAGGTTGAAGCTGCGCCACTGGCCGGCGTCCAGCGCCGCAATCGCGCTGGCGGCGGCCGCGGCGGTGGGCTCGGCGAGTGCGAGCAGCGGCAGTTCCCCGCGGCTGCGTTTGCCGGGAGCCGGGCCGAGGCTTCCTTGTCGGTTCAGGACTGCCGCCACGACGCCGTGCCGGTTGACGGCCATCCAGGTGCCTCCGGCGGTGCGGTCACGGCCACCCACGACGCCGGGCCGGTCGGGCCACCAGGCGGAGGGCGGGTCCCAGGCGCGGTCCAGCCGCTCGTCGCGATTGGCGGCAAGGACCAGGGGCCACGCATGGCCGGGACGGATCAGGACGACGACGGTGCACACGAGCGCTGCGGGTCATGGCATGACAGGCCGCGGCTGTCACCGTTGCTGGGAGCCCTGTGTGGCTCTGCTGACCGGCGCGCCAGGGCGCGGGCCCGAGTGCGGCGGGAGCACGGGGCGCGTCACTATGATGCTGGATGGAACACGCCGAGGTGGCGAAGGGAGGTAATCACGCTATCGACCGCAAGGCCGGCCTGCATGACCGCGAAAATCCAGCCCACGACCTGAAAGCCAATCATGCCGGCACAGGCGATGATCCGTCTCGCGAGCAACATGCCAAGCAGGTTCAGCAGCATGGTCAGCAGCAATGCCGCGATGACGATCGCCGACATTCTCGGATCCCCCTGGGCAAGCTCGACAAAGAACAAAATCGCGGTGACGCCCCAGGGG
>Ga0335075_10003511_pt1 | contig 24854 bp, 19 predicted proteins | sample Lox_Sample_24_FD_206723 | JGI IMG/M metagenome (GOLD analysis project Ga0335075, IMG submission 206723) | Soil microbial communities from Loxahatchee National Wildlife Refuge, Florida, United States - Lox_Sample_2.4 | ecosystem: Environmental > Terrestrial > Soil > Wetlands | place: USA...
CCTTCTCCCAGGCGGCGCGCAGCATCATCAGTTTCGCGTGTTCGATCTCGGTGAGCATGTCGACCAGCTTGAACGAGATCGCCTGGAACTTACTGATCGGACGGCCGAACGCGTGCCGCTCCTTCGAATAAGCGAGGGCCTCGTCGTAGGCACCCATCGCCAATCCGATCGAAAGCGCGGCGACCGAGATCCGGCCTCCGTCCAGGATGGTGAGAAACTGCCGGTAGCCTTCGCCCAGCGGACCGAGGACGTTCTCTTGCGGGACGACGGCGTCGACGAAGGCGAGTTCGCGCGTGTCCGACGCCCGCCAGCCCATTTTTTTGTACTTCTTGCTGCGCGTAAAGCCCGGGGTGTCTTGAGGTACGATGAGGTTCGAGATTTCCGGCTTGCCGTCGGGGCGCGTTCCGGTCACGGCGGTGATCGTCGTACCGCCGGTGACGTCGGTACCGGAGTTGGTGATGAACGCTTTGGTACCGTTGACGATCCAATTTCCGTCCCTGCGAACGGCCTTGGTCTGCACGTTCCCGGCGTCGCTGCCGGCGTTGGGCTCGGTCAGGCCGAATCCCCACAGCCGCTTGCCCTGCGCCAGCGGAACGAGGTAGCGCTGCTTCTGCTCCTCGGTGCCGAAGAGGTAGAACGGCGTCGCACCCAGCGAGACGTGCGCGGCCAGCGTGATCGCCGTCGATGCGTCCGCCCGTGCGATCTCCATGACGGCGAGCGCGTAGCTGACCGTGTCGGCTCCCGCACCGCCATACTCCTCGGGAAACGGCAGTCCCATGAAGCCGAGCTCGGCCATCTTGGCAACGAGGTCGTAGGGAAACGCCTCGTCGTGGTCCATGGCTTCGGCGCGTGGTTTCACCTCGTTCTGAGCGAAGTCGCGCGCGAGGCTTTGGATCGCCCGTTGCTCGTCCGTTAAATCGAAGTTCATGCGAAGGTATAGGCCGCGGCCTTAAGAAAAACCCTCTGGCAGCGATGATATCCCTGCGCGGCGTCTCACTGGTATACCCGAACGGTGTGCGCGCCCTCGACAACGTGACCCTCGAGATCTCCAAGGGCGACTTCGTTTTCTTGGTCGGCCACTCGGGAACGGGTAAATCGAGCTTGCTTCGCCTGCTTTATCGCGAAGCACGTCCCTCCGTTGGCGAGATCACGGTCGACGGCATTCGCGTCGACCGTCTCAAGCGCGCGCGCGTTCCGGCGCTGCGGCGCCATCTCGGCGTCGTTTTCCAAGACTTCAAGCTGCTCAACGAAAAGACGGTCTGGGAGAACGTTGCGTTCGCGATGCAGGTCACCGGCGCGCACACCAGGGAGGTGATGCGGCAGGTGCCTCGCGTTCTCGAACTCGTCGGTCTCTCGCACAAGAGCCGCATGTTTCCGGGCGAGCTTTCCGGCGGCGAGCAACAGCGCACGGCCATCGCGCGCGCGCTGGTCAACAATCCCAAGATCCTGCTGTGCGACGAGCCGTCGGGAAATCTCGATCCGGCCAATACGACCGAGATCATGGAACTCTTGCTGCGGATCAATCTCAAGGGCACGACGGTGGTGGTCGCGACGCACAACCAAGCCGTCGTCGACCGCATGCGCCGCCGCGTGGTGCGCCTCGAAGACGGCCGCATCGTCACCGATGAAGAACGGGGATATTACTATCTTGGACTGGGGCAAGGTCAGGTTCTTTCTGGGTGAGGTGTTGCGCAACTTCACGCGCAACGCCGGCATGCAAGTCACCGCGATCGGAACCGTCGCCATCACGATCGTGCTGTTGGGGCTGTTCCTCTTCGTGCGCGGCGCGCTTGCCGGCATCGGAACCCAGCTGCTCGACCAAATCGAAATTTCGGCCTATCTCGATCCTGCCGCGACGCCCGCGCAGGCTGCGGCGCTGCGCCGACTGATCGCCGAGGATCCGCGCGTCGCTTCGGTCGAGTTCGTGTCGAAGAGACAGGGACTAGCCGAGCTTCGCGAGCGCACCAAAGGCGCGATCGACACGTCGCTGCTCACCGAGAATCCGCTGCCGGACAAGCTCCGCGTCAAGGTCCGCTTGCCCGAAAACGTGCCCGCCGTCGCGGTCGGCTTGCGGCGTCTGCACGGCATCGACAACGTCGTCTACGGTCAGACGATCGTGCAGCGGCTGCTCCAGCTCGGCGCCGTATTGCGCCAGGTCGGCATCGGCGTGATCGTCGTCTTTCTGGTCGTGGCCGGCATCATCATCTCCAACACGATCCGGCTGACCGTCTTCGCGCGCCGCCGCGAGATCGCGATCATGCAGCTGGTGGGGGCGACCAACACGTACATCCGGCTGCCGTTCATCTGCGAGGGCGTGCTCGACGGCGTCGTCGGTGCGCTGATCGCGCTGGCCGTGCTGTTCGCGGCCCACGCCACGATCTGGCCGCGGCTGCTCGAAGCGCTGCCGTGGGTCGCGCTCAACGCGACGACCGTCGACACGACGCCGCTGATCGGGCAACTCTTTCTGGTCGGGAGCGCCGTAGGAGCGATCGCTTCGTGGATTTCGGTCGGACGGCATTTACGGACGTAACGCAGCCGCGGCCGAGCGCCGTCCCGCTCGACGCGCTGTTGGCGCTGTCGAACGACGGTTTTGCGTTCGTTTCGGCCGACGCACGCATCGTCTCGTGGAGCGAGGGCGCCGCGGCGCTTTCCGGCATACCTTCGGAGCGCGCGCTCGATGCCGACGTCCGCTCGCTGTTTGCCGGCGGCGAGAGCGTCGTCGCGACCCCGTTCGACGGCGTCGCGCGCGACGTGCGCATCGGCGTCGAGACCGCCACCGGAACGCAGTGGCTGCGCGCCGTCGTCGTCGCGGTCGACCTGGACGCCCACCACTACGGTTGGCTGTTCTCGTTCGGACCGGAGCGCCGTTACCGTGAGATCGAACAACTGAAGAACGAAATCGTCGCCGCGGTGTCGCACGAACTCAAAACTCCGATCGCGTCGATCAAAGCGTATGCGACGACGCTGCGCGAAAACCCCGAAGGGACCGCCCCGCAGCAGGAAGACTTTTTGCGCGTGATCGAGGATCAGGCCGACCGGCTCACGCGCGCCGTCGACGACCTGCTGGTAGCCTCGCGGGTCGACGTCGAGCAGCTGCTCAAGCGCCGCGTTACCGTCGCGCTCGACGAAGTCGTCGACGGCGCGCTGCGCGCCCTTTCGTTCGACGAGCGGGCCCACCCGCTGGTGCGCCGAACGCAGGGCCTCAGCCTGAACGGCGACCCCGAGCTGCTGCACGAGATCTTCTTCCAGCTGCTCGACAACGCGCGCAAGTTCTCGTCCCCGGGAGCTCCGGTCGGAATCGAAGGCGAGATGCGCCGCCACGAAACCGTGGTCCGCGTCCGCGACGCGGGAATCGGGATTGCGGAGGAGGATTTGCCCTACGTCTTCGAGCGCTTCTATCGGGTCGAGAGCGAGTCGACCGCGCAAACCGGCGGCACCGGCCTCGGCCTGTTCATCGTGCACGGTTTGGTGCGCGCTCACGGCGGAACGATCGCGGTCACCAGCCGGCCGGGAAAGGGCAGCACGTTCACGCTGACGCTGCCGGTGCGCGAATCGTGAAGAACATTCCCTACGCTTTGGGGCATCGCGTTCTGGTCGTCGACGACGATCGCAACCTCCGCAAGATCATCTCGACGAATCTCGAGCTGGCAGGCTACGAAGTCGCAACCGCTTCGGACGGGCGCGACGCGCTCACCAAGATCGAGTCCGACGTACCGGATCTCGTGCTGCTCGATCTGATGATGCCGCAGATGGACGGCTACGAAGTGGCGCGGCGCGTCCGCAGTCACGCCAATCCGACCATCGCGAACGTTCCGATCATCATCCTGACGGCCAAGGGCGAGACCGAAGACAAACTGCAAGGCTTCGAAGCCGGCGCGGACGACTACATTACCAAGCCGTTCGGTCCGCGCGAGCTGCTGGCCCGCGTTCGCGCCAAGATCCGCCGCGTCGAGGTCGACTCGTCGCTCTCTCCGCTGACGCGCCTGCCGGGCAACCTTGCCATCGAAGGGGAGCTGCGCCGCCGGATCGACGACAACGAAAGCTACGCGGTGCTCTATCTGGACTTGGATAACTTCAAGGCGTTCAACGACGTCTACGGCTTCACGCACGGCGACGAAGCCATCCAGCTGGTCGCGCGTATTTCGGTCGATGCGGTGCGGCGGCGCGGAACGCCTAACGACTTCGTCGGGCACATCGGCGGCGACGACTTCATCGTCGCAACGCAGCCGGATCGCGCCGAAGAGATCGCGCGCGAGATCCTCGACGAGTTCGACCGGAACATCCGCGCGCTGTATTCGCCGAAAGATTTGCGACAGGGTTACATCGAGACGCGCGACCGGCGCGGCTCCTTGAACCGCTTTCCGATCATGTCGCTCTCGATTGCGATCGTGTCGAACGACACGCACGCGCTCGAGAACTACGCCCAGATCGGCGAGACCGCCGCCGAGCTCAAGCGCTTCGCCAAGTCGATCGCCGGTTCGGTATACGTGAAGGACAAGCGCCGCCAATGACGCCTGTGCGATCCTGGAGAGCCGGTGCGAAAGCCGGCCTCGCGCTGGCGCTGGTCCTGACGGCGGTGCCGAAGGCCGGAGCGGCCGACACGTCGGTCATCGATGCCAGGATCCAGCAGGAGAAGGCCAAGGCCGCGCAGCTGCACGCCAGGCTGGCGCAGAAGCGATCCGAGCTGCACGGCGTCACCGTTCGCTACGACGACTTACAGCGCCAGCTCGACGAAACCAACGCGGCCATCGGCACCGTGAACGCGCGCATCGGCGACCTCGACGCCCAAGCTGCGTCGACGCAGCGCCGGATCGACTGGAACACGGTTCAGCTCAACGCGGCAAAAAAGTCGCTCGCACTCCACGACGCGATGCTGCGCAAGCGCTTGGTCGACATCTACGAAAACGGAAATCTCGGATACGCCAACGTCTTGCTCTCGGCGCGCTCGTTCAGCGATTTCGTGGAGCGCTGGGAGGACTTACGCCTCCTGATCGCCGCCAACGAGCGCGCCGTGCGAGCTCGAAAGACCGCCGAAACGCGAGTCGCCGGCGTCGAAGCCGATCTCGAACGCACCGAGTTGGAGCTCGCGCAGCAGCAAGAAGCGCAGCAAGAGGCGCGCTCGCAGCTGGGCGGACTGGCGGCCGAGCGGTCCAATCTCGTCGAGCTGGCCGCCGTACAGCGCCGAAACGTGGCGGCGCAAGTGAGCGAGATGGAAGATCTCACGGCGGCCGAAGAGGCGCAGCTGGAAGGCCTCATTCAGGAACGTCAGCGCGAGCTCGAGGCCCAGCGCAAGGCCGAGGGCATCTCGGCCGTCGACGCCGCCGGCGGCGCCGGCATGTTTTCCTGGCCGGTCACGGGGCCGATCACCTCACCGTTCGGATGGCGGCCGAATCCGTTCGGCGGCGGCCCCGAGTTCCACCCGGGGCTGGACATCGCGGCGCCCATGGGAACGACCGTCACGGCGGCGGCCGGCGGGACCGTCATCATGGCCCAATGGTACGGCGGGTACGGCAACTACATCCTGATCGACCACGGCGGCGGCTTTTCGACCGGCTACGGCCACCTATCGGCGATGTACGTCTCCGCCGGGCAGACCGTCTCGCGCGGGCAGGCCATCGGAGCGGTCGGCACGACCGGCCAATCGACCGGCCCGCACCTTCACTTCGAGGTCCGTATCAACGGAAAACCGGTTGACCCGGCTCCCCGTCTCCATTAAGACTTAGCGAGTAAGGTCTCGGGGAAGAAACCTCCGTCGGGCTTTCCGCAGTACTAAGAGGAGCCATGCCAGTTCGAGTTCGCGCGCTGCTTGCGGCGCTTATCGTCGTCACCGTCGCCGCTGCCGCAGCGTTGCTCGTGGGCTACCGTTCGGGCGTACTCGCCGGTCAATCCGGCATCGACGTCGCAACCACCGGCGACGTCGGCGATCTCTTCGGAACGAATCAACCCAGCGGCCCGCAACTGGCGGGCGTCGCGTTGCGCCGCCTCGAGGTCGCTTACTACATGCCGGTCGAGCCGCAGACGCCGATCTCCGGCGAAGCGACGACGCTGCGCGACTACTTGCGCGCTAAGAAAATCTCCAACCCGAGCCTTCCGGCGGAGTCCGCGAACGGCGACGTCAACCAAGACGCCGCGCGCGCGGCCGACCTCCTCGCGTTCGCCCAGTCGCATTACGGATCGCGCCTCGGCTCGCAAGGCAGCTCGGACCTCACCGAAGCCGCCCTGCGCGGCATCATGGATTCGGTGAAAGATCCGTACACCGTGTACCTCTCGCCGCGCGAGATCCAAGGACTCAACGAAACGCTCGACGGCGGCAACTTCGGCGGCATCGGCGTCTACATTTATCAGCTGCGAGACGGGCGCATCGTGGTTCAGCCGATCCAGGACATGCCGGCGGCGCGCGCGGGAATGAAACCCGGCGAAGTCGTGGACACCGTCGGCGGCAAGAGCGTGCGCAGCGTGCCGCTCGATCGCGTCGAGCAGATGATTCGCGGCGTGGCGGGCACGACCGTGCGCCTTACGACGCACCCGTACAACGGCTCGGCCAGTCACGAGCGCACCTACGACATCGTTCGTGAAGTGATCCACGTTCCGACAGTACGCCAGAAGATGGAGAACGGCTTCGACTACATCCGGCTTTCGGATTTCGGCACGACCTCCGGCGACGAGGTCCGCAAGGCGCTGCTCGAAGGTCAAGCCAAGGGCGCCAAAGGGTACATCCTCGACCTTCGCGACAACGGCGGCGGACTGCTCGACGCGGCGGTGCAGATTTCCAGCCTGTTCATCCCGCAAGGGACGATCGTCTCGACGATTCGGCGGGACGGTTCCCGTACGACCGACGACGCGCTCGGAACCGCGATCCCAGGCCTGCGTCCGCTCGTCATTTTGGTGAACAAGTACACCGCGAGCGCCTCCGAGATCACCTCGGGCGCGCTCCAAGACTACCACCTCGCCACCCTGATCGGCACCCGCACCTTCGGAAAGGGCGTCGTTCAGAGCATCTACCCGCTGGCCGGCTCGCCGCTGGCGGGTGCGACGCTTCCGGGCGACGGAGCGTTAAAGATAACGACGGCGCGCTATGTGACGCCGGCGGGACGCGACATCCAGCACAAAGGCATCGAACCGGATATCGTCGTCAACCAGGATCCCGATCCGTCGATCATCGACACGCCCGCCGACAAACAGCTCGCCGCCGCAAAGGCTCGCCTGCGGTCGCTTACCGCCTCAACCGCAACTCGCTGAAATGGATAGAATGAAACGTTTCGTATCGACTCTCGTCGCCGCCGCCTTCGCAGTCGCGCTGCTCCAGTTCCCCGCCGCGTCGGCGGCCACGCCGGCCATCTCGGGGACGGACGCATCCGAGATCGCGTTCAGCTACGACGAGCTGACCAGCGAGTTCTACAAGAAGGTGAACACGCAGGCCGTGCTCGATTCGGTCCGCCAGCAGCTGCTGTTCGCGCTGCGGACGGCCGGCGTCAAAAACGCCGCGCTGCCGCAGACGCATTCCAGCGATCTGCCGGGCGCCAACGTCAAAGCGATCGACCGCGACGTCGACCAGGCGGCGGCCGAAGCGAAAGGTAAGTTCAGCGCTCACGAGCTGAGCTACATCGCGCTCGACGGAATCATGCGCTCGGTCAACGACCGCTACACCGTCTTCATGACGCCCAAGGAGTTCGCCAGCCTCAATCAGGACCTGGACGGCGGCGACTTCGGCGGCACCGGCATCGTCATCCAATCCGACGACGCGACGAAATATATCATCGTCGAAAACGTCATCCCCGACGGTCCGGCCGACAAAGCCGGCATCCAGCAGGACGATCTCATCACGGCCATCGACGGCGTCTCGACCAAAGGCATGACCGTCCAGCAAGCCAGCTCGAAGCTGCGCGGGAAAGAGGGTACGCCGGTCTCGCTGACGATCGAGCGCGACGGTTCCGTGCTGCCGTCCGCGGTCAGCATCGTGCGTGCCAAGATCCACCAGCTGAGCGTCTACGAAAAGATGCTGCCCGGAAAGATCGGGTACGTCGAACTCACCGTCTTCGGACGCGACACCGGCGCCGAACTCGACGCCGCACTCGATCGTCTGCAGCAGCAGGGTGCGCGCGCGATCGTGCTCGATCTGCGCGACAACGGCGGCGGCTACCTCGACGCCGCGGTCGCGGTCAGCTCGAAGTTCATTCCCAGCGGACCGATCGTCTCGGTCGAACAGCGCTCGTCGAACATTACGACGCTGGATGCCGACAACACCGCGATCGCTCCGATGCCGCTGGTCGTCCTGGTGAACGGCTACACCGCCTCGGCGTCCGAGATCACCTCGGGAGCCATTCAGGACGACGGCGTCGGCACGATCATGGGAACCAAGACTTTCGGCAAAGGCGTGGTCCAGACGATCATGCCGATGCGCGACGGCTCGGCCATCAAGATCACGACGGCCCGCTACCTGACGCCGCATAACCGCGACATCAATCACCTCGGCATCACGCCGGACATCGTCGTGGCGGAGAACCACCATCCGCAGTACGGAATCCCCGCCAAGGACGATCAGCTCCAGCGAGCCATCCAGTTCTTGGACGACCGGCTCGCGCACCTCAGCGAAGAGAACGGCGGGGAGATCTAAGCCGCGCCGGCGGCGGAAGTAACGCCGCCAGCAGGATCGACGGAAATACCGCAACGAGCGTCCAGACTTGAACCAAATCTTGGTTCACCAGGACGCTCGCCGTCGGAAGCCACACCAGCAGGTAGGCGAGAACGCGCCGCCGCCCGAGCGCGTAGGGAAGCGCCCACGCGAGATACCAAGGATAGAGAAAGGCCGGATAGAGCGCGCCTAACGGCGGCACGAGCCACACCGCGGTGCGCGGCCTCCGCAGTCCGGCCAGGGCGCCCAGTACCAGCGCCGCGGCGACCGCCCCGGCCACAACGTGCCAAGCAAAAAAGCCGCCCGGCGCGTGGCGCGCGTGAAAAACGAGCGCCTCGATATAGGCGGCGCCGCCCCATCCCCACGACACCGCCAGCACGCACGCGATCGCCAGCGCGGCTAGCGAGAACCGGAAAGTACCGGCGCGCACGGCCGCCAGGATCGGCAATCCCAGCAGTACGTAGGGCAGCTTCAGCAATCCGGCCGCAACGATCGCTGAGGCGGCGAGAATCGGCCGGCGCCGTGCGGCGACCGCGCCGAGCGCCACCACGGCGACGATGACGGCGTCGTTATGCGCGTTGGCGACGAACTGCATGAACAGCGCCGGATTGAGCAGCGTTACCGCCAGCACGCGCGCCGGCAACCCGAAGCGCCACATCGCCGCGGTCAGCACTGCGAGCGCGAGCGCGCAGAAAGCGCGCAAGACCAGCATCTTGCCGACGAGCGTCGGAACGGGCGCCAGCAGCGCGGCGTCGACGGCGTTCCAGAGCGGCCCGTACGGCGACGGCACCATCGGCGTCCCCCACCACAGCTCGATCCACGAGAACTCGCTATGCGCGAACGCGTGCGCGGGCGGCGCATAGGCGGCCGCGCCAAGCATTCCGTAGCCGGCGTTGGAGTAGAGGTCGGCGCTCGCCAAGGCCGGCGCGGCCATCGACAGCACCAGCAACGACACGCTTCCGATCGCCACGGCCGCGCGTGCGGGCGTCGCGCGATAGATCGCCACCAGAGCGATCGTTTGAACTCCGCCGCAGACCAAAAACCCGAAGGCCAACGCACCGGCATGGGCCGCACCGAGATCCATGACGGGAAACGGCATGGCCGCGCGCCACGGGGCGTACGCGGCACCGTGCGTGGCGCCGTACCAGACCATAGCGAGCTGGGCCGCGTAGGTTGCGACGATCGCCGCGATCCAGATTTCGGGCCGCCCGCGCGGCAGCGGCGGAATCCGCGTTCGCAGCCGGCCCGACGCCTCGGCCGCCAACAGCGCGAGCGCGACCGCGTACGGAATCAGAACGATCGCGGAGATCAGAAGACGGCTCTTAGGACGTTTCGGGCGTTCGTTTCGGGCGAGCGACGAGGATCCACTGATATCCCAGCAAGCCCGGCAGCAGGTTGGTGCACCATCCGAGCACCGTATGCAAGGCGCGCATCGCAGGATGACGCGGCGCGACGTCCAGCACCATCTCGAGCGGCATCACCGAAGCGCGCTCGCTGCAGATCTCGTAGCCGCACCGTTCGAGAAGGTCGCGCGCCGTTTTTCGCGTGTAAAACCGCAGGTGATTGCGGTCCAGGATTCCGCGCTGCGTGTAATCGAACCGGCCGAATGCCAGCGCGGCGCGCACCGTGACGTTGGCGACGTTAGCGAGAGCGATCACCACCCGGCCGTTCTCCTTCAGAAGCGTGGCGGCGTCGCGCAAGACGTTCTCCGGATGCGGCAACCGCTGCAGGACGTCCATAGCCAGGACGGCGTCGTAGCGCCCCGTGCTCAGCGTCTTGGCGGCCGGCAGCACGCCGTGGTTCAGGTTCGCACAGCAATAGGCCGCGAACGCCTCGCGGCGCCGCGGAACCGGGATCACGTCGATACCGCTCACGCGGTTGCCGTCGCGCCGCAGCGACTCCGCAAAGTAGCCTTCGCCGCAGCCGAGATCGAGCACGTCTTGGTTCGAGCCGACCAATCGCTGAACGATCGAATGACTCGAGTACTTCGCTTCCTTGACCGGATAGCGCACGAAGTACTCTTCGAATTCGGGGTAGCAGCGGGCCGAGCGAACCGTCGAGCGATACCTTCGCACCGCCCTCACCACGTCGTACGCGTACTTCATGCCGTTGACGTAGCAGATCTCGTCGCCGTAATAGGTCGGGATGGGGACCTCGGCGATCCTGAATCCCTGGTGGTGCAGCTTGACGATGATCTCGGTGTCGAAGTGGAAGTCGTCGGTCATCTTGTCGAGCGCAACGTTGCGCAAGGCGCGCAGGCTGTACGCTCGATAGCCGCTGTGGAACTCGCTCAACTGCATGCCCAGCGCGCGATTCTCGAACTCGGAAAGGATGCGGTTGCCGACGTATTTGTACAGCGGCATGCCGCCGCCGAGCGGCGTGCCGTAGCGGCTCGTCATGCGCGAACCCAGCACCGCGTCGGCTTCGCCGGCGACGATTTTGCCGTAGAGGTGATGCAGGATCTCCGGCGCGTACTGGCCGTCGCCGTGCAGCAGCACGACGGCGTCGAAACCCTTATCCATGAAGTAGCGGTAGCCGGCCTTCTGATTGCCGCCGTAACCGAGATTGGCGCGGTTGCGAACGATTTGCAGCTTGTACTGATCGGCCAGCGTCTTATAGCCGACCGCAAGCTCGTAGGTCGAGTCGCCGCTGGCGTCGTCGAAGACCGCGACCTCCTCGATGTTCTGCCACACGCGCTTGGGAATACGGTTCAGGACCGAGACCAGCGTCCCGACGGCGTTGTAGGCGACGACCAAAATCCCAACGCGCATGCCGCGGCAATCGGCGCGGTCGAGGTCGCCCGCGTCGATACCGAGCGCGTTCAGACGGCGCACCGGGTCGGCTTTCATCGTACCCCTAGGTCATCGGCAAATGGCGGCCGCCGCGCCAGAGACGGGCGCCGTCGCGAAGCGGTAGACCTCGACGGGCTCGTAACGCCCGGGATAGATCGCGCGACCCGCCAGCGGATAGCGCTCGCGCAGGGCCGCCAGGAGCTGCCACGACTTGCCGTACGGCACCCGTGCCTGATCGCGGGCAAATCCGTCGATCGCGTACGCGAGGCAGCGTTTGCCCCGGACGTCGGCGGCGATCGCTGACAGCGCCCGTGCGACCGCGTCCGGGCGGTTCCAGTCCCGCGCGTAGTTCTCCAAGCGGAAGACTTCCGGATGGTCGTAGCGCACGAATCCGCGCAGGGCTGCACCGCTCCCCCGCGCGTAGAACGCGAACGTCGAGGCCATGTAGTCCGGCGCGACGACGTACAGCGTGTCTCGATCGAACCCTCGGCTGCGGGCTAAGGTCCGAAATCCCGACTTCGGCACGCTCGGGTTCTGCAGCGCGAACGCAACGTCACCGGCCGCGACGAGCGCGCACGCCGCCGCCGCAACCGCCCCCAGCGCGAACCGTACCGCCGCCGGCGATGCCCGCGAGATCGCCGCCGCGGCGCGCACCAACATCGAAGCAAAGAAGACGCACAGCAGCGGATAGAGCGGTGCGACGTATCGGATTGCGAGCAAATCGTCGGCGCACGCAATCGCCGTCGAAACCACGAAAAACGCACCCAGCGCGACGCCGGCCGCGGAAGCGTTCCGCGCTCGGGCGACGATTGCCGCCGCCGCCGCCAACGCGACCGCCGCCCACAGCTGGAGTACGGCCGGCCGCGCCGGGACGTACTCGAGCGCCGTCGCGACGAAAAACGAGATCTTGGCACCCGCCGAACTGCCGCCTTCGTACGGCAATCCGATCGCGCGCTGGTGCAAGAAGACTGCAAGCCACGCCGCGAACGTCGCCGCTCCGGCTGCGAGCGCGGCCGCCAGCGCGATGCGTTCGCGCAGCGAGCGCCCCGAAAAAAACGACCACGCCATCAGCATCGGAACGTAGAACAGCGCCGTGTAATGGGCGTAGGTGGCGAGCGCCGACGCGGCGGCGACGCCGGCCCAGCGCGAAAGGGTCATCGGTTCGCGCCGGGCGCGCACCACGGCCCACGCGAGCAACGCGAACGCGAAGGCGGCAAACGGGTAGACGTACTCGTCGGAGTAAACCACCGCCACCGGTGCCAGCGCATAGATCGCAGCCGCCAGTACGCCGGCCGCGGGCGAATCGGCGTCGCGTCCGAGAAGATAGGTCACCGGAACCGTCGCGATCGCGATCGCGAACGGCAAGATCGAAAGCTGCATCGTTCCGATGCCGGCCAGCTTCACCCAGGCGTATTCGATCAGAAAGAAGAGCGGAGGGTGCCATTCGGTTTCGGCGACGCGATGCAAGAACTCGTGCAGCGTCGGAGCGATCAAATCGACGTACACGTACGCCTCGTCGCGCCAAAGACCGTCGTGCAGCAGCGACGGCAGCCGCACCGCGATCGCAATCCCGACGATTCCCCACAACAGCGCACGGCGGAGCCCGTCCGGCCGCAGCATCAACTCGGGGCCTGCCGCGTCCGCATCGCGAGAATCTGCCAGGCCGCGACGGCGGGCACGATCCCGAACAGCGTCCACGGCGTCATGAACTTGACCTCCAGCAAAATCGCCGCCAGCGGAAACGCGATCAGCAGGTAGCCGAGCACGCGCCGCCGTGCGATCGCATACGGAAGTCCCCAAGCGAAATACCAAGCGCAGGTGTAAGCGGGCGCCAGCGGCGCGAGCAGCACCGTCGAGCGCAACCGCCGTCCTCCGAAGGCGGCGATCGCCATCGCGATGGTGACGATCGCGCCGACGGCTCCGGTGAGCACGCGCATGAGCGGCGAGGAGGTCAGGTGCGGCACCATCGCCTGGGCGAAGCCGCTTCCGCCGGCGGCAAACGTCAGCGCGACGGCCGCCACCGGGACCGCGACGAGCAGCGTCGCGCGCAGACGGCGGTCGCGGACCCCGGCTAGCACCGGCCAGCCGAAGATCGCAAACGGCAGTTTTACCAGCGCCCCCGCAAGCAGCAGGAGCGCCGCGACGATCGGAGCGCGGCGCGCGTAGAGCGCCGCGGCCACGATCGGTACGATGCCGGTCAAGTCGTTGTGCGCGCTGCCGACGTATTCGTAGGCCAAGCCGGGATTGACCGCAGCGATCGCGACCGTGCGCCAAGGCAGCCCCAGCGCGCGCAGCAGCAACGCGGTCGCGACGTACGCCACCCCGCCGAGCGCGCGCAGCGCCAGCAGCTTTCCGGTCAGCGTCGGAAGCGCCGCGGTCGCAAACCATGCGACGCCCAGCCACAGCGGGCCGTACGGCGTCGGCGGCAACGGATGCCACCAACGATCGATCGCCGCGAACGCGAGGGAAAACGGAACTGCCGGCGGCGCGTAGGCAAGCCGCCCGAGCAACGCGTCGCCGGCGTACGCGTACGCGTCCGCCGAGATCATCGCCGGCGACGCGAACGAGAGCGCGAGCAACGACGCTGCGCCGGCCACGACCGCCCGCCGCGACGCGTTACCGCGATAGACGCACAGCAGCGCGTAGCTCTGGACCGCCGCCAGAACCAGCATCGCCGCGACGACCGCATCCCGGTGCGCGGGGACGGGTCCCGCCAACGGCAGGGGAAAGACGCGGGCTCGGACCGGAACGCCCGGTTGCGCGTAGGCGGCGTACGCCGTCAACGCCAGCTGCACGGCATAACTCACGACCACGATCGCGACCCACACGTCCGCGTCGCGCCGGGCGCCGCCGGGGTTTCGCGCGCGCGAGGGTCGAGCCGGCAGCAGCTCCGCTGCCAACACCAGCAGCGCCCCGGCATCGAAGATCGCGAAGATCCAAAGAATCGAGCTCACGCGGCTCGCACCCCGTTCGCCGCGCAAGCACCCCTCGCCGGAAAGGCGCAGGCCGCGACGACCAGCGGCAAAACGATCGCGACGGTCCACCAGCGCGCGAACTTCGCGTCGACCAGCGCGCACGCCAACGGCAACGCGATCGCGAGATAGGCGAGAATTCGCCGGCGCGCCAGCGCGTACGCGATTCCGTACGGCAAATACCACGTCGCAACGTACGAACTCATCATCGCGATCGGCCAAACTCCGGCGCGCCATCGCCGTGCGCCGGCAAGTGCGAGCAAAAGCAGCAACAGCGCCGTCAGGGCGACCGCCAGGTTGAGCGCCAGCGCTCCGCGCGACAGCGGAACGTGCACCGCCAATCCGTGCGCGTACGCGGCGCCGCCGGTCCACCACGACAGCAGCGATGCGATCCCCGCGGCGGCAGCCGCACAGGCGTACCGCGCCGCGCGCGAGCGCACGCTCGCAAAGACCGGCAGCGCGACGACCACGAACGGCAGCTTCACCAGCCCAGCCGCCGCGGCCAAACCCGTGCCTGCGACGACCGACGTGCGGCGTATCGCCGCCGCCGCCGCCACGACCAGCGCGAGTGCGAGCAGGTCGTTGTGCGCGTCGCACACGTATTGCGCCGCCAGCGCCGGATTGAGCGCCAGGACCGCAAGCGCGCGCGGACCCACGCCGAAGGCGCGCAGGCCGGCCAGCAGCGCGGCGAAGGCCGCGGCTCCCAGCAGCCGCAACGCCAAGAGTTTGCCGAACAAGCCGCCGAACGGCGCGGTGGCAATCGTCGCGACCGCCAGCCACAGCGGACCGTACGGCGCCGGCAACATCGGCGACGGAAAGAACCGGTTGATCGTGACGAATTCGCCGGCGAAGTTGTCGTTGGGCGGGGAGTATGCGTGCGCGCCGAGCAACGCGTCGCCGACGTACGCGTACGCATCCGGGCTCTCGAAGGCCGGCGCCGCCAGCGACGCCGCGATCAGGACCGCGGCTCCCAGCGCGGCCAGGACCGGAAACGGCTTAGCGCGGTAGAGTCCGAGCAGCGCGAAGCTTTCCAGCGCTCCGATCGCCAGCAGCGCGGCCGAGACGAGGTTCGGATGGCGGACGTCGGCGCTGGCAACGCCGATGGGCGCAACGGCCGGCCACGCAATCGGAGTGTTGACCGCGGTCGCGGCGTACCAGACGATGGCGAGGTGCACGGCGTACGCGGCCAGCAGCAAGAAGATCCAGACGAGCGCGGGCCCGCGCGGAACGGGCCATACGCGGCCGATGCGAACGCCGCGCAGCTCCAAGACGAGCAACGCCAGCGCCGCGACGTAGAAAGGCAGAAAGATCGTCATCCCTTGCTGCCGTCAGAGGGTTGGCGTTACGAGCGGCGAGGTCCCCCGACGCACAGCAGCGCGAGCACCGGCAACACCGCCAGCGAAACCCACGGCCGCGCGAACGCGGTGTCGGAGACCGCCGAGACGAGCGGAAGCGCGACCAGCACGTAGCCGGCGACCCGCCGCCGCGTCAACGCGTACGGAAGTCCCCAAGTGAAATACCAGGCGAACGGGATCCCTCCGATACACGGCATCGTCCACGCCGCGCTCCGCAAGCGCCGGCCGCCGCACAGCGCCAGCACGCAGAGCGCGACCGCGACCAATGCGGCGGTCACGGTCGGCAGGTCGTGCGGCACCGGTATCGCGTGCGCGACGAGCGCGCTCGCGTACGCGCGGCCGCCGGCCAACCACGAAAGCGCCGCCGCAGCCGCGATCGCCGATGCGGCGCCGATCCATCGCACGCGCTGCGATCGAATCGCCGCGAGCACCGGCAACGCGACGACGGCGAAAGGCAACTTTATCAAGGCCGCCGCCGCTACGAATGCGATCGCGAGCCATGCGTTCCGGCGCGCGAAGAACGCCGCGGCGAACGCCAGCGCCACCGCAAGCGCGTCGTTATGCGCGTTGACGATCCATTGGAACGCGAGCGCCGGGTTGAGCGCGGCGGCCGCCAGCAGCCGGCGCGGCATTCCGAGCGCCGCCATCAGCAGCACCGCCGCGCCGAAGGACGCCGCGCCGACGCAGCGCAAAGCGACGATCTTGCCGAGCAGCGTCGGAACGGGCGACGTGGCGAGGGCGGCGACGCGCAGCCATAGCGGACCGTACGGCGCGGCGACCATCGGTACGCCCCACCAACGCTCGATCGTGTCGAACGGCGGCGCAAACAGCGATGCCGGCGGCGCGTACGCGCGGTCTCCCAGCAGCGCGTATCCGACGTTAGAGTACGCGTCGGCGCTGGTCATCGCCGGCGCGAGCATCGAGAGCGTTGCGACCACCGCAAAGCCGAACGCGATCGATCGCCGCGACGGATCCGCACGGTATAGCCCGAGCAGCGCGTAGGCCTGCAGCGCGCCGAGCGCGATGACGATCGCCGTCAGGACGTCCGCGTGCGCCGTCCGCGCACCGCGATCGTCGACCACCCGCAGCGGCATCGCCGTCTCCCACGGCGGCGCCGGCAGTTGGTGATGCGCCGCATACCCGACCGCCGCCAGCTCGACGGCGTACGCCGCGATCGCGACGAAGATCCAGGCCGGCGCGGGCCATTTCGGCGCCGTCGGCGTTCGCGAGGAAAGCAGCCCCAGCGATTCGGCGACGACGAGCAGCAGTGCGAGCAGCGGCAGCGCGACGAACACCGCCGTCTACGCGCCGTTCCAGAGCGCCGCGCTCACCTCGTCGAACTCGGAGAAGACCGTGAACGGGACGCCCCGGTCCCGCAGGTGCCGTTCGAGCGAACGGCCGCGCTTGGCGAATCGCACGTCGGCAGCGACGGCGCCCTCGTAATCGGAGATGCCGTCGCCGACGTAGACGGTCCGCAAGCCCCGCGCCCGCGCTTCTTCGATCGCGAGCGCTTTGTCGTGCCCGTGCCGCGAATCGTCGCGAAACGTCATTCGCCAACCGCGCACCGAGATCTCGGCATCGTTGGCGCGTACCTCCAACTTCAGCCCGGCGCGCGCAAACGCGCGCCCGATCAGCGTGCCGATCCCGCCCGAGAGAACGACCAGCTTCGCACCGTGCGCGTCGCAGGCTCGCACGAAGCCTGCGAAGCTCGGCTCGATGCGCGCGTGCCGCGCGATCGCAGTCTCGGCTTCCTCGAGCGAGAGGCAAACCTGCGAAGCCTGCAGCTGCAAGGCTTCGCGCAGCGTCATCGTTCCGTCGGAGAGCGAAGACTCGATGCGCTCCCATTGCCGCGGCCCCGCGCAAACGTGCATCAGCACGTCGAACGTGTCGCGATCGGTGATCGTCCCGTCGTAGTCGACGAAGACGGCCACGCGACTCAAGCCTTCTTCCTGGTCCCCGATGCCGCGGCGGCTTTTTTCTTGCGCGCCGCCGGCTTTTTGACGGCGCCGTCGATGCCGGGCGCTTCCTGCGCCGCCGTTTTCTTGGCGCGCGCCTTGCCGGCGGCCGGTTTGGCGGCAGACGACTCCGGCTCGACTTTCTTGCGCGGGCGCCGGGTGGGCACGGACGCGCTGCTCTCGGCCGCCCCGGCCGCCTTGCGCGACGGCGCGCGCCGCGGCTTTGCGGCCGGCCCGGCCGACGGAAGCGCCGGAATGGCGGTGCCTTCCAACTGGCCGGCGACGCCGTTGACGGCGGCGCGGCGACGCCGTGCGGGCTTGGTTTTCTTGGGCTGTTCTTCTCGAACCGTGAGACTCGGCGGCGGCGGCTCGGTCGCCGGCGGTTTGGCTGGACGTACCGGCGCGATCGCCCGCGACGGCTCGCGCGGCGCGGTGGTCCCGGTCGCGCTGGCCGAACCATCGGAACCGACCCGGAAGATGTGCCGGTCGGGAACCGTCGGGCTCCCCGGAAGCGAACCGGTCAGCGGTTCGGCCGCAGCCATCTCCGGCCCGGCCCCGCCGCGTCCGCGACGACGGCGGCGCCGGCGGCGGTGCCGCCGCTGACCCTCACCTTCGGCGCCCGGAACGCCCGGGACGAACGCCGGTCCGGGCTGCGCCTCCTCCACCGCCGGCTCCTCGCCGGCCGCAGTCTCGGCGGCGGCGTGAACGAGACCGCGTCCGCGTCCGCGCCGGCGGCGCCGGCGTTTGCGGCGGCCGCCCTCGCCTTCGCCCTCGCGCTCGGTTTCGGACTCGCCGATGATGATCGCGTCGGCTTGTTCTTCGGCGCGCCGCTCGGCGGCCAGCGCTTTGTCCTGCGCTTCTTCCTCTTCGGTGACGGTGGTAATGCCGATCGGGGGGCGGGCCTGGGCCTGACGCGCGGCCTCTTCGGCCAGCTCGCGCAACTGCTTGGCCTGCTCGGTCGGCGTCAGCTCCGCCTTGCGGCCGCGGCCGCGGCGGCGCTTCTTCTTGGCGGCAGCCGGCACGCCCGCGGTAACCAGCTCGGCCAGCACGTAATCCTCGTCGTCGTCGACGTCGAGTATGCGAATGCGTGCGAAGTTCCCCGCGTTGTTGGCGGCGCTTTCGACTTCGACCAAGCGTCCTTCGACGACCGCCGCGGCCGACGTCGCGTTGGGCAGACGACCCGGCAGCAGCTCGACGTCGTGCTCGTCGCCCACGCGCACGGCGTGCTCTTTGGCATCCTTGATCGACGGCACGATGTCGACGCGCATCTTTTCCGGATGCAGCATCGGATCGACCCGAACGTGGATGTGACGCTCGAGCTCGCGGGCCAGCTCTTCGCACTCTTCCTCGTACCAGAACTCCATCTGCGCTGCCACCGTCGGCGCGACGTGCGCCAGCACCTCGCCCGGCCGTCCGTTGGAGCCCTCTTTGCGAATGTGACGGAATGCCTCGATGGCCACCGACTGCGACGACATCACGCTGCCCATCCCGCTGCACGTCGGGCACGCACCGCGCAGCTGCGCGCCCAGATCCTTGCCGACGCGCTTGCGGGTGAACTCCAGCAACCCGAGATTCGAGAACGACTGGATCGTCGCACGCGTGCGATCGCGGCGCAACCCTTCTTCCAGCGTCTTGATCACGCGGTTGCGCGAGTTTTCCGACGACATGTCGATGAAGTCGACGACGATGATGCCGCCGATGTCGCGCAGGCGAACCTGTCGCGCCACCTCTTGCGCGGCTTCCAGGTTCGTCTTGAGGATCGTGTCTTCGAGATTCCGTCCGCCCGTAAATTTTCCGGAGTTGACGTCGATGACGGTCAGCGCTTCGGTCGATTCGATCACGATCGAGCCGCCCGAAGGCAAGTTGATCTTCGGCTTCATGAGCTTCTGCAGCTCGTCGTTAATCTTGTAGTCCTCGAAGAGCGATCGCCCCGAGTTATAGTATTCGACGCGGGAGAGGTACTGCGGACCCAGCAGCTGCAGGAAGTCGCGAACCTTGCGGTACTCCTCCTCGTCGTCGATCAAAACCCGCTCGACGTCGGGCGTGATGAAGTCGCGCGCCGCCTTGTAGACCAGATTCATGTCTTTGTGCAGCAGCGACGGCGACGCGGCGCGTTTGTAGGTCTCCAAGATGCCGTGCCACATGCGAATCAGGACGCCGAGATCGGCAATGAGTTCGGCTTCGCTGACCCCGTTGGCGGCGGTGCGGACGACGGTCGCCATACCCTCGGGGCGGATGCGCTTCATCACGGCTTTGAGCCGATTGCGTTCCTGCTCCGACTCGATCTTGCGCGACACGCCCGAATAGCGCCCGGTCGGCATCAAGATCAGATAGCGGCCGGGCAGCGAGATGTTGGTCGAGATGCGGGCGCCTTTGAGGCCCCGCGGCTCCTTGACGATCTGAACCAGAATGTCGTCGCCGCGCTTGACCTTCTCGGTGATCGTGAAGCCGCTATGACCCTGCGTGATCTCGACGTCGCCGATGTTGAGCGGCTGTTTGTTGATGTCGTCGACGTAGAGAAAGGCGTTGCGGCCCAACCCGATGTCGACGAAGGCGGCTCCCATGCCTGGGAGCACGTTTTGAACCTTTCCTTTGTAGATCGAGCCGATGACCTTCTCTTCGCGCTCGATGTAGAGTTCGGCGAGGTCGCCGTCCTCGAGTATGGCGACCCGGTTTTCCCAGGGGTCGCTCGAGATCAAAATCTCGCTCGGCAAATTTTCCTCGAATCGTTCGCGGCCGGCACCGGTGCCGTTGCGCTGCATCCGCGGCTACGACCCGGCGGGTACCTCGAACCCGGGATCGTCCACACGCGGGCGACGCGCTGTTCGCGACGCTCGGCCCGACCAAAAATCTTAAAAACGTATCCCCGGTGGCCCAGCTTAACGAGCGAGCCTGCCCGGTTCGAGGACTTGCTTCCCGCCGTCTGAGGGGCTGACCTCCCCGGCCGTCGTAAGGGCGCAGCCATGACCTGGGCCCGGATCCGACGTTCGATCGCCCCCGCCGGAGCGCTGCTGCTGCTGGCGGCCTGCGCGAACGGGCCTTCGCCCTCCCACGTGGCCCCCGGATATCGAGGAAAGCTCCCGGACGATACGATGGTCGAAGCTTCGACCACGGAACTGGTGACGACCGCGCCGGTGGTCATCGCCTTGGACTGCCGGCCGCTGTCCGGCCCGGGCGGAGGGTTGGACCCAGCCGCCGTCGACCGCGCCGTCGCGGCCGGAGCCGCCGCGCGTCTGCCCGAGGGCGTCACCCTCTACACCCCGCCGTACTCGGCCGCCAATTCCCGAGCTCAGCCGTTCGTCGTGACCGACGACAAGTATGCCGGCCGTTTGTGCACGGGCGGCTCCGTGAAGGTGCTGCACACGTGATCGCCGCTCGGCCGTAGAACAAGCGAGATGGGACTTCCGCCGCTCGCAGTTCCGTAGCCGACTTGCTTGAAGCCGGCGTTTCCTGGGGACTTCCGGCGCCTGCGTTTCCGGGCCGGAGTTCACTAAAATTGACGAATCATTCCGGTGCGCGAAAGCACGAGGGGGCCGTACGCAATGAAAGCCGCGTTCGCTTGCATGGTGGCATTGGTCGCATCGGCGCCGGCCGGCTGCTCGCCGAACGGTTTGGGGACCGGCGCTTCCGGCAGCCTCGGATCGCTTCCGCCCGTCGCCATGCAGGCGAGACGAAAGTTCTCCTCGCCGATCCGTCACGTCGTGATCGTCATTCAAGAAAACCGCAGCTTCGATAATCTGTTCGCCGGCTTTCCGAACGCCGACGCTCCGACCAGCGGCACGATGTCCAACGGACAAACCATTGCGCTGCAGCCGACGACGCTCGGCGCGATCGACATCTGCCACGACTACGTCAACGCGATCGGCGACTACGACGGCGGAAAAATGGACGGCTTCGACCTCACCTGCACCGCGCAGTCCAAAACTGCGGGAACGTATCCGTACAGTTACGTCGAGCACCACTACATCAGGCCGTACTGGAGAATGGCCGAAGAGTACACGCTGGCCGACCACATGTTCCCGCCGATTTGGGGAGCCAGTTACACCGGACACCTGTCGCTCATCGCGGGCACCGCGTCGCTCACCCCGACCGCATCGCTAATCAATCAGCCCCCCGGCAATATTTGGGGGTGCGACGCGGCTCCCGGCACCAATACCGAGACGTTGAACACGGCGCTGCACACCGAATGGGACGGGCCGTTCCCGTGTCTGACGCAGTTCGCCACGATGGCCGACACGCTCGACGGCGCCCACGTTTCGTGGCGCTATTACGCGCCGCAGCTGAGTTCGAACGGGTTGTGGTCCGAGTTCGACGGCATCAAAGACGTTCGGTACGGCCCCGACTGGGCCAACGTCATCTCGCCGTCGCCGCAGTTTCTCACCGACGTGGCCGCCGGTAAGCTCGCCGGCGTGACGTGGGTGGTTCCCGATTGGTTGTATTCGGACCACGCCGGCGGCGGAAGCCAAGGTCCGTCTTGGGTCGCCGCCGTCGTCAACGCCGTCGGTCAAAGCAAGTTCTGGAAAAGCACTGCGATCTTCGTCGTTTGGGACGACTGGGGCGGGTGGTACGACAACGTTCCGCCGCCGCAGATCGATTATCGCGGTCTGGCGATACGTGTCCCGTGCATCGTCATCTCTCCCTACGTCAAACCCCATACCGTGTCGCACACGCAGTACGAGTTCGGCAGCATTTTGAAGTTCGTCGAGGAGACGTTCGGTCTGCCGCCCTTGGGTCCGACCTCGGCCGGGTACACCGACACGCGCGCGAACAGTATCATCGACAGTTTTGACTTCACGATGACGCCGCGCACCTTCCGTCACATTCAGGCGCCGTTGCCGCCGTCGACGTTCCTCAACGAGAAACCGTCGGGCCGCGCGCCCGACGACGAATAATCCGAGAACGGCCGCGGGTAGGCGACGTCGCGCCGCGCGTATATTTCGACGTTCTTGCGCCGGCCGCCGATGTCGATCTCGAGCCGTTCGAGCTGCGGCATCGCGGTCAGGAACGCGACGTCGCGAACCTCCAGCTGCCAAGCTCCGGTCAGCGTCAGCGAGGTGAGGCGCGGCAGCGAGGCGACCGGCGAGACGTCGTCGAGTCCGGTTTGCGCTTCGAGCGCGAGCGCTTCGAGCGAAGGGTGTCCGCGCAGCGCTTCGATCGAGCCGAGATTCGGTACGGCGTCGAGGCGCAGCGCGCGCAACGACGCGAGGGCGAGGAGCGCGCCGGCGTCGTCGAGCGACGTTTCGCGCAGCTCCAGCACGCGGATTCCGGAATGCGCCAGCGACGCGCTGGCCTCCAGTCGCGCCCCGCTCAGCGATAGCGCCGTCAGCCGGGCCGCGTCCGCGAGCGCCCGCGCGTCGACGCGGTCGCCGCGCGCGTCGATCGCCAGCGCGTCCAGCGACGGGAAACGCGCCAGCACGGCGCCGAGGTCTCGCCCGGCGCCGTCGATAGCCAGGCGGCGGACCCGCGCAAACTCGGGCAGATTCGCAGGCACGGCCGTCGCGTCCAGCGCGAGCGCGTCGAGATTCGTCCAGCGCGCGAGCCGCACGGCTTGCGCGCCGGCCGCACCGTACAAACGAACCGAAAGGTTCTCCCACGATGCCGTAGCGTGCCGCAGCGCCTCGAGCTCTTCGTTCCGCAGCGCGCTGCGCCACTGCAGACGCGTCCCTTCGCGCAGGCCGCGAAGATCCGAAAGGGGCGTGCGAAGGTCGCGAACTCGCGTCACCGGGCGCGCGGGCGGCTCGCCGCGCAGGATCGCGGCCAGCGATGCCTCGATCCAGCGCGCCTGCAGCGCTTCGCCTTCCACCGCCGGCCACGTGCGGCGATCGAACCTCGGCGCCGCGCGTAGGATGCGCCAGCGCGCGTCGTGCAGCGCGTCGTCGTAGAACCGCGATCGCCAGATCGCCGCGCCGGGCCTCGGATCGGCCGGCTCGCCGCCGAAGAAAAAGCCGGTCAGTGCGTTACGCGTACCGGCCGCGACGATACCGTAGCCGAGTCCGCCTCCGCCCAGCGGAATCGCGAAGCAATCGCCTTCGCGGAAGCGTCCCTTCATCGGAGCATCGTTCGGCGCGGCGAACGCGAAGACTGTCCGCGTGCGCGAAGGCGGCTCGGGGCGAGGCTTCGACCGGCGGCACGGCGTGACGACGCACGCCGTGCTTTTCCTTAACGATCTCGACCCCGAGCGCTACGGCGAGGCGCGCTCGCACGCGACGCACTACGAAGCCGTGCCCGTCCTCGAGTTCGAGAAACTGCTCTCCCACGTGCCCGGCGAAACGATCCGGCGCTCGACCTTCGTCGACGTCGGCGCGGGCATGGGGCGCGCCGTCCTGCTCGCGAGCCAATATCCGTTCAAAAGCATTCTCGGCATCGAGCTGTCGCCGGCGCTGCGCGCGATCGCAGGCGAGAACGTAGCGTCCGCACGGGGCCTCGAGGTGCGCTGCCGCGACGTGCGGCTCGTGAACGCCGACGCACGCAACGCGCGCTTCCCACGCGGCGACCTCGTCGTCTTTCTCTATAACCCGTTCGACGCCGAGGCGCTCGACGACGTGCTCGACCGGATCGAAGGGCGGGCCGGCGGCGGCAGCGAGTGGATCCTCTATCACACGCCCGTCCATGCGGAACGAATCTTGCGCCGAGGATACGAGCTCGCCGCCGAACTTCGCGACGGGGCGGTCTACGCGCCGCAGCGACGGGGATTCGCGGAGGCCGGCGGCTAGGCGTTGCCGAGAACGTCGCGATCCTTCTGCGAATAGATGTTGAGCAATACGCCGATCGCCGCAAAGCCGGTGAGAATCGCCGACCCGCCGTAGGAGACGAACGGCAGCGGTATTCCCGTAATCGGCATGATGCCGATCGTCATGCCGACGTTGACGAGTACGTGGAAGAAGAACATCCCGACGATGCCCGCGGCGAGCAGAAAACCGAAACGGTCGCGCGCGGCCAGCATGGTCCGCAAACCGCCGTAGAGCAGCGCGACGTAGGAGACGAGTAAAACCAGCGCGCCGGCGAATCCCCACTCCTCTGCGAGCACCGTAAAAATGAAGTCGGTCGAGTTCTCCGGCACGAAGCTGAGCTGCGTCTGCGTTCCGTGGTAGAGCCCGCGGCCGAACCACTCGCCGCTGCCGACCGCGATCTTCGACTGATTGAGATTG
>Ga0335075_10003512_pt1 | contig 24853 bp, 21 predicted proteins | sample Lox_Sample_24_FD_206723 | JGI IMG/M metagenome (GOLD analysis project Ga0335075, IMG submission 206723) | Soil microbial communities from Loxahatchee National Wildlife Refuge, Florida, United States - Lox_Sample_2.4 | ecosystem: Environmental > Terrestrial > Soil > Wetlands | place: USA...
GCAATCCCGATTACGACATCGTCACCTCCATTCCGAGCGAGAACCAGGCTCCTGCTGCAACGGGCGCCACGCTGCAGACGCGGCCCTCCGGCGAAGATGACATCGTGACCTCGGTGCCCTCATCGCCGAATGATCTCGCCGAAGGCACCAACATCCGCGTGAAGCTGAGCGAGAAGCTTTCAACCCGGGACACAACAGCCGGCTCGCCCTTCAGAGGCGAAGTGGTGAAGGACGTCTACAAGGATGGCCGCATCATCATCCCCGCCGGTTCTGAGCTGCGCGGCCGCGTGGTCGCGGTCAGCCAGGGCCATCACTTCGGACCGGCCGCGACGCTGCGGCTGCGGCCTGATGTGGTGATTCTGCCCGACGGAACCGCTTATCACCTCTACGGCCGGGTTGCGGGTTCGGCAGCTCCGGGAACTCGTACCGACAGCGAAGGCGGAATCCAGCCGCGACCTCAAATGGTGAAGACCGGCGTCGAATATGGAGCGGCCGCCGGCACAGGAGCAATCATTGGCGCGTATGCCGGCGGTCCCGTGGGCGCAGCGGTCGGTTCAATAGTCGGAGCTGGCATCGTGACGGCGCACATCCTCATGCAGCATCCGAGCGCAGCGGTAGTTCCGGCGGGATCGATCGTCACCTTCAGCCTGACCGAGCCGATGGCACTCACTCCAACAAAGAATTAGCTCTCACCAGTGAATCCGATCAGGGAGCGCGCAAGCGCTCCCTTTTTGCTGCCTGTCTGAAGTGGATACAATGGCGGCGAGCCATGGAACACCGCCTTTACACGCCGCCCGCGCCGCTGGCGCAGTTCGTAAAGTGCTTCTGGTACTGGCAGGGCGCTCCGCAAACGCACGCCAAAGAGCAGCTGATGCCCAACGGCGAGCCCGCAATCATCGTCAATCTTCGCGACGAGCCGATTCGTATCTATGAGCCGAACGATCTCAGCCGCAGCGAGTCGTTCGGACTCGCCGTGCTTTCCGGGCCTCGATCCCGTCCCTTCGTAATCGATACTGAGCAGGAAGATCGCGTCTTCGGTATCGAGTTTCAGCCGGGCGGATCATTTCCCTTCTTTCGCATTCCGTCTTCCGAAATTGCCGACAGCGATGTTTCTCTCGATTGCCTCTGGCGCGGCTCCATCCACGAGTTGCGCGAGTGCCTGCTGGAGTCGCCCGACATCGATAGCATGTTCGCGTTGGCGCAGCGATTCCTGATGCGACAGGCAGTGCGTCCATTCGAATTACATCCCGGCGTCATGTTCGCGTTGCACCGTTTCTGCGCCCGGCCGCACAGTACGACGGTCACTTCGGTCCTCGATCGCATCGGACTGAGCCATCGTCACTTCGCACAACTCTTCCACGACCAGGTGGGGCTCACACCCAAGTCGTTCAGCCGCGTGCAGCGCTTCCAGCGCGCACTGCGCATGGTTCACCGTGTGCAAAGCATCCACTGGGCCGGCATCGCCTTGGACTGCGGCTACTACGACCAGGCGCATTTCATCCACGACTTTCAGTCTTTCTCTGGATTTACGCCGACAATATACGCGGCCCGGGCGACGGTGCATCTAAACCATGTGCCGCTGATGTAATCGGCGGGCTCGCGGCAGATTTCAGGTCAGATTTTTACAATCCACAGCTCGGCTAACAGCGCAACAATCATCCAGAAGCAATCGGAGGATTCAGATGGCAAGACCTATTCCTGACGGCTACCACAGCGTGCAACCCTATCTCTACTTGAAGAACGCGTCCGACGCCATCGCCTTTTATTCGAAAGCTTTCGGCGCCACCGAGCGGCTGCGCATGGCGAACAAAGACGGGCGCATCGGTCACGCCGAAATCAGCCTCGGCGACTCATGCATCATGATGGCCGACGAAAACGCAGCCATCGGCGCTTACAGTCCCGAACACTACGGAGGCGCCCCGATGAGCCTGATGATCTACGTCGAAGACTGCGACGTCATCTATCAGCGAGCAATCGCCGCAGGCGCCACCAGCCTGCGCGAGCCCGCCGACCAGTTCTACGGAGACAGGATGGCCGGCGTTGCCGATCCGTTCGGCTTTCACTGGTTTATTGGGACGCATATCAAAGACGTCTCCCCGGAAGAAATGAAGCAGCACATGTGACATTTATGACCGCAACGGAATTTCGAAAACTCGCGCTCGATCTGCCCGAAGCGGTCGAGGCCTCGCACATGAACCATCCGGACTTCCGTGTGCGAGGTAAAATCTTCGCCACTCTCGCCTATCCGGACAAGAGCTTCGGCATGGTCAAGCTTTCACTGCCCGACCAGCTCAAATTCACGCAGGCCGACGCTGCGGCATTCACGCCTGTTCCCGGATTCTGGGGCGAGCACGGCTCGACGCACGTGCACCTCAAGGCGGCAAAGAAGCAGATTGTGCAACAGGCTCTGGGAGCGGCGTGGCGTCATGCCGCTCCGAGGGACCTGCATTATCACGTCACCGCCAAAGACGTTGCCGCTCACGACGAGCTTTGAGGCAGTTGCTCGAGCAGCCGCTTCCAGTTCTTCTGGTTGCGGCGGAATGTCTTCTTCAGGTCTTCGAGAATGCGCTCGAAATCGCCGTGTCCCTTCAGGCGGCTCCACGCGGGATTCTTCGAGAACCATGGATAGTTCTCGTTGCCGAGATAAATCGCGCGACGCAGCCAGTGCAGCGCCTCGCTCTCGTCTCCGTCGACTGCGAAATAAGTTGCGAGCCGGTAAGCCATCTCGCTATCCGCCTCCGCCGCAGCCATCGATCCTTCCTCGATCAACGAAGCTGCGCGCTCCCTGTTGCCCTGCATGGCATAGCACATCGCCAGCGTGGGAAAAGCGATACGCATGCTGTCGTCGTCGCGGATGACGCCCTCGAGAATCTCAATCGCTTGCGGCAGATCACCCTCGCGCATTCGCTGATAAGCGCGCGATGTGCGCAGCAGCGGATGCTTGGGTTCAAGCGTCAACCCCTTTTCGATCTCGTCAGAAGCCAGCTCGAGCTGGTTTTGATACTGATACACGCGGGCGCGATGGTTGTAAATCACCGGCGCGTTCGAGGGATTCAGGCTGAGCGAGCGGTTGAACTGGTCGAGCGCCTGCTCATACATACCGTCCAGTCGCAGCGTCATACCCGCGACCATGTGCACATTCCAGTCGTTCGCAGCCTCGTGCAGTAGGTTTTCGATACCGTGGCGCGCGCTCTCCTTCTCGCCGCGCGAAAGCAGCATATAAACGCGGTAAAGATTCGCCTCCACCGATCCGGGATCGATCTCAAGCGCGCGGTCAAAGGCACGCCGCGCCGCCATCACATGCATCTGGCCGCCAAATCCGTGGCGCAGATACTGCAGATGAGTGATGCCCAGTCCGGTCCACGCTGGCGCGAATTTCGGGTCGCGCTCGACTACATTCTCGAAAAGCTCTCGCGCGCGGTCGAGATCGAGCCGGCTGCCGGTGCGCTGCGTGAACGAAGACAGAACAGCACGCGCCTGTAAATATTCCTCCGACAGGTTTTCGCCCAGCGGCTCGCTGCGAGCCGAGCCGCGATCCGGCTGCTGGTTGAGTTGGCCCAGTCCCTGGAGCGACGCGAAAACTTCGTTGCAGATCTCCGTCTGCACCGCGATCAGGTCGAACGAGAGCACGCTGATGGCGCCGCCCGCGCGAACGCTCTCGCCGGGAACGTTGAGCAGCTGCCAGTTCAGATCGAAGCCCTTTTCCGACCGGATGAAGTTGCCCGTGAGCACCCACTCCACCAGCAGTTTGTGGCCGATCTCGAGCGGATCCATCTGCGTGATCGGCAGGTGCAGCAATGCGCTTGAAGGCCGCACCACCAGCGACGACATGCGCGCCAGCCGCGCGGCGATCGCATCGGCGAGAGCGAACCCGTAAAGCGGAGCGACCTCTGACGGTCCGAAATTCTGAAACGGCAGAACCAGAATCGTATTCTGCTTCTCCTTGGTGTCCGCCGACTCGCGAAAGCGCTCCGCCAGCATGGAAAGAATTCCTGTGGTGCGCTTCTCTGCCTCTGCATTTGAAGGCGGCAGATTTGCAGCCGCGTCGCCGGGGATGATGCCCGTCTCGATCTGCGAGGTCTTCATGATGGTCTTGAGCGCCTCGCGCACGTCCGCTGCGCTTGAATAGCGCTCCGCCGGATTCTTCTCGAGAAGCTTGATCACGACCGAATTCAATTCGGGCGATATATCCAGCGGTTGCGGATCCAGATACTGAATGGCCCGAATGCTCTGAAACTCCTCGGCATCAGGCCGCGCAAAGGGATGGCGTCCGCTGGCCAGCTCATAGAGGATCACACCCAGTGCCCAGAGGTCGCTCTGCACGCTGCTCTGCCCGGTGACAAACTGCTCAGGTGCCATATAGGCGATCGTGCCTCCCCGCGCAGTGTAGGTGGCCTGCACGGGGCCTACCTTCCGCGTTGCCGGCTTGGCCGGATCGAACTCCGCATCCTCAAGATTGATGCGGCGGGCCAGGCCGAAGTCGAGAATCTTCGCCAGGCCACCATCGGTCAGCACCACATTCGCCGGCTTCAGGTCGCGATGGAAGATCCCCAGCGAGTGCGCAGCGCTCAGGCCGTCCGCGATCTGGATGCCCACCGAGAGCAGTAACTGCAGGCTCGCCGGACCTTTCGCGATGAGCTTGTCGAGCGATTGGCCCGGCACATACTGCATCACGATGAAGGCTTCCTCGCCCTCCTCGCCAACCTCGTAAATCGCGCAGACGTTAGGATGCTCGATCGCCGACGCCATTCGCGCCTCACGCAGCACGGTGCTGCGCATCTGCTCCAGGGTAAGCGCGCCGCGCTTCAGAACCTTCAGCACGACTGGCCGCATGAGCAGCGTGTCGGTCGCAAGATAAACGATTCCGCTGCCGCCAGCGCCCAGACGGCGGGTCAGTTCATAGTGCTTGATTGTGCGGTGCTTCATGCTGGACTTAGTGTAGCGGCTTCGCGTCTGTTGAAGATGAATGCGGCAATGTGCACGCCACTACGGCTTGGCCTTCAGGTTCGCTGCGATCCCGAGGAACAACGGCACGTGGACCTGCGCCCCTGCGTATTGGGCAACCCAACCATCCTTCACAGAAATGCACGTCAACGCCGCGGCTGAGTTGTTTCCAACCGGCGTAGCTTCAAGGCAGTCCATGCCGGAGGAAAGCCCTTCAGGGCCGGCGATACGGAATTCAGACGCGGGATGCGCCTGCACGAAGAGATCCTTCCACTCCTGGGCCTGCAATGCGGGCTCTTTTCCCGCATCCGGCAGAAGCAGGTTGAAGTACATCATCTCCGGTCCGGCGACTTCGAATGCCAGAGTCTTCGGCTGCTTCTCGAGAACGATGCCCTGCGGATTTGCCGGAAAATCATCCTTGGTCAGCGTGAGATCGGCAGTCCATCCCAGTGGAACTCGTATCCTCAGCCCGCGGTAATTCACAGCCCTGCCATGCATCACGTGCCAACCCAGCGAAACGAGAAAAGGCGTGTAGTACACAGCCACGCAGATCACTGGAATGCAAAGACCGATCAACAGCCACGCCTTGCGCGTCATCTGCTTCGACATGCTGGCGCGAAGTTGGCTGGACGGAGCGGGCGTCGACATTCACCGGATTCTTACACGGCGGACCAGAGCTTACGAGAGAATCCGAAAGACAAATTATCGAGCCGGTTGCAGACAGGCTGGCGCACGCATCCAAATCGGAAGATATCGCAACAGAAGGAGAAACTGCTATGGCCAAAGAACCAAAGAAATGCGCTCATGTGTCTTGCAGCTGCAATGTTTCAGACGGAGAGAAGTATTGCAGCGCTGCATGCGAGGGGGCCAAAGATGTGACTGAGCTTGCCTGCCAGTGCGGGCATACCAACTGCAAGGGCGCTGTGCTCAGTACCTAATCCCGCCATCCAACTTGCGGCTTAACCGAAGATGCGGCTACGGCTGCCCTCAACAGGCCACCGTAGCCGGATCTACTTCTCGAACCATGCTTCGAGCCCCACAGGGTTCTCTTCAATCCACGCTCGCTTGAACGGAACCCCGGCCAACATGTGTTTGAACTCCGCTATCGTATAGGCACGGCGAATCAGCATGAACCGGAACACCAGTTTCACCAGAATCCCGTTCCATATGCTCCCGCCAAGGCTATCTACGTAATTTGAAATACTCGTCATCGACACATCGCGGCGAAGATCGATGATAACGCCTCTTCCACCGGGCCGGAGTACACGTTGCATTTCAGCAATCGCGCCCACCGGCTCAGAGAAATTCTTGAAGGCCGCGCGGCATACCACGAAATCAAAGGTGCTCGCTGCAAACGGCATCTGGGAGGCATTCCCCTGACGAAAATCCACCTCCGCCCGCGCCTCGATGGCATTCTTGCGGGCGATGTCGATAAAGCTTTTGCTGATGTCCAGGCCGGTCACCCGCTGGCGCCCGCGTTTTGCCAACTCGATGGAGAGAAAGCCCGGGCCCGGAGCGACCTCGAGAATGTCGCCCCCGGCCGGCAGCATCTCGTCGATCTGCGCCGCAAGCCGCTGGTATTCCGGCATGTCCTTGCGTGTCGTCTTTTCATACCAGCGCGCAACGGAGCCTTCCATTCCCATTCCCTTATAGGCCTTCTGCATATTATATCTACTTAAATAAGTATCTTATTGAATCAGATAATCATACAATAAGCTCGAATGTTGCGCCCGTCAATATCGAAATCCGCTTCCACTACCGCCGCCACGCTTGCTTACCAGCTTCGCCACTTCATCGCTGGGGTCATCCTCTATAACCAGCGCGTCGCCGAGCAGCTTGGGATGCACCCCACCGACATGCAATGTCTGCACTTGCTGGAGTTGATGGGCCCGCTCACGCCCGGAAAGCTTGCCGAATGCACCGGGCTCACCACGGGTGGCATAACCGTAGTGCTCGACCGGTTGGAAAAAGCAGGCTATGCACGCAGGGAACGGAATCCCTCAGACCGGCGCAGCGTATTGATTCATCTCAATCCGGCGAAGATGGCCAGAATCGGAGAATTCTACGGCGCGATCGATGAACAGCTGGGGAAATTTCTTGCTGACTATCCACAGCGCGACCTGGAAACGGTGGTCAGATTCTTAACGAAAATCAACTCCATCCGCACGCCACCAGTCATGCCCGCCAAAGCCAGGAAAATGTGACATGCAGATCACTCAGTGGTGACCGTGCCCCAGCGGCCGGGTGGTCCCTTCGGCCCCAGTTTCGATTGGGGTCGCGCGCGGCCGATTGTCTGCCCTGCGCCCCAGCGTGTACATGGTGACGCCGAAGATCAACATCAACACTCCCCAGATGAGGTTGATATTCATGCCGTCGGAGCGTTCATAGATAGAGCTGCCGCGTGTAAAGAATCCGTAGACGCTCATGATGCATCCGACAATCGTGAAGAGCAAACCCATCGGGATGCGAAGATCGAGATTCATCCGCTATTCTCCTGCCGCCTATTTGAAGATCAGATTCAACACCACGAGCAGCGCAATCAGGCCAACGGCAATCACCTTGGGACGCGCATACCAATTCATATGGTGCTCGACCGGCTTGGGAGTAAGCGAATAGACCAGACCCACCAGCTCCGGCTCCGGACGCGGCTTGGTCATCAGGCTGACGATCACTGTGATGATGAAGTTCGTCGAAAAGGCCCAGATCGCCGTCCAGAAGTTCTGCGCCATTTCGCTGGGATAGTGATGAACGACAGCGATCCATCCGCCGTGGATGCCGGGATGCGCATCGGTAGGCAGCGTTAGCCCGTGATGAATAATAGCAGCCACCGTGCCGCTCACCAGGCCGGTGAATGCTCCGTGACCTGTCGTCCGCTTCCAGAACATGCCCAGCAGGAACGTCGCAAACAGCGGCGCGTTGACGAACGAAAACACCAGCTGCAGCGTGTCCATGATGTTGTTGAACGACGTCGCCGCATAGGCCGCGCCGATCGAGAGTAAGATTCCCCCGACAGTGGCCCACCTCCCCATCTTCAGGTAGTGCGCATCGCTCGCGTTTTTGTGTATGTAGGACTGATAGAGGTCATACGTCCACACCGTATTGAACGCCGTCACGTTGCCCGCCATGCCGGACATGAAGCTGGCCAGTAGGGCGGTAAGCCCCAGGCCGAGAATACCGGTAGGAAAATAGTGCAGCAGCATGTTCGGGATCGCCAGGTCGTAGTCGAAGAGAGGATTTCCCTTCTCGTCGGTCATCACCTTGCCGGTGACAGGATTCACCTTCGCCGGGATCAGCCCCTTGGTCATCTCCGTCTGGGCCGCCGCCCCGGCAGGCGCGTTCGCAGAAGCTGTGACGCCGGGTGTCTGCAGCATGGCATGTTGTGTAACAGCCGGAGTGGCAATTGCGATCAGTCCCGGCAGAATGACCAGAAAAGGAAAGAACATCTTCGGAATCGCCGCAATCAGTGGCACGCGCCGGGCCGACTCTTCGGTATCTGTCGCCATCGCTGTCTGGATAACCAGGAAATCCGTGCACCAGTATCCGAACGACAGTACGAAGCCAAGTCCCATCGACAACCCGAACCACTCGACGCCCAGCGGATTGTTATGCGGATTCGTCATGCCGCGCCAGGAATGCGTATACGCCGCAGGCAGCGCCGCTTTCAGGCCGCTCCAACCGCCGACATTTTTTAGACCTACCCACACCAGAGGTATAAAGCCCGCGACGATCAGAAAAAACTGCAGTACCTCGTTGTAGATCGCACTGGTCAACCCGCCGAGAAAGATGTAGCCGAGCACGATGATCGCCGAAATGAAGATGGCAAAGTGGAAGATCCAGCCCACTGGCATGTTCATCTTGATGAAGAGCCCATCGAAGACATGCAGCGTCTGGATGAGCCGCGCCATCGCGTACATCGAGATGCCCGACGAAAACACCGTCATCACGGCGAAGGAGCAGGCGTTGTATCCGCGGGTTTTCTCATCAAAGCGCAGGCGCAGAAACTCCGGCACCGAACGCGCCTTCGAGCCGTAGTAGAACGGCATCATGAACACGCCGACGAAGATCATCGCCGGGATGGCGCCAATCCAGTAGAAGTGGCTGGTTGCGATGCCGTACTTGGCGCCCGACGCGCCCATGCCGATGACTTCCTGCGCGCCCAGGTTGGCGGAGATGAAGGCCAATCCACAGATCCAGGCGGGAAGAGCACGGCCGGCCTGGAAGAAGTCCTTGCTCGTCTTCATGAATCGCTTCAGTGCAAAGCCGATGCCCAGCACAAAAACGAAATACAGAAGCATGATGAGCCAGTCGATAAGTGTCAGATTCACTGTGCTCTATTTGATCCTTCCTCTGGATGTCGGTTACATGTCCGCCAATGTACGTGGGCGGATGCACAACACTCAAGGCAATAAGCGGCCGCTTGATTACTGCGTAAATGTACACGGTTTCACAACTATACGTCTATGGTCCAGACAGCCGCGGGATGCGATTAGAACTCACGTTCGGAGATGCTTCCGGATAAGATCGTGAACGGCGTCCGAATTTTTGAGAGGGTCTGCCATGTCCATGAATGCAGCTCACGAGGAAAGCGCTTTTTTCGTCTGGTGGCGTCAGAAGGACTTTGGCAATAAGGCCATCGGTTCCTCGAAAATAGGCCTCGCTGCTGTTCTTTCTCTTTTGCTGGCACATCTCATCGGTCTGTCCTACCCCTACTGGCCGGCAGTGTCGGCCATTGTCGTCATGGGTTGGGACACCACACTGACTTTCGCCTCGTGCCGCGACCGTATCATCGGCACCGCCATCGGCGCGTTCCTGGGTTGGGTAACCTTCTACATTTGGCACGGAAACTATGTTGTTTATGGCGTGGCCGTGGCTGTCTGCATATTCGCCTGCAGCACATTGCAATTTGACAAAGCAGGACGTCTGGCGGCCGCGACCCTCAGCCTCATCGTGCTGGTACAGCCTGACGACACTCCGGGGCATATCGCAATTGCAAGATTTCTAGAGATTGTGATCGGAGTGGTTGTGGCTCTCGGCGTGACCCTGCTTGTGTTTCGCCCACGCGCCGCCGCGCCTGACACAAAGGCTACCGTTTAAGCCAGCGAGGCCTAATTGCTGATCGGCACCCTGAAGTCGACTCCGGCCGCGCGATTTGCCTGCTCCGTTGCCGGAAGATTGATCTCTTGCAGGGAAACCTGCTGCGTGCGCCCTGAAGGCGCGTCGTCAAGCAACACCAGAGTGGTCTGGGTGAGCGCGTAATTGTGGACCTGCTGCGAGTGTCCGTCCTTGTACACGATCGTCAATGCCGGTTCCGGTCCGGGAGCAACCGCGGTGGCAAATACAGGCTGGTAAGGCTGATAAGCCGGACGCGCCTCGGCTTCCTCCTCGGGCACAGTCTCCGGCTCCTCATAGGACTGAGCGGGCGCCGCACTGGTGTCCGAGTCAGAATCGTAACCGGAATCATCCCAGTTGCCGAAGTACGGCCACGCTCCATACCACGGCCATCCATACAAGGATGAGACGTAAACGGGGTATCCGTATCCATACGCATAATGCGAGTGATAGTCCCGCCGATGCCCGTCAGAACGTCCGCCTTGCCCTGACTGCCCACCCCACGTCCTGGAGTTGGCAACGCCGGGATAAGGCCCGCGCCTCACCGCCGGAAGCCTCAGCTGTCCAAAGGGAGAACGCGCCACCGGCCAGCCTCTCTGCGGATAAGCTGCATAAGGCCGCGCTGAAAATCCGGCTGGCATCCTCCCCGGCGAAAAGCCCATCCTCGGGGCGGGAAAGCCGCGCGCCGCGAAGCCAGAGAACGATCCTGAATGTGGAGCGGAAAACGACCCGCCGAAGCCGCCGCTAAAGCCTCTCGCGCCTCCGCCGCCGGAGAAGCCGCCCACATGACCGCCCCCGCCTCCGTGGCCGCCGCCGCGCTGGGCATACATCCCCTGCGGAACCGCCAGAGCGATTGCGCCAGCCAGGAGAAACGTCAGCACCCACCGCATGTGCATAGTTTACGCCTTGCAGACGTTTGCTTTACAGTCCCAGTCTTGAAGCCTCTGTTTGCGCAGCTACAAACGGCGGCAGATCGTGATCAGCGCCCTTCCAGTAGTCAAAGAACGCCTGATATTGCTGGCGAGCTTTGCCCAGGTCATTCTCGAGCACCTCAGCCCGCGCCAGCCCCAGCAGGCTCAACGGATACGCAACATTCATACCCTGCACCTGGCACAGCACAAAAACGCTGCGATGCGTGGCCGGAAAGTTGAAGTCCGCTGTCGCCGCAGCCCCTTGTTTCAGCGCAAGATGCGCCAGCCCGCGCAGATACGATCCAATGCCGAGAATGTCGTAGTCCGCCGCCGGAGCAAGGTCCGTGAGCGCATCCTGGGGATGGTTCCGGCCCAGGTCGATAACCGCATCTATATCCGGCAGAAAGGCGTGGTTGATAATCGTGTCCTGCGGATAATCCTTCGCCAGAGATTGCCGGATGGCCATTGCCTTTGCCGGCTGGCCGCAGAGCGCAAAGGCGATCGCCGCGCTCCCCTGCATCGTCCGTTCATGATCGAGCTGCAGGGCGCGATCCAGCCGCGGCATCGCATCATCGCAGGATCCGACGAGAGCCCGGTCCAGCGTCTGCTGGACGATCAGCGTTGCCGTCGCATTCACCAGCTTCTGATCCGTCATGCGGTTGATGGCCATCTGCCAGTCCTGGGCGGCAGCGGTGAATCGTCCTTCGTTTTCGTGAATGAGGGCCATCTGCGAGTTGAGGATGAATCCATCCGGCTCGCCGTGAGCCCAGTCCAGCTGCTGCTGCACCGCTACCTGGTCGCCCATCAGATACGCTGTATAGATCCACATGCCCCGCACCGAAGCGTCATCGGCAACGTTGAGGGTCTCCGCTTTATCGAAGACTGCTTTCGCCTCCTGAAAGCGGTTGAGCGCCGTCAGCGACAGGATCGCGTTCGGAATCGCCGGGCCGAAGCCAGGATTCAGCTTCAGGGTCTGATTGACTTCCTCGTACGCCCTGTCGAACTGGCCCAGCGTCAGATACGCGACCGAGAGCTGGCTGGGAACTGCCGGATCGTTGGGATACGTCTCGCGGTAAAGGCGCAGTGTCTCGATAGCCTGAGGCAGATCACCGGTGACATTCAGGTAATATCGCGCCCGAATGAACAACCGCTCGCGTTCCGATACCTTGTCCGACAACTCGAAGGCGCGGGTGATGGCCGCGTTGCCCTGTGTTTCATCGCCCAGCGCGATGTACGCCACGCCCAGGCTTGCATACGCCATGGCAAAGTTGGGATCGAGCTCAATGGCGCGCTTGTAGAAGGTGATGCTTTCTTTGAAGTTGGCCTGGGCATGCTGCTGCTGTCCGAGCGCATAGGCGCGAAAGGCTTCGAGAGACGGAGTCGTCGCCTCGCTGCGCGGCACATCGAGCTTATGGATCGAAGCCAACGATTCACCCAGTTTCTTGCGCAGGTCATCGGCGGCGTCGTGAAGTGCGTCGAGAACCTTGTCTTTGCCGTCCGCCTGTTTTTCCGCGCGGGTCAGCACATCTCCCGTGGAAGCGTTCACCGCTTCGAGGGTGATCAAGTACTGATTGCCGATACTGGCAATGGTTCCATTGATGACCGCCTTGTCTCCTTCGCGTTCCGCAATATCACGGGCGATAGCCGGCGTAATCGGCGCGTCCGCCGGCTTGTTTAGATAAAACAGGCTCTGCCGCAGATGCGATTCGCTTACCACGTTCAGGAAGGGGGATTGCTGCAATTGCCCGGTGAGAGCCTGCTTCAGAGCAAAGTCAAAGCTGGGATCTCCGGTCCGGTTCGTAAACTCGGACACGATGATCGAATTGGTTTGAACCGGCGAGGGTGCCTTTGTCGTCGTCTTTAACCAGCGCCAGCCAATATACCCTCCTACCCCCAGCAGCACGACCGCTAGACCGACGGTCAGCCAGCGCCAGCGGTCTCTGCGCCTTTTGATCAATCCCAGTGTCCCCGCCGAAATTGTTCCTCCGGTCAGGGCCAGCAGTTCAAGCCGCACCCGCTCAAGATCAGCCAGCAACTCGGCTGCCGAGTTATAGCGCTCCGCCTTATCCTTGGCCAGCGCCTTCTGAATCACACGATCCAGTTCCCTTGGAAACTGCGGCAGGCGCTTGCGGATCGGCTCCGGTTCTCGTGCCAGCAGGCCGGCGATGATATCGGCAACTGATTGGCCAAAGAACGGCGCGGAACCGGTCGCCATCTCGTACATCACCACGCCCGCGGAAAAGACATCGGCCCGGCCGTCGAGCTCTTCTCCACGCGCCTGCTCAGGAGCCATGTAGGCCACAGTGCCCACCGTCGACCCTGTAGTGGTGAGCGTCCCAAGACCATCCAGTCCCGTCAGGTTGCCCATGGAGTTGGTGGCGCCAGCGTCCCCGGCCAGCAATGAGCGCTTGGCCAGGCCGAAGTCGAGAACCTTCAACACGCCATTTCCCTGCCCGCGGCGAACGACAAACAGGTTTGCCGGCTTTATATCGCGGTGCAGAATGCCATGCCGGTGCGCTTCGACCAGAGCCGAAGCTAGCTGAATGCTGTAGTCGAGAACCTGATCGACGGGAAGCGGGTACGCGTGGATGATCTGCTTGAGAGTCTGGCCTTCGAGCAGTTCCATCACCAGGTAGGGCCGCCCGTCCTTCTCGCCAACGTCGTAAATCGTGCAGATATTCGGGTGATTCAGCGCCGATGAGGACCGGGCTTCGCGCAGGAACCTCTCATGCGTGGCCGCGATCGGCGTCGCCGAGGACGAGAGGTAGCTGTCGGCGATCACCTTGAGCGCGACGTCGCGGCTCAGGCGCGTATCGTGCGCGCGATACACGACCCCCATGCCGCCGTGACCGATTTCCTCGATGATTTCGTAGGGCCCGAATCTGGTGAACGTCTGCATGCGTTGAGCGTTGGGGGTGAGCCAAGTTTACCTGCTTGGGATGCTTGCGCCTATGAAGATATCCGCCTCGGTACACTCATCTGTTATGACCGGCCCCATGATTGTCGAGCCAGTGGCCCTCGAAGGACGCCTTGTCCGCCTCGAACCGCTACATCAAGACCATTTGCCCGCCCTCGCCGAGGTGGCCTTCTCTTCAGATGTCTGGCGCTGGATGCCGATGCGCATGGAGACCGAAGCTGACCTCCGCATCTGGGTCGCGCAGGCTCTCGATCAGGCCGCCGCCGGCAAAGCCTTGCCTTGGGTCACCTGGAGTAGGACTGACAACAGGATCATCGGTTCGACCCGCTACATGGATATCGACGCCCGCAACCGCGGTCTCGAAATCGGCGGCACCTGGGTGGCGCCCGCCTGGCAGCGCTCGGGCATCAACGTGGAAGCGAAATACTTGCAGCTCCAGCACGCCTTCGAGAGGCTCGGAGCGATCCGGGTATCCTTCAAGACCCACCACAACAATCTGCAGTCGCAGAATGCCATCGCCGCCCTCGGCGCGAAATACGAAGGCACCTTCCGCAACCACATGATCATGCCCGACGGCAGTTACCGCCACAGCGTCTGGTACAGCATCACCAGCGACGACTGGCCGGCAGTCAAGTCCGCCCTCGAAGCACGAATGGCGCGCCACTCATAAACACGACGGCCTCCCTTGTGCGGGGAGGCCGTCTTTGTGCCCGGTTTGTTAATCCACGGGTTCGTCAATCCGCGGCGGCTTGCTTGGCGGCTATCGTCAGCTGTTGCACCTTGCTGTGCTTGGTCGAGTAGCTGAAATAGATGACCAGCCCGATGATCAGCCACGCAATCGCCACGATCCAGGTGAGAAGCGGCAAGTTAAGCATCAGGTAGAACGCGCTGAGAACCCCGAGAATGGGCACCGCCGGCACCAGCGGCGTCCGGAAGGGCCGCTCCAGGTCGGGATGGCGAACCCGCAGAATCCAGACACCTGCCGATACGATGGCAAATGCCATGAGCGTTCCCATATTCACTAAGGCGGCCAGCTTGGCGATGGGAAGGAGTGCAGGAAGAAAGGCAACGATGGTACCGACGACGATATTCGAAATCCACGGCGTGCGGAACTTCGGATGGATATCGCTCGCCCACTTCGGTAGCAACCCGTCACGGGACATCGAAAAGAAGACCCGCGACTGGCCGAGCAACATCACCAGCATGACGGTCCCCAGGCCGAAGACCGCGCCAATCTTCACCAGCAGGCTGCCCCATGCAACGCCGGTCGCATCGATGCCGACGGCCACGGGTTCCGCCACATTCAGCTCGGTATATGGGACCAGGCCCGTCAGTGTCAGCGAAACAAGAATGTACAGGATGGTGCAGACCACCAGCGAGCCGAGAATCCCGATCGGCATATCCCGCTGCGGATTTCTCGCTTCCTGCGCGGCCGTGGAAACAGCGTCAAATCCTATGTAGGCAAAGAAGACAAACGAGGCTCCGGCGACGATCCCCTGGATTCCGAAGGCTCCCGGCCCCTGGTGTGGCGGGATGAAGGGATGCCAGTTCGCCTTCAGCAATTCCGGATGATGAATCAGGTGGTTGATGCCCAGCACCAGGAAGATGCCGACGACACCCAATTTCACCATGACAATCGCCGAGTTGAGATTGGCCGACTCCTTGATCCCGATCACCAGGACCGTAGTCACGGCAAGAATCACCAGGAAGGCGATGACGTTGAAAATCCCCACGACGTGAGTCAGTCCCGCCGTCGACACACCCATCGGCAGCGAAGCCAGCGGCTCCCACTTGCCGTGGTAGAGATACAGGTCGTTTCCGTACGTCGTCGTAAAGCGCGCCAGCGAGGGCGACGGAATCAGCTTAACCTGCTCAAGCAGGCTCAGCAGGTAGCCCGACCATCCGGAAGCGACCGTGGCCGCGCCAAAGGCGTATTCGAGCACCAGGTCCCAGCCGATGATCCAGGCCACGAGTTCGCCCAGCGTGGCATACCCGTAGGTATAAGCCGATCCGGCGATAGGAATAATGGAGGCAAACTCTGCATAGCACAATCCGGCGAACGCACAGGTAATTCCGGCGACAACGAAGCTGAGCGCAATGGCTGGCCCAGCGTGGAGGGCGGCGGCCTGACCGGTCAGGACAAAGATGCCTGCCCCGATAATGGCTCCGATGCCGAGCGTGATGAGATTCACCGGCCCCAGAGACCGCCTGAGTGTGTGCTCCCCTTCTTCGCTGGATTCCTGTCTCAGAAGTGAGAGCGGCTTGACCGCCAAAAGTTTAGCCATCTAAAAGGCTGTTCCTCCAGACAAATTCAATCGGACGACTGCGCCGTCCCCCGGCGTGACCACAACATATAGACCGGCACGCCAAGCAAAACGATAAACAGGCCCGGCCACGTGTATTGGGGCTTGTAACGCAATAGTACGATACATATCCACGCAGCCATCACTATATAAACCGCCGGCAGCACCGGATAGCCCACAGCCCGGTAGGGCCTTTCCGCTTCAGGACGCCGCACGCGCAGTACGAACAGGCTCCCGATGGTCAGGATGTAGAACACCAGCGCCGCGAACATCGTGTAATCGAGCAGCTGGCTGTAAGACCCCGAAAGACACAGGAAGCAGGTCCAGACCGCCTGCACCACCAGTGATACCACGGGAGTCCTGTATCGCGGATGTAGCTGGCCCGCGGCCTTGAAGAACAGCCCATCGCGGCTCATCGCGTAGTAAACGCGCGCCCCGGCAAGTGCCAGCCCATTCACGCATCCGAATGTCGAGACAAGGATCGCCGCCGCCATCAGGTACGCTCCTCGGGCGGAGAAGATCTCCTGAAGCACTGCGGTTGCCACCCGGTCCTCCGAAGCGTACTGAATACCGCGGGCAAAGATCGTCGCGCCATGCGGATCGCCGTGCAGCGGCAGCGCCATCAGGTAAACAAAATTCGACAGAATATAGAGTGCCAGCACCAGGCCGGTGCCGATCGCCAGTGACAACGGCAGGTTCCGCCGCGGATTCCTCACCTCTCCCGCGGTGAACGTCACGTTGTTCCAGGCATCGGCCGAGAAGAGCGAGCCGGTCTGCACGACCGCGAGGATGGTAAACAACCCCACCATCGCGATCGACCCGCCAACCCCCACCTCAACCGCATGCAGCGTCGAGAACGACGCTCCCTTCCAGAAGTTCGGGCCGAAGTTGGCCAGGATCGCACCAGCGTTCCGCCCCATCAGAAACCCGAATATCACCAGTCCCAGCAGCGCGGCCGCTTTTGCTGTGGTGAACACATTCTGGACAAGAGCCCCCAGCCGCACTCCGAATACATTAATGAAGGTGAGCAGAACCACCACGCCAATGCCGGCGAGGTTCGCGGCATTCACCCCGATATCCATATTCCCGAGCAGCATCGGCCCCACCCGGCACGCCGGCATGTGGCCGATATGCCACAGCCAGTGCGACGTCGAAACACCCGGAAAGAAAACGCCAAGGAATTTGCCAAACGCCACGGCGACAGCTGCGATGGTGCCCGTCTGGATCACCAGGAACAGGGTCCATCCATAGAGGAAGCCCCACATCGGCCCAAGAGCCTCGCGCAAATAAACATACTGTCCGCCGGCCCGCGGCATCATGGCCGCAAGTTCCCCGTAGCTCAGCGCCCCGATCATCGTCATCGCCGCGGTTACCAGCCACGCGGCGATCAGCAGAGCCGGCGATCCCACGTTCCGGCTGATATCGGCAGGCACGATGAATATCCCGGAGCCGATCATCGATCCAACCACAATGGCGGTGGCACTGAAGAGACCGAGTCCCTGCACCAGGTGCGTGCCCGCAGGGGACGACGGTTTTTGGGTGGTGGGGCTGCTGATGGGCACTTCAGTTTGTTCTACCGGAAAACTGTGCTTCACGCCAATAACTGGCTTGCACCCCCAACTTGAACTGGCCCATTGAAAGCGGATGTTATTCCACCGTCCAGGGTCACCATACGCCTCAAAGTTTTCACTTAGGGAACAAGTAAACGCTATCTCGGACTTTCTCCCAAGCAGCGCTTGACAAACGAAATTGCCGTGATGCCTAATGACTGGCGGACTACAGGTAAAACCTTTTACCTAAGGTAAATGATGCTTCCACGAGCGTCAGATTGCTGATTCGTTAGTGTGGACACTGGGTTTCCCAGGTCATGAAAAACAACATGCAGGAGATCAACCCTCCGCGTAACAAATGACTTTTAGGGGGCATAAATGAAAACACTCAGATACTTTGCTGGTATTTGTGTGCTTCTTCTCGGCGCATTCGCTGTAGCGACTGCGCAGGAGAACGCATCTATCACTGGCCAGGTGACCGACCCGACAGGAGCTGCAGTGCCGGGGGTCACGATCACTGTCACCCAGGCGGCTACGGGTGAAACCCGCACCACTCAATCGGGCGGCTCCGGTCTCTATACGATTCCGGGCCTTGCCATTGGTACCTATAACCTCAAGGCCACGGATCCGGGATTCGAGGCATATACCAAGACAGGAATTGTCGTAAATGTGGCGGCAACGGCCCGGGCCGACGTGATGCTGACGGTGGGCGCATCAAATACGACAGTAACCGTCCAGGCGAACGCGCTGCAGGTGCAATCCGAAACCAGTGAGGTCAGCAGCCTGATTACCGGCCAGCAGGTCCGGCAGATCGCCACTAACGGCCGCAGCATGATGGCGCTCACGACGCTCGGCACGGGTGTTACCAATCAGGTGCCCCAATTCAATGGTGTTACCGCGCAGGGTGCCAGCGCCGAGATCAACTTCAATGGCAGCAGGTGGGACCACAACAACTGGCTGATCGATGGCGGCGAGGTCTACGATCGCGGGAGCGGCGGCCGGCTGGATGTGGCCATCAGCCCCGATGCACTGGCTGAGTTTCAGGTCTTGTCCAGCAACTACACTCCCGATTACGGAATCAACTCCGGCGGCACGGTGTCGATGGTCATCAGGTCTGGTGCGCGCCAATTCCACGGCGGAGTGTGGGAGTTCGTCCGCAACGATGCCTTCGACTCCCAGTATTACTTCTCCAAGCTGGCCGATCAACCCAGTCCCGAGCTTCGCCTCAACATTTGGGGTGGAAACCTCGGCGGCCCCGTATTCATTCCGCACCTTTATAACAACGAGCGCAACAAGACCTTCTTCTTCGTCAACGAAGAGTGGCGGCATTACATTCAAGGCGCCAATCCGTCCGTTGTGAATACCATTCCGTCAGCATTCTTTCCCACTGCCGGCAATCCGTTGAATTACACGCCGCTCAGCGGGCATCCGCTGATTGTCCCCGTCACTCAGGATCCCGCAAAGCTTGCCGTCTATGGTCAGGACGGTCTGGTTGCCGGGCAGCCCTTCCCCAACTCCGGCGGCGTCTACACCATTCCCGCCAATCTCATCGATCCCAATGCAGTGCTCTTTATGGGCACCGGAGCTATCCCCCAACCCAACTACGGTACCTCGCAGGTAATTTCGTCACCGAAGCAGCCGACATACGTCCGCGAGGATGTCGTTCGCATCGACCACAACATCAGCGACAAGTATCACCTTATGGGCCACTGGATTAAGGACACGGCGTCGCAGACTATCTTCCCCTCCATGTGGAGCGACGACAGCTATTACACGATCGGCAACGTCTTCAGTAACCCGACCTGGGGAGCGGTCATCAAGCTCACCCAGTCGCTTTCTCCAACGCTGCTGAACGAGACTGCCCTGAACGTGAATGGAAACACCATCAACATCACGCCCCTCGCCGCGCCCGGCGCCTCCTTCGCGCAGCCATCCGGCTGGAGCGCTGTAGGTATCTTCAGCGGCAACAATGCAATGAACCGGCTACCTTCGATCAATTTTTCGGGTGCACCCAACACCAACTGGACGACCAACTACTGGCCGTGGCGCAACTCCTATCTCAACTACCAGATTCGCGACGACCTCGCCTGGACGCACGGCCAGCACTCCTTCAAGTTTGGCTTTGGCTACATGCGGAATGACAAAAACCAGCAGCAGCAGGCCGATACCCAGGGCGACTACACCTTCAGCCAGTCGTCTTTTTCGGGAGATGCCTACGGTAACTTCCTGCTGGGCTTCGCCAGCAGCTATCAGCAGCTTAACCAGCAATCAATCTTCCACTGGCTGAATAACACGTACTCAATGTACGCGCAGGATAACTGGCACGCTCTCCCGCGGCTGACGCTCAACCTTGGCCTCCGCTGGGATTTGCTGCCACACGTTTATGAGAAGAACAACCGGACGTCGAACTTCCTGCCGGGGGACTTCAATCCTGCAGATGCTCAGTCGCCGAATCCCGTCAATGGATCCCTGGATCCTACTGGCCCAGGCTTCAGCCAGCCTCCGGGCGCGCCGGTTCCGTTCTATTTGAACGGCGTGCAGTTGGCGGGCGTGAACGGATTCCCCAGAGGCATCGTAAAGAACTACTACGGAACAGTGCAGCCGCGTCTCGGTTTTGCCTATGACCTTTCCGGAAACGGCAAGACGGTGATTCGCGGAGGCTTCGGAATGTTCTTCGAGCGCGTACAGGGCAACGACATCTACGGCACCGACACAAATCCGCCGAATGCGTATCAGCCCAACGTAAGCTCCGTTTACTTCTCGAATCCAAATACCAGCAACCAGTCTGGACAGACTGCCTCTGCGCCGTTCTTCCCCAGCAACTTCCAGAATCTGGCGTATAACTACCACAACCCTGGCACCAATCAATTCAGCCTGGGTGTGCAGCACGAAATCGCTCCATCCACTGTTGCCGTGATCCAGTATGTCGGCATGACGGCCTGGCACCAGAATGTTGAGCGGGCAATCAATACATTGCCGCTCGGAGATGTGACGGACAGGGAAAACGTCGCCCTCAACGGAGCCAATGCCAATCTCTACCGGATTTTCCAGGGATATAGCGGCATAACTCAGATAGAGAACTCAACCAACAGCAGCTACCATTCGCTCCAGGCCGGCCTGCGCATGCAGAACCGCCACGGCTTCACTCTTCAGTTGTCGTATACCTATTCCCACGAGATCGATATCCAGAGCGGCGACCTTGGATCTACCAACCAGCAGGGTTCGGGCTCCACGCTCTCCGACCCCTTCAACACGAACTACGACCGTGGATCGGGCACCATCGATCAGCGGCACGTATTCAGTGCAAACTACATTTACAATGTGCCGTTCTTCTTGCATTCGTCGAGTGCCTTGACGCGGTCGCTTCTCGGTGGATGGCAGATCTCCGGCATCACTGCGGCAAACTCCGGCCACCCGATCAACGTCACCTATTCTCCTGACACACTTGGACTCGGCGGCGGCACGACCAACCGTCCCGACCTGGTAAACCACGTGGGTTATCCGAAGACGCGACTGGCCTGGTTCAATACTTCGGCTTTCGCGGCGCCGGTGGCTCCATGGGCCGGAGGAGGCAATCAGGGCTTCGGCAGCGCAGGCAAGGATTCGATCACAGGTCCCGGTCTCTTCAACTGGAATCTGAGCCTCTTCAAGGATTTCCACCTGACCAAGGGCGAGGGTCCGGTCATCCAGCTCAGGGCTGAATCCTACAACACCTTCAACCATACGGAATGGAGCGGTCTCGATACGGGATTTACCGATGGCAACTTCGGTCAGATAACATCCACGAACGATCCCCGCACCTTCCAGTTCGGCGGCAAGTTCACATTCTAGAAAACCGACTCTCCTTAAACGCAGTGAAGCTCATGCTTCACTGCGTTTTCTTTTCTACGGACTCAACCTCGGCGGTTTGATCTCCCTGCATGTGACGAATTACTTTAGCTGTACGCTCTTCTATGCGTTTTGTCCCCATCTCCCTTCTCCTTCTGTCTGCGATGATCGTGAACGCGCAGGACACCATCGCACACAAGGCCGCAGCCTTCGAGCAGCAGGAGCAATGGAAGCAGGCCGAGGCTGCATGGCGCGAGGTTATCCAGCAGGCGCCGGCCAACGGAGCAGCCTACGCCCATCTCGGCTTCGCGCTCTCACATGAAAAGGACTATGCGCAAGCGGCAACCGCGTACCGCAAGGCCCTCGCTCTGAAAGCGGACATTCCCGGTATCGACTTAGACCTCGGCCTGGCCCTATTCAAGCAGGAGAAACTCGACGAAGCCATCGCTCCACTCAAATCTGCGGTCGCGAAATCTCCTGACAACATGCAGGCGCGACTGCTGCTCGGCATGTGCTACTACGCAACCGCGCAATACCCGGATGCAATACCGTACCTGAAGGGCGCCCTGGCTAAAAGCCCGCAAAATCTGCAACTGCACACTCTGCTCGCGCAAAGCTGCCTGTGGTCCGCGCAGTATGACTGCGCCCTTGAGCAATACCGGCAGATCCTCACCCTTGCCCCCGAGTCCGCGCAGGCCGATATGCTCGCTGGCGAGGCTCTTGACGGTGAGAACGACACCGATGGCGCCATCCGGCAATTTGAGGCCGCGGCAAAAGCCTCGCCCAATGAGCCCAATGTCCACTTCGGCCTTGGATACCTGCTTTGGAAGCAGCGCTCTTACGAAGCCGCGGAAACGCAATTCAAGCTGGAGTTGGCCAACGATCCGGATCATGCCGAAGCGCTGGCCTATCTCGGCGACGTAAGAATCAAACAGAACGACAATGCCGCAGCGCAGCCGCTTCTGGAGAAAGCCGCGCGTCAGCCCGGCGCCCCGCGCATCGCCTTCCTCGATCTGGGCATTCTCTACGCCGATCAGGGGCGCCGCGACGAAGCCGTGGCCGCATTTCAACGTGCCATTCAGCTCGATCCAGCACAGGTCGATGCGCACTGGCGATTGGCACGCCTTTACGCCTCCATGGGACGTCAGCAGGAGGCCAGGACGGAATTTGCCAAGGCAAACGCGATTCACAAGCAGAGAGACGAACCGTTGGCTAAGAAGATGCCGACTTCCCCGAAGCCGAACGAAGCGCCATAAACCATCGTTGTCCCACTGAGAATGCCGGAGCACACGCCCGGCGCAGGCATAAACCTGCCAACCCGGCCTATTCGGTCTTCATCCTCTCCTTCAGGCTCTTGGCAAGCTTCTCCACCTCAGCCGCCTTCTTCACGACTGCGAGCGAGAGAGTGTCCTTGCTGCTCTTGGACACCTCGGCCTGCAGTTCCTGCGCGAGCTGATACAACCTGTTGGTATCGGCCACAAGTTGCGCCTGGCGCTCTTCGGCCGGGGTCATCGGCTTCACTGCCACCCCATCCGTCTTGGCAGGAGGCTTCTGCGCTGCAGGCGCTGCGGAGGGTGCAGCGCCGTTCTGCTGAGGAGCAGGCGATGTTTGCGATGAATTTTCGGCGGCTTGTTGAGCCCGCGCGGGCAGCGCACAAAGCAAAAGAAGAAAAATGACACCGGAAAGGAACTTCGTTCGTGGGCTGCGAGCTTTACAGGAGTCGGAAATCACCGGATTCACCACTGGATCACCTTACTGCATTTGCATCTTTTGTTTCACGCTTTAGGTCGGCTTTTCGATCTGCGGCGCCTTGACCGCATCAAGCGATGGAGGCGCATGCTTGCTGCCCACCGCCACCTCATCCCGCCACTCTCTGCAAGCTGACACAGCTTTGCGGCGTCACTGAGTACCTGTTCGCGGATCCGGGAGTTCCTCAGCATTGCCGCCTGCTGTCCCCTTGCCTGCTCCGCCGAGTCGTCTCAGGTTGGGCTCTGATTAATACGCATAAACTCCGCGGCCGCATGGAGTGGATCAACCGCGCCGAAAATATTCGAGATCAGCGCAACAGAATCCGCCCCCGCCGCCCACACCTCAGCAACATTTTCGAGCGTGATGCCTCCGATCGCGACGACCGGCTTCTCCGTCAGACGGCGCGCCAGCCGCACTCCATCAATGCCGACTACCGGATCGGGATTCTCCTTGGACGCCGTCGCGAAGACCGGACCGATCGCGATGTAATCCGCCGGTTCGAGCGCAGCGGCCCGTAGCTGTGCTTCATTATGTGTCGAAACTCCAATAATCAAATCCGTTCCAAGCCGAGAGCGCGCTTCGCCAGGCGGCATATCCTGCTGCCCGAGATGTACACCGCCGAACCCGGTCACCGCCACCAGATCGACATAGTCGTTCAGGATCAGCCTGAGACTCGCGGCCGCAGCCGCCCGTATAATCTCAGCGTCGCGCAGAATGTCGGCATCCCTTCTCTGCTTGTTCCGGTATTGGAGGATCTCGACACCGGCTTCCGCAAGTCCCGCGACCAGCCCGGCGAGGACCTTGCCTCTGCTCTTGTCAGCGGGCAGAAAGCCGGCGTCGAGAATCGGATATAGAGCGGGCAGGTTCGGAAGGCTCACACCGCCCAGTGTATTCCGCCGAGCATTCCCGCTGTGCGAGCGGCTAGGCTTCGTCCGCCGAAGGCCCGTAGCAACCCGGAATCGGAACTCCCAGCATGCGGAGATAGACACCCAGCTGCGCCCGGTGATGAACCATGTGGTTGACCACCCACTTGCGATACACATCGATGCGCGGTTCGTCGATCATCGCTTGGCCATTCCACTCAAACTTCCATCGGCTCGCCATGGCTTCGTCGCGGGTGGCGGCAAGGGCCGCACGCGCTTCTTCGAGATCAGTATCGAACCGCTCCAGCATCTGCTCGTGAGTCTTGTCCTTCCAGGCGCCCATCATCTTCCCGCCATCATCATCGGTAAAACTCAGAACATCCTTGGTCAGAGTGTCTCTGCACCAGCTGGGAAAATCCGAGAGGTGCCACGCCAGGCGCCCCAGCTCCATCGATTTCTCATGGGGTTTCCAGGTCATCTTGTCATCCGGCACAAGAGCGATGAACTTGCGTGTATTTCCGTACTCCACATCGAATTCCGGCAGCAACTGCTCGGCGATCGTTCTTTCCGCGACAGGCATAAGAGTCCTCCTTTGGACCGCAACAGCATAGCAACGGGACAACACGGCAATCTTCAATTTCTCGACCATAGTGGCCAGATACTGTCCTCGACGCATTTC
>Ga0335075_10003513_pt1 | contig 24837 bp, 16 predicted proteins | sample Lox_Sample_24_FD_206723 | JGI IMG/M metagenome (GOLD analysis project Ga0335075, IMG submission 206723) | Soil microbial communities from Loxahatchee National Wildlife Refuge, Florida, United States - Lox_Sample_2.4 | ecosystem: Environmental > Terrestrial > Soil > Wetlands | place: USA...
GCCAAGAGAGATGCTGTCCTTCGTCGTTTACCAGGGCCTGATATTCAGCGTTCTCTTCCTCGCGGGATTGGGTCATCTCGTGGTCGGCGCGCCCGGTTGGCCCAGTCGCAACCGGCCATCTGCTCATTCGCGTTCAGCGCCGGTGCCCGCACCTCCGCCAGCTCCCTGCAGCACCGCGTCACCGACTGGCAGTCGCGCCGCCAGTTCTTCAGCAGTCGGAGCCTCAAACAGCTCCCACAGCCCGATCTCCACGCCCAGCACCGAACGTACCTGGCCTATAAGCCGGACCGCCAGCAGCGAATATCCGCCCAACTCGAAGAAGTTTTCGTCAGACGCGACCCGCTCCACCCCTAGCAGCTCTGCGAACAACTCGCACAAGATCTCCTCACGCGCCGAACGCGGGTCACGGCCCGCCCCCGCCCCAGGATCCGGTGCCGGCAACGCCCGCCGGTCCACCTTCCCGTTCACCGTCAGCGGCAAGCTATCCAGCACCACCACCGCCGACGGCACCATGTAATCCGGCAGCACCCCCGCCACGAATTCCCGCAAGAGCCCGACATCGAACTCACCCGCCCGCTCAGCAGGCACGACATACGCCGCCAGCCGCTGATCACCAGGCCTGTCCTCCCGTGCCACCACCACCACACGGCCCACCAGTGGATGCTGCGACAATACGGCCTCGATCTCCCCCGGCTCGATCCGGAACCCGCGCACCTTCACCTGATGATCCACTCGGCCCAGGAACTCGAGCTGCCCGTCCGGCCGCCACCGGGCCAGATCACCCGTCCGGTACATCCGCTCACCCGCACCCGCGAACGGGCACGCAACAAACCGCCCCGCCGTCAGAGCTGGTCGGCGCAGATATCCCCGCGCCAGCCCCGCACCCGCGATGTACAGCTCCCCCGCCATCCCCGGCGGCAGCGGACACAAGCCACCGTCCAGCACGAACACCTGGGTATTCGCAATCGGATGCCCGATCGGCACGCTGCCGTTGGCGGATAGCAAATCGCATGCCGTAGACCAGACGGTCGTCTCGGTCGGGCCGTATAGATTAGTCAGCGAGATGCTTAGCGGTCTCAGCGACTCGGCCAACGCCGGCGAGATCGACTCACCGCCCACCAGAGCATGGACAGGCCGGATGCCCGCGGGCAGAGCGTTAGCCAGTTCGCCCCACAAGGTCGGCGTGCCCTGCACCATGGTGACCGCGCCACTTCGCACCAGCTCCACGGTCTCGGAGAACGCCCGCGAAACCCGGTCCGCCGGAATGATGATCCTCGCCCCGCTGACGAGCGGGAGGAAGAACTCCACCGCCGAGATATCGAATGAGACCGTCGTCGTGGCTAGCATGCAATCCGCCGGTGTCACCTGGAACCGGGCCATCATCGAGCTCATCAAGTTGGCCAGGCTGCGGTGCTCGATCACGACGCCCTTGGGGGTTCCGGTGGAACCGGAGGTGTAGATGAGATAAGCCGGGTGCTGCGCGGTCAGCGGCCGGACCCGGTCGGCGTCAGCTGGGTTGGTCGCGGGCAGATCAGCCATCGACTGCGCCATCTCGGCTTGGTCGAACAGGACGACGGGCGCCGCGCAGTCGGGCAGCGGCACCGCGGACGTGCTGAGCACACAGGCCGGGCCGGCGTCGTCGAGCATCATCCGGATCCGCTCAGCCGGATACTCCGGGTCCACCGGCAGGTAAGCCGCACCCGCCTTCAGCACTCCCAGCAGCGCCACGACCAGCACCTCCGACCGCGGCAGGGCCAGCGCCACGAACTGCTCCGGCCCCACTCCTAGCCCGATCAGATAGCGCGCCAGGCGGCTGGCGCGCTCGTTCAGTACTGCGTACGACAGCTGTGTGTCCTTGAATTCCACCGCGACCGCGTCCGGCGTCCGCGCCACCTGCGCCTGGAACAGCTCCGGCAGGCACACCCGCGGCACGGGCCAGGCTGTGTCGGTCCGGCCGGCGATCACGCGGGCCCGCTCTTCTGGTCCGCCAGCATCCCCGCCTTGCCCCACGCCGCTACCCGCGGCGGCGGCACCGCCGCTCCCGCGTCAGGCACCTTCTGCCATGGCTGCCCGTCCGCCTCAGCGAATACCGTCCGCGTGACCCCGTGACGCGCCACCACATCACTCAGCGCCGTGACGTCAACCTCGCTCCGCGACCATTTCGCCACGCGACCGCACCTCCAGCGCTGACAGCCACCATTTCCCCGGCCGCCCATCTGATCCGCCTTCCCCGTTAGCCCGCGGTGCGGCGATGCTCGGGAAGGCGGAGCTGCGCGTCAGGGACCCGCAGCACCTGTGCCTCGTTCAACCTCAGCAGACACGCCGACCCGCACACCGGCGTACTGGTCACCAACCGATCGCACATGCGCTTATTCAATGACAGTACGACAGGAAGCTCATAACTGGTATGAGCCAGGTTGCTGGACGACGGCCTGTCCCGCGCTGAGCACGACGAGCTGATGAGGCGCTGATCCGGCAACTTCTGTCCGCCTGCTACCGCCTGCCCAGCTGGGAACAGCACGGCGAGCGAGCCCCACGACGTTGACATGGCCACAGTGGGCGCGTCTATTGAAAGAGGAAGCGAGGGGATTAGTCCCGTTTCGTGGTGCGCGATTGCCAGAGCGACTACTGGCCAGCTTATCGTCCGCAGGGGGTCATGAAAGGAGACCTTAGTGCTGAGATCGGTCAGTCCAGCTGGTCACCTGATGATCGGCGAGATGCCAGCTACGGCAATCACGCGTGATCGTGGCCGCCCCACAATCGTCCAGCGGAAGGGCCTGGAACTTCCGCAGCGGCTGTCCTTCGACAAATGGCTTGGCATCGGGCATCAGCTTGCCGCGCAAACGACTTCGACGGCATGGTGCCTCGGAGACTGGCTTGCCTACGGGGAAACCGCGTTCACCGGCCGGTACCGTGAGGCGCTTGAGCGGACGTCGCTGGAATACCAGACACTACGCAATTACGCGTGGGTGGCGAAACGATTCACGCTGTCCCGCCGGCGGGACAGCCTGAGCTTCGGGCACCATGCTGAGGTGGCCTCGCTTGTTGAGCCGGAACAGGAGTACTGGCTCCGCAAGGCCGAGGAACTGGGCTGGTCAAGAAACCGGCTGCGCGTTGAGGTCCGGAGCAGCCTCCGGGAGCGGGCAGCGGCGAGTCCCCCCGAGCAGGAGGTTCCCGGGGAGGCGGACACGGCCGAGCCCGGCCGGGAGACCGCCTACGCTGCGGATGCAGATCCAGCCTCCGCCATATTTCCTGAACTCACTTTAAAAATTCCTATCTCTGCTGAGCAGATGAAAATCTGCCAGGTGGCCGCCGTGACCCATGGTCTCAGCCTTGAAGAATGGGTCCTGCGCGAACTGGAAGAAGCAGCCCACCGAGCCCTCAGCCTGGCAGTTCAATGAGCGAAGCCGGCCAGCACGTCCGGCTCGCGCTGGGCGTCAACGTGGCGACCGATTTTCACGCGCACCCCGGCCATGTCCTCACCGGCCACGGTCAGCCGGCTCGTGCCGAACACAGCGCCCTCGGGATCGGAGATCGCCGGCCCGCTGTAGGGAACTTCCGCCGCGACACGCGTCGCCCCCAGCGCGCCGCGCAGCTCGTCGTGGCGGAACATCGAAAAAATCGGCACGCCGGTGGCCATGGCCGAGATGCGCATCGTGCCGGACACCCGCGGATTGATCTCCAAGGTAAAGATCGTCGCGTCGTCGTCGATGAGCATCTCGACTTCGAGGTGGCCCTGCGCGTCGGCCGTGTCGGCAATGCGCACCGCGACCGCGCGCAGCCGCACGTCCAGCTCGGCATCGATCTCCGGTGCGGGGCACAGGCGCAGTCGCCGCCACGGCGGAACAAGGTCGGTGCTTACCGGTCCCTTCCAGACTGGCGGAAACGTGGCCGTGCCGCGTGAGTCGCGGTAGACGACGACTGAGTACTCCACGCCCGGGATGAATGTCTCCGCGAACTCGTCAGGTGCGAGCAGGCAATCCTGTGCCTGCGCGAGCCGGGTGCCGACGCTCTGGGTACCATACCGCTTCTTCACCACGACGAACGGGCCCGTGAGCGCGGACGCGTCCCGGCCTGCGACCCAAGGTGGTGTCACCACTGCGGACGCGTCGAAGAAACGCTTCATCTTGAACTTATCCCAGCCCAGCCGCGCGCATCGCCCAGATTGCGCCAGGGTGGGGCAGCCGGCCGCGCGCAGCCTGCGGGCCAGGTCGAGATCGCGGATGAGGGTTTCGTGGCTTGAGAAGAACACCGCGCGGTCGCCGCCATTGACAATGGACTCGATGAGATCCGGGGGCACATGAGGCTGCTCGCCAAGGTGAATCACACGGTCGTCGGGAAGAATTTCGGCGAAGTAGGAGAACCAGTTCGTCACGCTCGCCGCCGAGAATAGGTGCGCGACCGCACGTGGATCGCGTGTCACAGAGCCCTCACCCCGGCCGGCCTGTATGCACACAGGCATAGTCCTGACAAAGAGCAATATGTTTCGATAGCAGGCAAGTTACACGAGGTCCGGGAGACCGATCCATGCCGGTACCAGCGTCTGCAACGACACCGCTCAAGGACGTCGATCTCGCCGATCCGCGGGTGCACGCAGACGCCGGTATACACCGCGTGTTCCGTCAGCTCCGCGACGACGACCCAGTCCACTGGAATCCTCAGCGCACAGAGCCGGGCTTCTGGTCGGTCACCCGGTACGAGGACTGCGTGGCGGTGCAGAAAGACACCGGCACGTTCAGCTCGAAAGCCACCAACGTCCTCGGACAGCACCGGTGGGCCGGTGACCGAGGGGCCGGCCGCATGCTCAACGCCACTGACCCACCGCAGCACACCGCATTGCGCCGGATTGTCAGCCGCTCGTTCACGCCACGGGCGGTGGCATCCCTTGAGCCCTATCTCCGGGCGGTGGTCAGGAAGGCGCTCGACGGCGCGCTCAGTGCGGGCGCCTGCGAGTTCGTCGATGTGGTCGCCATGCTGCCGGTGGCGTCGATCGCGGTGCTGCTCGGCGTCCCGGAGAAGGACTGGACGTTGCTGCTGCGCCTGACTACCACTGCGTTCGGCTCCGCCGACGACGACTACCAGACGTCGTCGACTGCCCGTGCTACCGCGGCGCAGACGCACGCGCATCTGCTGCTGTACTGCCAGGACCTGATGCGTCAGCGGCGCAAGGCCCCCCGCGGGGATGTCGTCACGCTACTCGACAACGCACGGCGCGCCGATCAGATCACCGACGAGGAGGCGCTGCTCTTCTTCGATCTGCTCATGCTGGGCGCCAACGAGACAACCCGGCACGCCGCGGTCGGGGCGCTGCTGGCCTTCACCGAGAACCCGGCGCAGTGGCAACGGCTGCGCGACGATCGCGGATTGCTCGACAACGCCGTCGCGGAGGTGCTGCGGTGGACCTCGCCGAGCCGCCACGTGCTGCGTCGGGCGCAGCGCGACGTGTGCCTTCGCGGACGCCAGATAGCAGCCGGCCAGGACGTGGCGATCTGGCAAGTGTCGGCTAACCGGGACGAGCGGGTGTTTGCCAGCCCAGACAGGTTCGACATGGCACGCAAGGTCATTCCCCACCTGGCGCTGGGTTCTGGCCCGCACTATTGCCTGGGCGCCGCACTGGCCACGCTGGAGCTGCGGGTGTTCCTCGACGAACTGTGCCGTACGGTGGCAGCGGCCGAAGTGCTGGAACCGCCCGCCCGGCTGAGTTCCACGACCATCAGCGGAATTAAGCATCTGAAGGTGCGACTGCGCCCGGTATGACCGCCCGGCCCGGCAGCGAGCCAGCTAGGCGAGAACGCGTTCGAACGCGGCCACGTACGGTTCGACGATCGCGCCGTCATCGTCCCAGAGAAAGTTGACCGGCAGCATCAGCCAATGTGCGAACAACTGGTCGCTGACCGGGAACGGGCGGTCGTTGCGCGGGCCGACGACCCGCGTGGCGGCCGCAGCGAGCGGGCTCCAATGCGGGGCCGCGCCCTGGAATAGCGGATACGTGTGCAGTGGGCGGGACGCTGGCGCGCGGACCTTCAAGCCGTCGGCCCGAAGGATGCTTACCAATTCGTCCCGCGAGTAGCGGCAGTCAGGCGTCACCTCGACGACTCCGTCGTACCAGGCGCCCATGGTGCATCCGGGCGCAACGGGCACCGCTCGGATGCCTGCCAGCGCGCCGATCCGTTTGGCCAGCGCCCCGACGTTGGCGAGACGGTTTGCGACGTACCGGTCGAGGTCGGTCAGGTGGCTGTGTGCGAGCACCGCCGCGACCGGGCTCATCCGGTAGTTGCCGCCAAGACCTGTGGTCAGCCATGGCGCGTAGTCGGGCGATCCGATCGTCAGGTCGGTGCGATGGCGGAAGTTGGCCAGCAGGCACGCACGCGCGTAGAGATCCTCGGAATCAGTCAGCAGCATTCCGCCCATACCGCCGGAGATGGCCTTGTGCCCGCCAACGCTGAAGACCGCGATGTCGCACGCGCTGCCAACGGGCAGGCCGTGGTACGTCGACCCGTGCGCGTGCGAGCAGTCCTCGACGACAGCGAGTTTGTGGGTGCGAGCCAGTTCGAGCAGCGCCCTCATGTCGCACGGGTGTCCCCACAGGTGTGTCATCACGAGGCCGACCGTCCGCGGGCCGACCAGCGCGGCGACCGCCGCGGGATCGACCGTGCCGTCCGGCGAGCGGGAGTCGGCGAGGATCGGTACCGCGCCGAGCAGGAATAGCGGGGTGGCGGTGCTGAAGAACGTGTAATCCGGGACGATGACCTCGTCGCCGGGGCCGAAGCCGAGCGCGAAGAACGCGGCGTAGAGAGCGGCGGTCCCGGAGCCGAGCGCCATTGCGTACCTGCGGTGGTGCCGGGTAGCGAAGTCCCTCTCGAGCTCCGCGAGCTCGGGTCCGTGGCCGTAGTCGAACGTGCGGCCGCGAGCGATCAGTTCCGCCGCCCTGCCTTGTGCCTGCGCGCTGTAGACCGGCCATTCGTCGGGGTGGGTCAGCGCAGTCGCGGGCATGCCATGCAGCGTTGTCACTGTCGCCTCCGAGTCGTCGAGCGCGCTAGGCGCTCAGCGATGAGTTTCGCGGCCGCCTGGCAATGATCCGGGTGATCCCGTGCGAGTGCGGCTCTGGCTCCCGGGGATGGATGTGGGTCGATGTCGAATCGGACTGCGCAAGCAGCTCCCAGCCTCGGTACGTCGCCGTGTACCAGTCGTGAGGCAGCAACGTCGGAGGTCGTGCGGCGCCCGTTTCGGGATAGGGAAGCCGGTCGTTGAAGACCACAATCGTATGCAGCCCGCCCGCTCGGACCGCATTCCGCGACGCGCGCAAAACAGCCATTACCTGCTCCGCGTCGGCGAGCCAGTGCAGCACGCTACACAGGAGCACCCCGTCGTAACTGCGCTCGGGCAGTGACATCGTCGTGATGTCCGCTTGCTCCCACCGCACGCCAGCCTGGTCGCGCCAGCGCGACGGCCGGTTGCCGATGGCCTCCGCAGATAGCTCGACAGCGTGGACCCGTGCACCGCGCTCGGCGAGGGCGACCGCGTTGCGCCCCTCGCCGCAGCCGGCGTCCAGAACCGTCGCGCCGGGCAGGGGCAGCAGGTCGAAGAGCTGCTCGAGCACCCGGTCCGGGCGCGCGCCCCAGGCACATGAACTGGCCCGATAGCGAAAGTCGCACCCACCGTCCACATCGGCGGAATGAGTCACTCTGCTAACGATAGGACTCATGTCGATATTGCTAGAAACCTTTGCGTGCGTATCGCACTAGCGACGCATTTGCGCATTGACAACCGATTGGCCGCCTCGGCACTGTGTGTTTGCAGTGTCGGTATCGCGTCGCGTCCGGTAGCTACAGGTCGCGCCGCCATGGCCGAAGGAACGCAATGACATCCTCAATTGAGGTCTCGTCGCCCGGTCCAGCATCCACGGCGGTTGGCCGCGTCGAGTTCACCCTCGCTGCACCGGTCGCGGCCGCAATTCACCGGCTCGCTGGAGCCGAGTCAAGTCCCGTCGGAGCGGTGCTGGTTGCTGCCGGAATGGCTCTGATCGGCCGATGCTCCGGACTTCGGGATGTCGTGCTCGGCTGGCGCGCGACCGACCGTGGCCAGCGTGCGCCGATCGCCGTCTTGCGGATCGCCGTCGACGTCACTGCGCCTTTCCGGTCGCTTGTACGCGCCACGGGTGCCGCGCTGGCGGATGCGAGCAGGTCCGCGGCGCACGGCGACGGGCTGGTGCCAGCGGCCGTGCTGTCGGTCGGTGGAGCAGACGCTGGGTCGCCGGCCGATCTCCCGGCCAACGTCGAAAGGTCGGTCCATATCGACGAAGAGATGACCAGAGTCGTCGTGACCTACCGGCTTGACCGGCTCGACGAGCCGTCAGCGCGCCTGTTCGGGGACCGCTTCACGGTGCTCCTAGCCGACGCCGTGCTGGAGCCGGATCGGGCCATCCGGGATCTAGCGTTGCTCACGTCAGCCGAGACACGCGCCGTTCTTACCGACTGGAACGCGTCGACCGTCGCGAGCCCGGCTGAGACGATCGTCGCCCGGTTCGACCGGCAGGCCAGCGCAACGCCGGAGGCGCTGGCGGTGACAGACGAGTCGGGCACCGAGCTCAGCTACTCGGAGCTGAGGCGCAGGGTCGACGCGCTGGCACACCGGCTGCGAGAAGCGGGAGTGCGCCGCGAACAGCGCTGCGCCGTGATGGTCGATCGATCGGCGAACATGGCGGTGGCGATCCTGGCCATCCTGGCGGCCGGTGGCGCATACGTTCCGGTCGATCTGACGACGCCCGACGCGCGCGTCGCCGATATGCTCACCGACGCCGCGGTCACCATCGTGCTCACCGAGGCCGGGGTCAGCCAGTTGGTCCCGACGGGACCGTGGCAGGTGCTGCACGTCGACGTCACCGCCCGCAATTCGTCAGACGGCCCCGATGGGGCACCCGCGCTGGCGATATCGCCGAGTCAGCTCGCGTACGTCATGTTCACCTCCGGCAGCACTGGCCGGCCGAAGGGAGTGCTGATTGAGCACCGGTGCGTAACCGCCTTCGTCGACGGAGTACGTGCTCTGTACCCCGTCGACGCGCGCGACCGGTACGTGCAATTCTCGTCGCTGGCGTTCGACGTATCGACGTTCGACATCTTCTGTGCACTGCTCACGGGGGCAAGCGTGCACGTGGCGAGCATGGCCACCCGCCGTTCGCTCGAACGGATCCGGCTGCTGCTGCGGGACCGTGCTATCACGCTCTACATGGGCACCGCGGGCATTCTTAAATTGCTGGATCCGGCCGAATTTCCCGATCTGCGGCTGCTGGCCGTCGGTGGCGAGCCGGTCGACCGTGACGTCGCTGACCGGTGGGCGGCCGGCCGGCAGTTCCTCAACAGCTACGGCCCGACCGAGACGACGGTGGCGGTGGTGGCCTACCGGTTTGACGGGTCAGATCCGGGGTCACCGCCGATTGGCCGGGCCATGCCCAACCATCGCGCCTATGCGCTGGACACCCGGATGCGGCCGGTGCCGATCGGCGTAGTCGGGGAATTGTTCATCGGCGGTCCGGGAACGGGCCGCGGTTACCTGGACCGGCCGGCGCTCACCGCTGCGGCGTTCGTCCCCGATCCGCTCGGTACCGAGCCCGGCAGCCGCCTCTACCGCACCGGCGACCTTGTGCGGTGGCGCCCCGACGGGCAGCTGGTCTTCCTCGGGCGAGTGGACGGCCAGGTGCAGATCCGCGGCATGCGGGTGGAGATGGGCGAGATCACCGATGTATTGCTGGCTCAGCCGCAGGTTGCCCAGGCCGCAGTGCGGGCGGTGCCCGGCAATGTGTCTGGCGTGCAGCTCGTCGCGTACGTCATTCCGGCGGCGCCCGGCACGTTCGACGAGACCGGGTTGCGCGACGCTCTGGCGGCCCGGTTGCCGAGTTACATGGTGCCGAGCGAGTTCGTGCCGCTGGCCACGATGCCGCTGGCGGACACCGGGAAGATCGATGAGGCCGCCTTGGTCGTCGCCCGCGAGTTCGCGCGGGCGCAGCCAGGCGTCGCCGCTCCGGCCACCACCGCGACCCAGCGGCTGCTGATCAGCGACGTGCTCGCGCCGTTGCTGGATACCGACGCAATCGCGATCGACCGCAACCTGTTCGAGCTCGGCGCTAACAGCCTGCATGTCCTCCAGATCCTGGCCAGGGTCCAGGACACGTTCGGCGTGGGGGTGCCATTCGCTGATTTCTTTGAGGAACCGACGGCCGAGGGTCTGGCCGCGGCGATCGACCGGGCTGCTTTCGCCGAATTGCGGGCGAGCGTGCGCGACGCTTACGACGCGATGGGACCCGGGTTCCGCAGGTTCCGTATGACGCAGACCGACGCGCTGCCCGCGGCGATCGCTGACAAGCTGCTGACTGCCCCGGCCGGGCGCGGGCTCGATCTCGGTGTGGGCGACGGCAGCGGGCTGTCCGCCGCTCTCGCCGAAGTCCACCAGGTGACGGCCGTGGACATCTGCGGCGGCATGCTCGACGCTGCCCGTGAGCGCATGCCAAAGGCCCGTCTGGTCCACGCCGATCTTCTGGACGTCGAGCTGCAAGCGGCTAGCTTTGACTGGGTTCTCGCGCAGGATGTCCTGTCCCATCTGCCACCTGAGCAGCTGCCGAGGGCGCTGGCCAGGATCGCTGAGTGGCTCAAGCCGGGCGGGACCGCGCTGCTGACCATCGCCGATGACGATTCACCCGCGGTGGACGAATGGTTCGGCGTGCCCGTCTACCGGGCTGGCATCTCAGCCGCGGGACTGCGGCGGCTTGTTCAGGAAGCCGGGCTCATGGTGGCCGGATCCGCGCCCTGCTCGTGGTCGACGCCGGCCGGCCCACGCCCGGCCTGGTGGCTCCTCGCATCGGCGCACAGGACGGACGGCAATGACTGATCAGGCGGCGGGAGGCACACCTGGCCCGGGCGCGACGACGGGGCTCGCGCGGGCGTTGCTGGCCAGCCGGGCCAGCCGGTGCGCTGAGGAGCACCGGCCGTCCGGGCGGACCGAGGGGCCGCTGTCGCCAGCCCAGGAGCGGTTCTGGCTGATGGAACAGTTCGACTGGCGTGGCGACAGGTTCCAGTTGCCGCGCGCGTACCGCCTGCTCGGCGACCTGGACGAGGCCGCGCTGGATGTCGCGCTGACCGCGATAGCGCAACGCCATGAGATTCTGCGCACCACCTTCACGGCCCGGGACGGCGTCCCCTGCCAGCGCGTCGGCCCTCTGTCCGGACCGGTGCTGCGCGTCGTCGACCTGAGCGGGCGGGTGGATGCGGCCGCGCGGGTGCTCACCGAGGCCGTCGACGCGGTCCGCGAACCGCTCAGCCTTGGCTGCGGCCCGCTGTGGCGGGCGGTGCTCTTCAGGCTCAGTGCGGTCGAACGCGTGCTGGTTGTCGTGCTTCATCACATTGCCGCGGACGCACCGTCATTTGCGGTCATCGAGGATGAGCTGAGCCAGGGGTACGCAGCCGCGCGGGCGGGCCGTGCCGTCTCGCTACCCCCGCTGCCGATGCAGTATATAGATGTCGCCGCGTGGCAGCGATCGCGGTTCAGTGATGCAGAGCACGAGCGCCTGGGCGCCTGGTGGCGCGGCGCGCTGGCCGACGCCCCGCAAATGCTCGCCTGGCCTGCCGCTGCCGGCCCTACGGCCGGATCGGACGCCGAGCCGTTCGTCCGCCGTCCGATCCCCGTCGATGTCGCGGAGGGGATCGCGGCGCTGGCACGCGCCAGCCGCACCACCCCTTTCGTGGTCTCTCTCGCGATGTTCGGCGCGCTGCTGGCGCGCTATTGCGGGCAGAGCGACCTGCTGATCGGTATACCGGCGAGTGACCGGACGCAGACCGAGCATGAGGGCATGGTCGGATGCTTCCTCGACCTGCTGGTGATGCGGGTGGATCTGCGATCCGATCCCACCGTCGGGGAGTACGTGCGGCAAATGCACCGCGTTGTCGGCGACGCACTGGCGCACCGGGACATGCCGTTCCAGGAGCTGGTGCGGCTGCTGAAACCGGAGCGCGGCTCGCGGCGCACCCCGGTGTTTCAGGCAGTGTTCAGCGTCAACGCGGGCGACGCCGATCCGCCGCAGCTTGACGGCCTCCATACGGAGCCGTTCACTCTCGACGGCGGTGCCGTCGCATACGACCTGGTGGTCTCGTTCGAGGGCCGCGCACCACAGGTCAGCGGCATGTGGGGATTCAACCCCGAGGTACTCGGCGCAACGAGCGTAGCCGAGTTGGCTGAGGACTTCGAGCAACTGGCTCGATCGATGCTGGCGCGGCCACCAGACCGGATATCCCAGCTGCCGCTGCCGCTCCGCCGACCCGGGCGATGAGCGACGCCATCAACCTGATCTGTCTCCCGTTCGCCGGAGGCGGAGCGCTAGCGTTCCGGCGCTGGCAGGCCAAGCTCGGGGAGCGCGTGCGCGTGCTGCCCGTTGTGCTGCCCGGACGCGAAACCCTGTTCAAAGAGGACCCGATCCTCACCCACGAGAAGATGATGGAGTACCTCTGCCGGAACGTGATTCCACTGTGTCAGCCGCCATTCGCGTTGTACGGGCACAGCATGGGTTCCCGGCTGGCCTTCGAGCTGGCCCGCGAACTACGTCACCGGCGGCTGCCCGGCCCGGTGAAGTTGCTTGTCTCCGGCGCGCCCGCGCCACGATACGGCCCGCCCGGATTGGGCATCTCGGCCATGGACGACGCTGAGTTCAGAGCGTGCCTGCGCCGGCTTGGCGGCACCCCAGAACCGGTGCTGCAGAACCGCGAGCTTTTCGAACTGTTCTTGCCGGTACTGCGCGCGGACTTCCTTGTAGCGGAGACCTACAAGTACGTCGAGAGCGCGCCGCTGGACTGCTCCATCGTGGCGTGGGGCGGCCGTGGCGACATCTACGAATACGACCGCGTCGCGGCGTGGACGCTGGAAAGCCGCGCGCTGGGCCGGGCCGAAATGGTCGATGGCGGGCATTTTTTCATCTTCTCCGCCGAACGGCACTTCCTCGGCTTGGTATCCAAAGAGCTGTGCGGGGACAATCACGCCGTTCTACGCCAGAGCAGTCAGGTCGTCGACGGCGGCGCAGAAGTCGGCTAGCACCGGATTGTCGAAAAGCACCCGGATCGGCACAGCAACGGAGAACTTCCTCCGGATATCGCCGATCACCTGAACGGCGACGAGTGAGTGACCGCCTATTTCGAGGAAGTGGTCGTCGCCTCGGACGTATTCCAGGCCGAGGTGTTCCGCCCAGATCGCGGCGATGGCCAGCTCGGTGGCGCCTGGCGTCCCCTCGGCCCGGACCGGCGCTTCGGCGGGCGTCTCCTCGGCCGTCGTCTGGCTGGCCACTCGCGCGAGTGCCTCGCGGTCGACCTTGCCGTGCACCGTCAGCGGCAGGGCGCCCAGCGACACGTACCGATTGGGCAGCATGTAATCCGGCAGCGTCGCGCCAGCGAACTCATGCAGCTCCCGGTGCAGGCTGCGGCCCTGCCACCGGAGCTGGCCGGTGCCGCGGCCGGCAACGCTGCGCGCGTCCGGTGTGAGCACGACACAGGCGACCAGGCTCGGTTCCTGGAGCGCATTCGTCACCTGGAGTACGACCACGTCCAGGACATCGGTGTGCCGGGCGATGACAGATTCGACCTCACCGCTTTCGACCCGGTAGCCCCTTATCTTCATCTGATAGTCGCGGCGACCGACGAACAGGAGCTGCCTGTCGGCGGTGTGCCGCACGAGATCGCCGGTACGGTACAGCCGCGATCCCGGTGGCCCGTACGGGTCCGGCACGAATGCGGCCGCCGTGCGGGCCGGCTCACCTTGGTAGCCGCGGGCAAGTCCGGCACCGCCGATATGCATCTCGCCGGCGACGCCGGCCGGCACCGGTTCGAGTTGGTCGTCGAGCACGTGAGCCTGTGTGTTGGGCAGCGGGCAGCCCAGCGCCACAGCCGATCCGTGCCCGTCGCAGCGCTCCATCGTGGCGCACACGGATGCCTCGGTCGGGCCATAGGCGTTGAAGAACTTCCGATCCACCGACCACGCCCGGTCCAGGTCGGGCGTGCACGCCTCGCCGGCGGACACGAGCACGCGGATCCCCGGCAGCTCAGTGCCGGTGAGCGTGCGCAGAAACGCCGGCGGCAGCGTAGCGCAGGTGACGCCGTGCACGGTCATGTACTGGGCGATTTCCTGCGGTGAGTTGCCCTTGGGGTCGACCACCACCAGCCGCGCGCCCGCCCCGAGCGCCATGACCATCTCCCACACGGACGCGTCGAAACCGAGCGACGCGAACTGCGCGACCGCGTCGGAGCTGTCCAGCTGGAACGCTTGCCGCTGAGCGAGGGCGAGGTTCACCGCTCCGCGATGGGAGACCCCGACGCCCTTGGGCAGGCCGGTCGATCCGGAGGTGTAGATCAGGTAGGCGAGGTTGTCGGGGTGGATCCGGCGAGCCGGGGGCTGCTCGGCCCCGCAGCCGGGCAGGCCGCCATCGCGCTCCAGCGATACGACGGGCACACCGCTGGCGGCGGTCACCAGACGGTCGAGGCCGGGGCAGGTGACCAGGGCTCGCATGCCGGCATGCGCAGCGATATAGTCCAGCCGCTCCGGTGGGTATTGCGGGTCGAGCGGAAGGTAAACTCCGCCCGCTTTGAGTATGCCGAGAAACGCGACCAGAGCCTGGGCGCCTCGCTCGACGAGCACGCCGACGGGGATCTCCGGGCCGACCCCGACCGAGCGCAGCTGGTGCCCGAGACGGTTCGCGCGGGCGTCGAGCGCGGCGTAAGTGAGCGGCCCGCGGTCGTCGACGAGTGCGATCCCGGCTGGCTCGGTCCAGGCCTCCTCGAGCAGGTCGGTAAGGACCGCGGTACCCAGGTTGGCCGGTTCGGTGCCGTAGCCGGCGATGGTGACGTCAGCTGCCTGGCCGCAGGCCAGAACGGGCAGCCGGCGCACCGGCAGCTCCGGATGCCGAGTCGCGCCGGTGAGCAGCGACCGCACCTGCTCGGCGACACGCTCCGCAGTCGGGGCGTCGAACATCTCGGCGCTGTACATCAGCGACATCGAAGGGCCGCCCGTGTGCGTGCGGATCCGCAACTCGATCGCCCGTCCGGTCGGGGCGAGCACGTCCGGCAGCTCGGCGACCTGGATACCGGGAAGGCGCAGCTGGTCGGTCGCCCGCTCAGCCACGCTGACCCAGGCGCTGGGCGCCGGGTCGGATCCGCCCAGCGCCGTCTGCATGACCTCGCATAGCTGCGCGGGCGTCATCTCACCGTGGTGTGCTGCGCCTGCCATTGCCGCCCGGGTCGTCTTTACCAGCTGGGCGAACGTGTCGGCTCTGGAGACGCGCAGGCGCAGCAGCCGCTGCCCCGGGCCCGCGGCGCCGGCCTCCTTACCGCCGAGCAATCTGAGCAGCACGTCGCGCTCGGCGCCGTACCGCATAAGGAGCGCCGCGTACGCCGCGACGAGGACCTCGGGCGGTGACGCGCCGGCTGCGCTGCCCAGCTCGCGCAGCCCGGCGAGGTCGGCATCAGAGAGCACGACCGGGACCTGCCCGGCCTGCCCCCTGCGGATGCTTGACGGATGGTCGACCGGCAGCACGACCGACCGCTGCGCCCCATGCAGTTGTTCGGCCCAGTAGGCAGCGTCGGCTTCGGTGTACGGCTTCGCAGCTACTGACACGACCGCGGGTCGCCCGCTGCTGTAGGCCTCGGCGACTGTCCGTGCGAACGGCGGCCATGCAGTCGCACAGCCCACCGCGGGCGACGCGACGACGACCAGCGCGTGCTCGTCGGGTGCCAGCCGGTAGATCGACGCGAGCGTACTGACCTCGGAGTCCGGCGCGAACCGGTGGCTGGCCAGCTCGCATGCCGCGCGCTCGAGCGCGCTTTCACGATGTCCCCCGAGATGGCTGAGGTCGGTGAGCTGCGGCGACGCAGCGTCAGAGAGGGTGACCCACAGCGCGTCGGCGACTGCTGATCGCAGGCGCTCGGCGTCTAGCGCGCCGGTCAGCCGCACCGCGAAAACGGTGCTGTCCAGCGCCCAAATTCGGGCCATCGCGTCCGGGGCAGCTTCGGAAGTCGTGATTTGCGTGTTCACAGCCTGGCCTTCAGTTCGATGTGCACCGGCACCCGGTCGACTCCCCACATGAGGTTCGAGCGGAGCCGCTTGATCGGTCCGGTCAGCTCGATGGCCTGCACGACGCGGGCCATCTCACTCAGCAGAACGGATAGCTCGAACCGGGCGAGCGCGGCACCGATGCACAGGTGCCTGCCCATGCCGAAGGTGAGGTGACGGTTGGGGTTGCGGGCGATGTCGAACGTATCGGCGCGGGGGAACGCAGCGGGATCCCGGTTTACCGCCGGGTTCCAGATGCTGACGCGCTCACCGGCGCGGATACGCTGCGAGCCGACCGTGGTATCGGTCAGCGCGGTGCGCATCACGTTCAGGCTGGGCGCGGTCCACCGCAGCACCTCTTCGACAGCGGTGCGGGTCAGCCCGGGCTCCGCCTTGAGCCGCTGCCACTGGTCACTGAACGTCGCGAACGCGATCGCGGCACCTGCCGAGGCGTGCCTGGTGGTTTCGTTGCCGCCAGTGATCAGGCCGTTGATGTTGAGCAAGATCTCCTCGTCACTCAGCGGCACGCCGTCGATCGAGGACCGGATCAGCGCGCTGATGATGTCGCCGCCGGGCTCACGCCGGCGCTGCTCGAGCAGATCGGTGTAATAGCCGAAGATGTTCGCGTTGGCCGCGGACTTCTCCACGTTGCTGATTACGTGGTCGGTGGCCGACGAGCCGAATGCTGTGCGGGTCCAGTCGATCATCAGGGCCCAGTGCTCGCGGGGCACGCCCAGCAGCTGGCAGATGACTGAGAGGGGCAGCGGGCCGGCCACCTCGGCGACGAAATCGAACGATTCGTGCGCAGCCGAGCGAATCAGCGACTCCCGCACCACGGCGCGCATCGGCTCTTCGAGGCGGCGGATCGTGGCCGGGGTCAGCAGGGGGTTCATCGCCTCCCGCAGCTGCGTGTGCCGCGAGCCGTCGGTGACGATCAGCATCCGGCCGGCTGCCGCGCGCGCCGCAGCCTCCTCCTGGCCGACCTGCATGCCGCGTTCGGAGGTGAAAGACTGCGGCTGGGCGTAAACCTGCAGCGCGTCGGCGTGGCGCAGCAGGGCCCAGAATCCGGTGCCGTTCGGCCGACGGTTCCAGAAGACCGGGGCCTGCTGCTGGACCAGCTTGAGCACGCGCATGCCGTCGCCCGCGGTGTACAAGTCCGGGTCAGCCAGATCGATCGCGTTCAGCGAAGGCACGGGGCCGTTCGCTCCGTCGCCCACGTGTACGGGAACCTGCGTCACGGTGAGTCCTGTCAGCCACGATCGCGGCGAGCGGCCAGGTCGTATATGTCTGTCCCGCGCAGCAAAGGATCCTGGCGCACGAACACGTCGTATCCGCGCTTGCTCAGATCGGTGCGCACCTTTGTGAGCCGGCCGTCGATGTCATGCACCTGCATAACCAGCTGGCACACTTTAGGCCAGTCTTCGGCTGTTATGCCGGCCATGACATCGGACTCGGCCTTCTCCACGTTTATCTTCAGCAGATCGAGCCTGTCCAGCCGTAGCTCCGTCAAGAGCATGGATACGGTGGTCACCTCGCACTCTTGAGCGATGCTGTCGTACCGGCCGACCACCATGTCCTCAATATCGGCGCCGGCAAACCCTGAGTTGGCCAGGAACTGACGGGTGACCGCTTGATCTTCGAGAGGATCGGCGTAAATGCTCGACATCGCGGTGGTGTCGGGGTAGATCATCAGCATCGCCGTGCCAGGGCTGGCGCCCACGGCCCGACAGAACGCCCGGGCGCCTGACCCGCACTGTGCGATGTTCGCCCGAAGCGCCTCGAACAGCGGTGCGGCAGGCTCAAACGCGAAGATGCGGGCGTCCGGGCACTCGGCGTGGAAATACAGCGACGCGATCCCGATATTCGCGCCGATATCGAAGATGACAGAGCTGGGCTCGAGCCGGATGCCATGCTTCCCGTACTCGCGGTTCACGAAGATGTTGCGGTACTGGAGACTGGTCTCGCCCGGATTCAGCTGCATCACCTGCAGGCCGTTAGGTAGCCGCATGGCACCTGCCGTCATTCTGGCCAGCCCCGGCACGCAGCACCGCCCTCCGCCAATGCTTAATGCTCCTATAATCGATCAAACCAGAGTGCAACGTCTAGTATTGGAGGCCGTCTGCACGGCACAACATTGACGGCTCCACATTCAATCAGTTGAGTTGAGTAAAGGTCGCCGACCCGAGAGCAGGTCGCTATGCTGAATGTGACCTTGGTGGAGCTGTCGGCATTCGAGAACCTCATGCCGTTGGTATCGGGGTACCTCCAGGCCTACGCGTGCCGCGACGAGGTGATCGCAGGCTCGTGCAGTTTCGACCGGTACGTGACGTCAGCCATGGACGCTGATGCCGCCGACGTACTGGCTGCGCTGGCCGACCGTGACAGTGACGTGTACGCCCTCAGCTGCTACATCTGGAACATGGGCCTGGTCCGGCGGATATTGCCGGAGCTGCGCCGGGCGCGACCGCATGCGCGCATCATCCTCGGCGGCCCGCAGGTGATGAACCACGCCGCGGAGTATGTGCCACCCGAGGCCGAGAACATGCTGGTCTGCAACGGCGAGGGCGAGATAACGTTCTACCGCTTTCTGGTTGAGATGCTGACGCCAAACCCCGACTTCGCCGCGATTCCCGGCGTCGGATTCTGGCGCGATGGGCAGCTGGTCACGACCCAGCCCGCGGAGCGTATCCGCGACCTCGATGAGATCCCCTCACCGTACTCTGACGCCATCTTCCCCGACAACACCTACACCAGCGCGATTCTGGAGACCAATCGCGGCTGCCCGTTCCACTGCTCGTTCTGCTATTGGGGCGCGGCGACCAATGACAAGGTGAACAAGCTGGAGTTGCAGCGCACGCTCGACGACGTCACCTGGATCAGCGAGAACGGGTTCGTCGCCTTGATGATCGCCGATGCCAACTGGGGAATCGCCCCGCGCGACATCGAGGTCACCAAGCACATTGTGGCATGCCACGAGCGCACCGGGTTCCCGATCATCGTGGCCATGGCCGCGGCGAAGAACCGGCCGGAGCGGATGGCCGAGATCACTCAGATTCTGGTCCGGGGCGGCCTGCTCACCAGCCAGCCGATCTCTCTGCAGACGCTCAGTCCGGCCGCTCTGCAGATGGTCGAACGCAGCAACATCCGGCCAGATACTTTCAGCAGGCTGCAGCAATCGCTTCGCCAACGGCGGATCAGTTCCTATATCGAGCTCATCTGGCCGCTGCCAGGAGAAACGCTGCACTCGTTCCGCGAAGGCATCGGCACACTGTGCGCCACTGGCTCCGACACGATAATCGCCTACCCGCACCTTCTGCTGCACAACACCCCGATGTATGCGCGTCAGGAACTGCTGGGCCTGCGTTGCGAGCGCGTCGCCGACCCGGTGGCCGAGGCCGACGTCGTGGTGCAGACGAACTGGGTCTCGCGGGCGGAGTACGAACAGGGCGTCTGGTTCGCGTACGCCACGCACTGCCTGTACAACCTGCGCGGTCTGTACTATCTCGCCAGTCATCTCACCCGCACTGGATCGGCGTCGCACGCCGAATTCCTGACCGCCGCCGCCGACTACTTCCAGTCGCGTCTGGACAACCCGGTCGCACGGTTCTTCGCCGTGTCGGTGAAATCCCTCGATAACTACTCGATGTTCAACAATGGCCTGGTCGCGCATCTGACGCTGCACCAGGAGCGGGCCGCGTTCTCCGACCTGCTGGCGAGCTTCGCGAGATCGCAGCCATGGTGGTCGGATCCGGCCGCGCGGGCCGCATTTGAGCTGGATCTGGTGTCCCGCCCGTACATCTACCACGAGCCATACACAGCGCCGGACTTCACCTTTACCGAAATCGGCGTTGAGGAAACCGGCCACGGCGTGCTGGCGGTCGATCTGCCGAGCGACACGGCCGCTATGCTCGCCGAGCTCGACATGCCGGATGTGTCCGGACCCCCGCCGAACCGGCTGTGGCTGCGTCACGTACCCGGCGCCAAGATGCCGTTCATGCCGCAGCGGTCGCTGGACCACAACCTCGCCTACTGCCAGGGGATGATCCTGCGTCTTCGCGAGTTCCTGCCGGCCTGGAGCGTCGAGCAGCCCATGACCGTGACCGGCCGGCGGTGACGATGCACGGGCATCCAGCCGCCCCGTCACTGCCAGCAGCGGCTCGCTCGCCGCTGGCCGCCCCGCAGCAGCAGTTGTGGCTGGTGGAGAGGTCGCACCCGGGTCTCGGCGAGTACAACGAGGCGCGTGCGCTCCGCGTTCACGGCCCGCTCGATGTCGGAGCCCTGCGGCGGGCGATCACCGCCGTCGTCGACCGCCATGAGGCGCTGCGCACTACGGTCTGCACCACCGATGGCCGACCGGAGCAGGTCATTGCCCCGCCCGGCACGATAAATGTCGAGGTGGAATACATCGCCGCCTCCGGCGACGACCCAGAGAGCGCAACCCGTTCGGCTGTGCGGGCCTTCGTGGAGCGGCCCTATAACCTCCACGCTGGACCGTTGGCGCGGTGGCTCGTCGTCCGCTTGAGCGACCGCGAGCACGTGTTCGCCGTCGGGGTCCATCACATCATCTGCGACGGCTTCGCGATGAACGTCGTGCTCGACGAAATCACCCATCTGCTCGCCGGCAACTCCGACGGACCGGTCCCGAGGCTACCGGAGCCCTCGGCCCAGTATCGTGAGTTCGCCCAGTGGCAGCACGACCGCGCGGCGGACGGCTATCTCGACGCCCAGCTTCGCTACTGGGTGGACGCACTCGCGGACGCGCCAACGGTGCTTTCAATAACTGGCTCCCGGCTCCGCCCGCCCAGCCGCGTTGGCGCCGGCGGACAGGTTCGGTACTCGCTTCCGGCCACCACCATGGCCTCGGCGCGCAACGTCGCCGACCTCGTCGGTGGCACCCCGTTCACGGTGCTGTTCGCGGCGTTCGCCGCGCTTGTGCACTGCTACACCGGCCGCACCGACTTCATACTGGGTACCGGTGCTCCCGGTCGGCCCGAGCCGCGGTTCGACAACGCAGTGGGATTCTTCACCAGCGTACTGCCGGTTCGCGTGCGCCCTGCCGGGCAGGACCGTTTCCAGGACTTCGCGGCCTCGGTGGCTGAGGGGGTCTTCGATGGCTTCGACCATCAGTGCGCCCCGTTCCCGCGCCTGGTCGAAGTGCTCGACCCGGACCGGGATCCGAGCGTGTCACCGCTGATCCAGGTGGTCTTCGCCATGTGGGACGCGGGCCAGGCCCGGCGGGCACTCGGGCCCGCCACGGCCACTCCGTTCCCCATCGCCCGCACCCGGGCCCGCTTCGACCTTGCGATCGAGGTCGTCCATGGCGATGGGCAGCTCGAGCTAGTCGTCGAATACGACACCGCGCTGCTCGACCACGGCGCCGTTACCGCGATGGTCCGGCACTACGACCGGATGCTCCAGCAGGTCATCGCCGCCCCGGACGTCAGGCTGGTCGACCTGGTGTTGCTCGACGACGAACGGCACGTCGTGGCCGGTCGCGCCGGCCGCCGCGTCTTCTGCGGGCCGTTCGAGGTGCAGCTGGAGGACATCGAGGCGATCCTGCGGGCCGACCCCCGCGTGCTGGACGCGGCGGTGACCGCTGACAGGGACGGGGCAGTGACCGCTGACACGGGCGCGCCGAACCGGCTGACCGCCTATGTTGCGGTGCGTTCCAGCAGCCCCGACGTGAGCCTCCGCGACCTCGCGGCGCAGCTGCCCAGGTACGCACGGCCCGCAATGGTTGCCGTCGCCGAGGTGCCACGCGACGAGCACGGCGACCTGAACGCTGCCCGCCTCGCCGCCACGGGCCTGCCCAGCGCCCTGGGTCGGCTGCCGGACGGGCTGCTGACCAGGGTGTGCGACGCGTGGGCAGCGGCGCTCGGGGCCGCGCGCGTCGAGCCAGACGACGACTTCTTCGCGCTCGGCGGGCACTCGATGATCGCCGCGCAACTCGCCCAGCAGCTCAGCCGGGAGCTCGGCGTCAAGGTGCCGGTGAAGGCGATCTTCGAGTATCCCACCCCCGGCGAGCTGACCACGGTGCTGCACGAGCGCCACCGGGAGGCCCTCGCACCCCCGCAGCCGGCAACCGGCCCGGCCGGCCCTGGCCAGACAGTGACCGAGGCGCCCCTGTCCACTGCGCAGCTGGAGATCTGGATCAATGAGCAGCTGGCCGCGGACGCCGCCGACTTCATGACCGGCGTCATGTTCCGCATCCGCGGGCCGCTCGACTCCGGCAGCATGTGCCGGGCACTGCACGACCTTGCCGACCGGCATCCCGCTTGGCGGGCATCCGTGCACAGGTCCGGTGACCTGCCCGTGCTGCGCTTCGCCGAGCACGGCCGCCTCGACATCGAGGTGGCAGACCTGACCCAGGCGCGCTGCCCAGCCGAGGAGGCCGGGACGCTAGTCCGCGAGCGTATGAACCGGCGCTTCGATCTGACCCGCCCGCCGCTCATACGCGTGCTGCTCAGCCGGCTCGCTGCAAGCGACTGGCTGCTGCTGCTGGCTCAGCATCATCTCGTCACCGACGGCGTCTCGATGCGTGTGCTGTGCCGCGACCTGGCCGCCTGCTACGCCGCCCGCGCCCGCGGCGACCAGCCTGACCTGCCGCCGCTGGCCACCAACCCCGCCACGTACGCCGCCTGGGAGGCCGCCTGGCTCAGCGGGCCGGAAGCCGCTACGGTCGCCGACTACTGGCGGCACCAGCTCGCTGGGGCGGAGCCGCTGCGGCTGGCCACCGGACGCCGGGCTGGGCGGAATACGGGTTCGGTCATCCGCACCGTCGACACAATCGTGCGGGACCGGCTGGATGCGCTGGCGGCGAGGCATCGGTCGACCGGATTCATGGTCGCCACCGCGGCATTCGCGGCGGTGCTCGCGGACTGGAGCGGACAGCGTGACCTGCTCATCGGCACCACCGCGGACAACCGCGACCTGCCGTGTGCGCAGGACGTGCTTGGCTGCTTCGTTAATCCCGTCGCGCTGCGCATCGACGCAGGCGGTGATCCGGCATTCGAGGCGTTGCTGGCCCGGCTCAGGACCACCGTGCTGACCGCTTACGAGCATCAGCGGTTGCCGTTCAGCCATGTTGTACGCAGCAACGGTGGCTGGACCGATCCAGCCCGCATGCCGCTGTTCCAGGTTACTTCCGACTGGGTCGACTACTCCCAGCTCGAGCTGGCCATCCCCGGCTGCGACGTAGAGGGTGCCCCGGTGGCGATGGACGCCAGCCGGTACGAGCTGTCCCTGTACACGGCGCGATCCGGTGACCGGTGGGAACTGACCCTGGAGTACGCCCGCGACCTGTGGGGTGCTGAGGAGATCGCGGCCCGTCTCGACCAGCTGTGCGACGTGCTCGCAGCCGCGGCCGATGACCCCACGGTGCGGCTGTCGACGCTCGTCAACACCACCCGGTCCACCACCTCCCCATCACCAATCCGAAGGGCGCGGTAAAAGTGAGCACAGCACAGCTCGTTCAGCCTGAGGTGCAGCGCGTAATCGACGAACGTATCGGCCAGCACCTGGAGAGGGCGTTCGCCGATAACTTCGGTGTCCGGCTCCTGTCCCAGCACTTCCGGCGGTACGGCTACGTGAAGCTGGCCGACCTCATCTCCGACGATCTCAAGACGGAGGTCGCGGCGGAGGTGCACCGCCTGCTTGACCTGCATGCCCGCCGCATCGACATCCTCATACCGGAAACCGGCAACACCCCACGGAAGATGAGCACGGTCAGCCAGAAGTCGATCGCGAAGGACAGCCCGCTGATCGAGGCGGTCTACAACTCGCAGCTGCTGATGAACTTCCTCAGCCGGCTGGCCCGGGAGCCGGTTCTGCCCTGCCCGTGGGAGGAGGAGAAGTTCGTCGTCATCAAGCAGGAGAAGCGCGGCGACACCCACGGATGGCACTGGGGTGACTTCAGTTTCACCGTTATCTGGATCATCGAGGCTCCGTCGGTCGAGGTCGGGGGTGCGCTGCAGTGCATCCCGCACACCGACTGGTGCAAGGAGGACCCGCGGGTGCAGGAGTACCTCGCGCGTTACCCGATCCGCACATACCCGCATGGCACCGGCGACCTCTACTTCCTGCGCTCGGACACGACCCTGCACCGCACCATCGAGCTGTCCGAGGACCGCACCCGCATCATCCTCAACACCTGCTGGGCCAGCACGCTGGACACCCAGAAGAAGCAGACCCACGAGACGATGACGGCGATGTTCGACTAACCGTCGCCGCGGCTGCCGCGGCGACGGCGTGTGGCTTCGTGCGGCAGGAAAGCTATCAGGAGGTCGAGCTGGCCAGGATGAACGAGGGGCGGCCGTGGCTGCTGCGAGCCCCTCGCGAGGATGCTCTCGCGTTGCTGTTCTGTCTCCCCTACACCGGTGGCGGCGCCTCGATGTTCTACCAGTGGCCGCGGCGGTTCGAGGGGATCGAAGTCTGCCCGGTGCAGTTCCCTGGGCGGGAAAACCGGCTCCGCGAACCGGCCCCGTTCACATACGAACAGCTGGCGAACGACATCGCCGAGGCGCTCCTGCCGTTCCTCGACCGGCCGTTCGGCTTCTTCGGGCACTGCGGCAGCGCGGTCATCGGCCTCGAGACCGCGGCAGCGATCGCTGAACGGGGCCACGATGTGCCAGGGCGGTTGTTCGCGTCGGCGATGGTCAGCCCGGATCGCTACACGTTCCCCCGGATCCGGGACGCTGACGGCGCAGCGCTCGCTGAGGTCGTCAACGACATGGCGCGGGCGCGCGGTGCCGAGGTCAACCCGGA
>Ga0335075_10003514_pt1 | contig 24836 bp, 25 predicted proteins | sample Lox_Sample_24_FD_206723 | JGI IMG/M metagenome (GOLD analysis project Ga0335075, IMG submission 206723) | Soil microbial communities from Loxahatchee National Wildlife Refuge, Florida, United States - Lox_Sample_2.4 | ecosystem: Environmental > Terrestrial > Soil > Wetlands | place: USA...
CGTTTTGCGTACTTTGAGGGATTTTCATGCTGGATTGATGCGGAGCATTTGGCTCCTCTTTTTGATGTCATGGTGAAACCAACCAGACGTTTTTTACATGATGCATTTTCGTGATCGCTCGCGAAATTCAAAGTTGGTTCGTGTCAAACAGGCTAATTGGTTTAAAATAGACAATGCGCAAATCTTACGCGAGATGAGACCTAATTCTGAATCATATTACGAAGACACCGCTGAGGGCAGAGATGGAGTAGAAAAGTATTGATCTCGAGTGACGGTTTCATTGACGGATGTGATACAGAGGCTCCAGCTTTCGTCCACAATTTGAACTGCGAAAAGTCACGTGACTACCCACTCCTTGCGTGAACTCCTTCCGCCCTCGCTTGTGCAGTCCGAGTCATAATTCTCTTATGCATACCAAAATAAGACTCACTGTTCTAATAAAAAAACAGGTAGCTTAACGGTTATTGCAATAAGAGCACTGTGTCGCAGGAAAGCATGAGCTACGAATTAAATTGGAGGTGGGATTTAATAGGCGCCGGGCTTATAACCCGGAGGTTCTCAGATCAAAACTGAGCATTGCTATATTTTTTTTACTCTCCTATCCCATCTTAGTGTATTTTCTTAGAGATTTTCTCGATTTGCAGCGTTCCCTTACGAGATTTTCGGCGTTCGAGGTCAGAAGTTGTATGACTTCCGATACCTTCAGGCCCAAGTGGCATTCACACGCTGGCAGGACGCTTTTTCGCAAGTACTACGCAATCTTCCCACGGCTGGCTTGCTGAGTAGGTTGCTGACAAATATGTTATGCTAGCCCATATTATTCTTGAAAGCTGATGCCCGCACATAATTCCCGAAAATGCATTAAGTTTGCATAGGTTCGATGTGATCCTTTATTTTTTGAAGGACGGCAAAAGCAAGATATCCGCTCTGCATATGTTTCAGTTCACCGCCAATTGGGAGGGGCTACTGAGTCTGTTCGCAGAGGAGATAGAAAAGTTTAGGGTTTGGAGACTCTTTGTTTCACAAGAGGTTCTTACCGAGGAATAAATTGATACCGATGTAGCACCTGTCATTTGCAGGATAGTGCTGTCATTGCAGCGAAGGTCGTTAGCAAATCTAGCTGAAGAATATATAATGAGGCAAGACAGTTATACCTTAAGGACCTCTCTTGAATCGTTAGAATAGAGCATCTGAGACGTTAAGAGGCATTAACAGACTATCGATAACTTTATCACCTAACCACCCTCACAGATACATGACATTGTAGTTGCTTTATTGCAGTTTAGAGTGCCACACGCCAATTCTTTCACCTATGATAAGCCGCCATTTTCACACGTGACGTATAGTGCCATTGCCTGCGTCGGATAAGCGATGTTCGCTATTCCTAAATTAAACATACCTACTTCAAACCTCACTTTACCTGCATCAAGGCCCAACTTACCAGTATTAGACCGACGTACTAACTTATTAGCATCAAATTCGAGTTACCTCCGCCAAAACTCGACTTACCCGCATCAGCCGCGGAGTTGTAGACAGTTCTGCAAGATTATCGACCTCGCTGGCGATGATTGAATTTAATTACTGTGGTAGAGATACTTCTTGCTCTCTCATTAAATACTTTGGCACTATATCTTAATTTAACATCTAATAGCTTTGTTCTGATATTCAAGTACCGTACGATAGCTTGCATTATTTAATTCATATATACAACCCTTTGTTTATAGGACGGTAAATAGTACGGTTGAGGAAGCTATTGACAAAAAAATGGAGTTACCTGGACAGGACGATAGTGCTACGTTTAAAAGTCCGAACTTGCTGCCCTCAGAATATAAGAGATAAGGACTGTAGAAATAAACAGGGCGGCTGAATTTGGAGGCGAGGGAGAGAATGTTAGAGGACGCCCGCGGAAATGACAGTTCTACCCAAGATGAGATGAGTATGGGCATGTGCCTCAGTCTAGGATCGCGCAGAGACAGAACGCCCTCGCAGGCTCTGTCTTTCCGAGACGTTCGCGTCAATCCCGTAGAGGCGATAAGGGCAATGGAAGCTCTTTCACAGCTCGACGTCATAAACAGCGTAAAATTAGGAATGCTCAGGTCCAAATCGACAAGAATTCAATTATGACCTTGTCTTGTCGGACACCACTAGAGGAACGGCAGAGCATTCCCATGTTGGCGGAATCCCTGGGCTGAGTGTTCACTTCATCCAGCAAGGACTTAAGTGGCCTAAAGGTACGGTAGAGCGCCCCATTCCCAAGCGAAATTTCTATTCCAGATGAATACGAATTATCTATTGTAAAAGAATGATTTAAGGCGTGCGATCGTTATTACGGGAGATTGCGTGACGGTTTCTTTATACTACATCAGGAAGGTCTTAAAGACCAAAACATCACAATCCTGACGTGCAACACACGAAAAGCGATCGTGAGCTTGTCGCCAATACACTGCGTGGAACTCAATCACCTCTCCGGGGCGTTCAGTAACTTAATCAGAGGCGATCAACTAGTACTTATGTCAAGGATAGAAGGGGACGAGTCTTGGGACGGCCAACCATGGGGCTTTACGGAGTTTGCGATATTCATGAATTGGAAATTAGATTGCTGAGGGGATCTGACTAAATCAGGCTTATGGCTGGTTTCTAAAACCCTACTACCTGGGCATAGTATCTCAGCTAGACTTCAATCAGAGTCGATGGAGGACATCTTCCTCTTAGCTGAGATGATGGGGCTTACATTACAAATTCTTGACGTTGCTTTAGTAGCATATATATGTGTGCCAGAATCAGGGTGCATTACTGCAGTCTGAGGGATCTAAACTTGTACTCTCGCTGAATGCGGAAAAACTAAATCGTCCTGCCTTACTTTTCGAACCACATCGTTTGGCATGCCTCAGTGGCTTGACGGGATCTCGTGCAGTTTGGATCTTTCACATGTCGGATGAGATGATAACAGAGCCTTTTATATTTCTGCATCTATTAAAGACTTTACTTTGGTATGGGCGCCAATATGGAAGGTCGCTCTTGAGAAGAATGAGTGGCGTTCAAAAAAAAAAAAAAAAAAATTCAACGTTGGAGGCGGGTCAATCATCCCTTGGAAGTTTGAGGATGGTTTACATCCGCCATTACGACGCAGTGAGAGGCTATGTCACTGGATGCGGATGGAAGATGATAAAAGTGCCAATTCGATTAATGGCTCGAAGTCGATCGCTACTAATGAAGTCCAAGGAATTATAGGGGAAGAAAAGCCTTTCAGAAAATCTAAGAGAGTTCTCACTAGCGCAGAGCGCAGTCCAACTCAGGTGGTCGCGGTACAGCTGTTCAATTTGAGACTCCAGAGACAGAGTGAGGGGTTCACATCTGCTGCATCCACTTCGATCACGTGGTCTGTTTCGTTACATTGATGCTAGACAAGCAGGTATATCTGTGGGATCGCATGGTGTCCAGCTCATGGGTACAGCAATATGGAAGACTAACGATGGTCAATGAATGAAAGAAGGTTTCCTAGAAGAATAGAAGAATGATCCTCTAAGTTGGGACCCGAGACCTAGAAGATTTTCGTAGTATTTTCCACGGCGAACGCTCAACGTGTCCGCTTGGTTGAGCTTCTTGCCACTGATAGCCTCCTTCGTCTGATTGATCGAGTCCACTGGAGTGGCATGATCTCACTTGATAGTGTAAGACGCAGCGAGCGTATAACAGCATACGTCGAGACTCTAGAAAGTGATGACCCTTTTGCACTTAGTGAACTGTGGGAAGCTCAATGAGAGTGGCACAGAGACGCTTCACTCCCTTGCGTACGATGGCTAGTAAAAACTGGTTATGATGAAGATCGCAGCGTCTTCAATGTCCTATAGGTGCCAAGGGTGAGAAAAAGGAAGATGCGTTTGGAGCTCGATCCAAGCGAGTACAGTTTAGTTAGAATGCTGAGAGACACCGAGGATAGCATGACCATAGTTTTGCTTGTAGAAGACTCCCTTGGGACGAACCGAAGACATAAGCACGCCTTAGTCAAGCGAGAGATGGTTAGAGCTGCTTTGGGAATGAGACTAGGGAATAGGCAGAGTCACTGGGAATATGCCACAGATGTGCCTGATAGCGACATATCCGATGACGACTTAACTGCAGTTAGACGTATACGTATCAACGTACAATGACAATAAACATAAAAGAGATAAGTCTTGAGGAAAGTACTAGTTTAAACAGCATTAATTAAAAGGTAAATGCTACTACAATTTTTGGTAAACTTTTTCGATTTACATAGCCCTTGTACTAATTAATCACCACACCGCCGTACGTTCCTCACAGAAATGTCGTCCACAACGTAAGAATACTCGTAGTGGCAGCTGGTAATCTATTTACAATCCCACACCCTAAAGTAATCTTATTTCTTGTGCTCTACCTTTTGCTACCACCACTGTCAACCATAGTTGAGAGGCCTATAGATATTGTCAGGATGTGCTTACGTAATCTGGTGATAGTATGGGGTAATTACCTAATAATTAAGGTGGCTGGGATACCTCCACATATAGGGGAGCATCCGGAGCATTTTTGGATGTTATGTTAATTAATATACAATCAATAAAGTGTCAGGCATAACCGCCTGAAGATAAACCATCCGCTGCTAATATTATATGTACGTGACTTATCTAATCGCGTTAAATTCTGACAGATATAATTGATGCACGCTGTCACGTGATATATCGGCACGCGACAGCTTCCTTCCTTTAGAGTATCTTTGTATAGTCTTACGGCGAGACGGCCGGAAAAGTTTGCCTATCAACAAAACTTGAGGCTGTGCAGTATACAAAGAGGAGTCATAATAAAGTGCGTCTGTTATCAACCATGTGTCTAACTCGTACTGTTAGATGATGTTTTGTTGATAATTCAGCACTGCACGTAGATAGAAATTTCCCAGATATAGCATAGGTTGAAATCCAAGCACATGACGAAGCAGGTGATCTATTTTAAGCTGTGCGCATTTGTACCCTTTTAAGCTTAACATTTGGTCACGGCCTGGCGAGGCTGAGTTCCTGCCATTTGACTTTCGTAAGGACAGCCAATGAGATGCGAGCTTTACGACGCGGCTCCCAAAATGCGGGCGGAGGCTGAAACAACACAAAATGGCCCACACTAGCGCTTATTCCACAGCCTCCTTCGCAATCCGCCCTTCATCCCATCAACAACCTCTCAAAACTGGACTCTCGTATAGCACATAGCGACGTGTTCCTAGTTCACATAATGCTAATAATAATTGGTCGTATCTTTCACCTGTCGCAATCCTCCATCCTTCAGACTGAGTCAGCGCAACAATCCTGACCATGAATCTTCTTAAGCCTATCTGGAGCGTGATGGTATTTCATCCTGCTGCATAGGGCAACGAGGATCTATTATGCTTCAAAGATCCACCTCTCACGGCCTCTCCGCATGACTGGGGCTGAGGTACAAGTGTGCTTGCCCTTGTCGCATCTGTACCTTACCAATTTTCACGTACCGTTGATCGTGTTCCTAGTGACCATGTGAAATAGGCTATCAACATTGGTTATTTTGGTAAAGTTGGACTACAGCTTGTGGTGAGATATATAAGCATTTGAAGTGTTCCCGTAATATTAGTATTGGTTGTTCACTCTCCATTCACTGGTGTTGCTCTCTATTTCAGCTCGTTTCTTTTGTGAGTCTTTATTCCAACATGCGTGTCTCGGGGGCTCTTGTAGCTGCGGCCACTCTGGTCGCTACTTCCAGTGCTCAGCTGATCAGCACTGCTGCACCCACCTTGACAAGCTCAATTACGGTTGATAGCTCAGTGACACTGTTTCCAACAGCTACTGGCGATCCATGTGCTGTCGTCAGTACCATTGTGTCGTCATTTTTGGCACAGCGTGAGTCTCCCCATCAAAGGAAATCCGGTTTGAGTCTTTGCACCTAACGCATGTCCACGTCGTAGCAAGTAACGTGGGTTTATCGCCATTCGTCCCTCCATCGACAGCTCTCGCGTGTCTTGATGCTGTACCACTTGACAGCGTTAGATCTGCTGCGTTTATCGACTATCTAAACCCCTTTCTTCAATTCCAGAGCACATTAGCATATCTCAAAAACCCTCCAACTGGATACACTCTGCCTGGAGTTGATATAATTGGCGGCCTGGACCAAATCAAGAACAAAATTCAGAGTGGCAGCTACATTAGCCAGTGGGCATTCGAAAAGGATATCAATGCTCTGGTTAATATCATGCCGAAGGATTTCCATCTTACCTTAGGCCAATCTGTTCCACTCAGCCAGGTTTTCGCATTTTATACGTCCTTACATTTAGTTTCTGTTTCAATAGATGGGCTACAAGTGCCACAGGTATATGTAAAAAGTGAGCAAAATTTATTCCAGTTCTTGCAATTCCAACTAAGATTGTGATAGCCGATCTTGATGCCATAAATGCTGCGAGCTTGGCCGGAATTACGCTCAACTGGACAGCCTCTCCGATTGTGTCAATTGACAACACACCTATATCGGATTACCTTCAAGTTGTCTCACTCTATGGTAACTACGAAGATCCAGATGCCCTCTACAACCAGCTATTTTACTCGCCGGCGCAAGCCCAGCAGAAGGCGGGGGACGGATATCACTCCTTCCTCAACACATTTGGCTTGAAAGATACTTCATCGTTCATTTTCTCTAATGACACGTCGAACCCTAAGATATACAACAACTTTGCGTACATTACTGGAAACTTCAGCAACATCAACAGTGGCGCTGATCTTTTTACAGTATCTGTCTTGCCACAAGCTACTACTGCAGCGCCTACTACACAAGCCGCAATAAAAGAGAGATCACTCCCGACTGCTAATCCTTACCCCCCAAACCCTATTGCTCAACATCCCCAGGGATATATTTCTGGGTACTTTCTTGATGGCTACGATGACACTTGTGTCCTACAGATGAGTGCTTTTGAAGGCAGCAATACAACCGATCCCAACGATGCAGCAGAAATCCAACAGACCATTCAAAGCACACTCGCCCAGTGCACAGCAGCCGGCAAGACAAAGCTCATCGTCGACTTGAGTGCAAATGGCGGTGGCCTTGTTTTCAATGGGCATGTATAGCATCTGTTATTCTTAAGATCGTACCCTAATTCTCGTGACAGTTACGATGCTTTTAAACAGTTATTTCCCACGCTTGATCCCTTCGGCGGAAACAGGGTCCGTGCAACTCCTGCTGCGCACTTCTTCATCGATCTCTTTAGCGAGGCAGGCATCTATAACAGCAACGAAAATACAGTTTACCAGACACAAGCAAACATAGACGTGAATGGGAACGACTTTCCTAACCCAGGAGCTATGTTTGGTCCATATCAATACTACAATGACAACTTCTCGGCTGAGTTACGATATAATCTGTCAGATCCTACACAACATACAATAACCATATCAGGTTACGGCGACCGTTCTAATATTGCTCCACAGCCCTTCATCTCCGAAAATATCATCCTGCTTATGGATGGTCTATGTGGTTCAACATGCTCTGTCTTCGCGGAGCTGATGAAGACTATAGGTGGTGTTCGCAGCAGTAAGTTACATTACGCCCCTTGAAGACGATCCTCATAGTTTGTACTAACATTGATCTTAGTCGTCGTTGGAGGCAGACCGCAAACCGGCCCTATGCAGTATGTGGCGGGAAGCAAAGGGTTAGTTTAGTAGAAAAACTGTTCACAGCACATGACTGACCACCCGAACTCAGTTCTCAAGTGTACTCTTACTCCCTCATCCAGACTCTCATCAGTTACGTTCCCATGATAAATGAGACCTTCACCGCAGAAGGCAAACAGATACCCATGCTGCCACCACCAGAATGGATACCGTCGTCAAACAACCCGCCGCTTGGACCAGCATTGGGGATCCAGTCACCCAATTTCAACCTACGCAATGCTTTCAAACCAAACGATCCCACGCAGACGCCCCTCCAATTTCTCTATGAGGCAGCCAATTGTCGTATATTCTATACGTTTGACGACTTGCTACAGGTCGATAACCTATGGCAACGTGTTTATCGAACCGTTTGGGGCAATGCCACCTGTGTTCCCGGCAGCACTATCACTTCGAGTAACACAATTTCAGCGCTCGCCAATGCAACTGTACCGTTCAATCCCAATGTTTTGTCAAACGTTACCAACCCGTTTACCGGCCCTGGCAGTTTACAGCCAAACTCGACCACTTCAGGAAATTCCACCATATCGATATCGCCGACGCCATCTACATCGGCATTTACAACTACTTCTGCACCTGCAAGCACCACAACGAACGGTAGCAGTAGCCACAAATCGAGGGGTGTGTTGTTCAGTGTTGTTATCGGCCTTCTTTTTGCATTTGCTTAAGGGATTATCTTAGAGTCTTTGGTCATCTGAGCCTATGAGGCTAGTGGGAATGTGTAATTGTGGAGTATTGGGCTGCTTTGGATTTTAACATTATATCAGGATGAATTTTCAAAACAAATACTTACAATTACTGAGTGGCAAGTGCATCCTTAACCATATTATAAATTTAACCAATACCTGCATAACTGAATTCTTCAATTGTATGAGAGAGTGCATAAATAGGAAGGCAAGCAAGTTATGGTAAGTAGACTAATAATAGCTAGCGTCTAGTCAGTAGGGTCCCGATAACCGGGAGGGCTAACATACCTATACCCGATGTTCTAGATTTATTCTCAAGATGATCTGTAGTACTCGTAGGATGCCTAGTCAGTATAGGGACGCAGATGAGAAGAACTAGAGCAATAATACCTTGGCGATTGATATAGCTTCCTGAGCATATTTGACGCTGCTCGCGTTATTGCTCGCGTTAAAAGATCTTCGTGGTCGAGACTGATCCTAATCTTCAAGCTGTATTGCGGCTGTGTTCCTTTCAGTATGGATTAGTCTTCAAAACAAGCGTATATGTTGGATCGGGCATCAATTTTGGGCAACTCTAAATCGATATCGGTCTTGGCAGAAAATAACCGAATTTCGGACTACGGACTTTGCTGCATGATTCATAATGAGACAGGCATGTGCTCGCCAGCTGTAGGCGAAAACGAGATAATAGAGATCATGGATGGGAAGGACGATTCTTAGGCGGCCATGGCAGATGCGGCGTGGGCCAAAGGCTATATCGCCACTATTTATCCTGGGGTTGTCCTCAATGAAGAGCAACAGTCCATGTTTGACGATCTAGAGAAAATACTCGAGGGAGGAAATGCACAAATTCTATGAGCAGCTACTTTGATTCTTGCATTTAAGGAGTAACAATTGCTTGATTGTGTCTAAGACAATGCTCCCTTACTTGCTGTAACCAATGTTCCATCCTCATCACTCTTATGAATGCGAATGAATCATGTTGACTTCAAGGAAATGTTCTGTTAAACCTTGTATAATAAAGAGGAATTAAATGATGTGCTTCGTAGTCCTTTGAATGATTAATTGATTGATTTATTGTCTGCTATTACGGCTTGATGTAGCCACACCAGTGATTGCTCTATAGGTATTTACATAGGAAAAACTAAGCCCCAGTGGAAAACCTATACACTCTATCCACGGAACGGGCTTTCTCATAGTGTTTTAATAGAATTAAAGAGAGCAACTAGTCGTACAAGCCACACACACTTGTACAAGTAGAACGTGTAAGCTAACTCTCTAACTGTTTAAGAGTGTCCATCTCCATCTCTACCGTCATAAACAATAGGGCTAATTGCCTCTTGCATTTGTTCTCCCTGCCTGCATTAACATCTATAGCATCTTAACTGGCTTTATTGTCTCTTGCTACATTTGTACCCGTACAAGGGCAGCATACTTTAAGCTCTTAAGAGGGTCTTACAAGGGGCCTCCTGTCAGGTTCACTGTAACTAAATACAAGTAGAGACGGGTCTTAAGCTTCGTTTAAAGCTTTTGCCGCGCTGTAATCCGCACTAGGCATAGCTCATACTATGCTTTATAGTCTGTCTTTTTGTGTCCTAAAGTCTTACATGCTGCGCAGCTCTTTTTGTCCTTTTAGACACACTCTTAAGTCTTATAAGACTTAGAGCAGTGCTTGCACTAAGCTTTCACTCAGCAATTCTTTGCTATATGCTTGTACAAGCAACACTTAAAGCATTGTATAAGACTAGAGCCCGTCAAAAACCTCTTAACTAGCTTTACCTTCCTACTTTGACAAAACCCTTAGCAATTACTGCGTTAGCAGCCCTAAGCGAGAAGATGAACACTATTAACAATAAGTGCTCCCTATAGTCTTGCTAACCCTTTAGGGCCATGCGACTTATACCATCCTCAGCCCTATATCTTGCTATTCTAGTTTTTGAGCGATTAGATCGCTTCCTTTTAGTTTGTTGTATTAACCCTTAAGATCCTTACCTCATAAACTATTACAGTGTAAAAGCCTAGTATAATTTGTGTAGAAGGGGAAACCTCCTTTAGCCAGCGTCTCCAATTAGCTAGAGCCTGCCTCCCCTTTCTATCCTTAAGCTGAATAACTATATCTCTACTTAGGAGCTTTTATATGCTAACAACACCCACCTCCCTCTCCTTAGCTGCTAACTTCTTAGGTACATTGTGGCTTGCAATTGTCTAAAGAGCTGTTCGCTCACATAGGTCGTCAACTTGGACTTTGACTTATTAAAGTGCACCCTCCTCCTTAGACGGAAAGGATAGACGGGATGCGACCGCAGCCCACGTTCGAGCAGGTTTTGCTGCTGTTGTTGCTGTAGATAGAGTTAGAGATTGGCTTAACACTAGTTGCTTTTTAAGGCGTCGTACGGTGTTAAAGGTCTACTCCGCCTAGCAAGCTATACTATTGTTCAAGCGACGCGTTGTAAGCACACGCTCAACGAAATTAATTATCTTATTAAACAGTTCTAGCAGCGCACTAATCGGAAAACTTCCCTGCCTCCCTTAGTCGGTTAATTCCATGATTTCCCCAATGATTTCTCCTCTTAGGCTTCCTAGTTCGGTGGGACATTGCTAGTGCTAAACGCGTTGCTAGAGGGTCCAGCCCTTCACAACGCGTTAAGCTCGACAACGATAACATTTCGAAATAAGAAGAGCACTGCCGTGCTCGTTTCGGTAAGAGCTTTCAATTAATAGTACTATTAAGTTGTAGTTTTCGAAAAATTGATTTTGCCCAAAAAATGATGCTGTTGTAGTCCTTTAAATATTATTATTTATAAGTTATTTAATACTTAATAAGCTAGCAAAATGATTGTTACAGAAGTAGTTTTGCAGCTGGTGTGTTGGATATTCTACACATACTCGATCACTATTTTTGTCACGGGTTGACACCGTGACATTGCAGGTAGGTAGTCACCGCTGTACTTCACTCACTGCCTCACTACGCACGCTTAGCTGGCCCGAGCACCACTCTTTGCGTACATATTCGAGTTCTCTGTAGATGGTTCTTGTTCCTTCAAGCAACCTTTTGCTAATTCTAGGACATCTCCTTAATTCTTTGAATGCCACCGCGAAATTTTTCAGCTTATTTAACGGGGCATTCAGCACATCTCAGCAGTATTGTAGAGCCCTTGCCGTTTCTCTGAGTATAGCGCTAAATATCTTTACATTCTGTTTATACAGCAATCTATAGATTCTTCTCGCAATAAAGGTAGAATAAGAGGCCTACACAAGTTTAACTTAGAGGAGAGATACTTCTACATGTCATAAAATCTTCACATTTGCACGGTGTATTCTTGATGAGAAATTCAAAGTATCGTGACCTGCTGACTGCAAGCATATTGAGAAAATGAGACCCGACATGCTGCAACTCCACGACATGCCGATTTTACGCGATGTCTTTCCCCAACAGCTTTCCCCGCCTTGGAAATATACGGCCAAGTTGACATCCCCAAGCTCATTTTTAGTGCAGTGCTAGCACTCCTGTAGATTGCACCTAAAGAGAGGTACTAGTTCGGGAAGGATTGATGTTTAAATGTCTGTTCCAGTTGATGCGCGAGCCGGGCTCATAACCTGTTGCATTTGCAACTAGCTTGGGCGGTTCTTAGGAACAGACTCATCAATTGATTGCTATTGAAATCCTTGGAGAATTAAGTGCTCCATAGCTACGATATATATATACCCAATTCGCAAAGGAGGCTCTGCCTCCTATTCGGAGTCTCCGGTGCCTGCAGCCTGGAGCTGAATCGGGGTGCCTGAGTAAATGAAAGCTAAAACGAGAGAAAGGGAGCGTTATATCCAATATTAGCCAACCAGTACATTGACCACCACAATCTTGCTGTACGAAATATAAATAGCAGGATTGAGATTGATCGAAGGTAAAAGGAAATGAGAGCTGGCCACCTTTCACTGCGTAAATTGCGAAAACCATGCTGCATCTCTGGCATAGACTATTCTAAGTCCTTACGGCAGATTCCGAAGTACTCAACCAGGTTGATATCAAAGCCTCTCTCAAAATGATAGATCGTAGTATATGTTAATGAGGACCATAATAACTTCCTTGATTGCCTGTTTAAGTGGGACATGCGGCCCCCTATATATACTACTCTACAGGTATAATCCCCGAGGAGTTCCGTGTTAATGGGAACGGTCCTCCGAGGAACTGTTCATACAAGAGATTTGCATCCGCGGAGCTGTCCTCCGTAGAACTGCCCCCAAGGACTAATCTCCGTGGAGACGTAGTCTCCTATCCTTGTCTGGCATTGACCGTACGCACTAACAGTATACAACAATAAGTCGTCCGTAACGTGTTTGTGATCCCCCCAAGACCACTTAGAATTCACTAGCATAAGTTACATCCGTCCACAGCCATGTGGGCTACTTGATGCTGTGTGAAGTTTTATAATACCTCGTCGTTCCTTTCGATCTTGGCTCGAAAGACACTAGTACGATGTTCGTTCTTTTCAACGAGTATTACCTGAGCATATTTGGACGGCGCTAAGTCTACAACTAACCGCCGGTAATGCTTGCAGGAGTGAGGAATCAGATGGGGAGGTGTCAAGTTTTATAGGCGGAGCACATGAACATGAGGATTATTGAATGTATTGATTCTAGGTTATCTCATGGAAGAGGGACCAGCCCATAGACTTATAGTGGTGCTCCACCCTCTCAGTAAGGATCAGGGGTAAGCCAGCTATCAAACAACCCCTTGACAGGGTTATATCGTGACAGGAGGGACTATGTTGGCGGAAGTTGTTGTCCGATTCTAGAGGGAGCAATAGAGAGACTGAAAACAACAACTGTCAGTGCCAAGACAAGCTGAGAATAGAAGATGTATAAAACTCGAAACCAAGGTAAGATCCGACAAAACTAGGTTTAATGTGTCAAGATAGATACTCGATCGTATGAGCTGAAGAGAAATCGCGCGGGGATACTAGTTGCTTGGCGCTGTAGAGTATGTGCACGATGGGTATGCCTGGCCCCTCTTTAATTTGTGCCGCTTCATCACAATAAATGCTCAACATGAAGGCCATGATCAAAGAGCCAAGAAAATGAGAATTGATACAGCCGCATGGTAAAGAATTTTGTAATATCATCCTCATACCTTGCTCGCCCTTTCGACTCCGATTTGGCCGAAGTATTATCTGGATAATTAATATTTTACGGTTGGCGGCGTAGCCCAACTTAGCAATCACTGATAGAATCACAGAAGTGCGGGCAAATCATGTGATCATACTACGTTGCAATCGAAGTTTACGTACACTAGTTTAAGAGTATTCACGGCAGCTTTGCTATTAGGGCCACGACAGGCAACTCAATTATTTAATATGGTATGTATAAGGTATATATGATTGCAATCTCAATTCCAAAATCATCTCTCAACTCTAGAATAAGAAAATAGCCCCCAAGAGAACACTGAACAAAGCCACAGCTCGACTGACGCCCATCATACTAGCCGCACCGGTGAACTGGACCTGCCCCCCAGTCGTTGTCTTGGTCAGGCTATTACTACCGGCGGCAACAGAAGTGGCTGTGGTCGCAGCGGGAGACGCCGCCTTGCTTGTGGCAGGCACAGATGCAATTGTGTTGCTAGAGACAGGTGCTACAGCTGCGCTGCTCGAGACAAGTGCTGCAGCCGCGCTGCTCGAGACTGGCATAGTTGAAACTACACTGCTCGAGGTACCTTCAACAGGGCAGACAGTCTACATTGATTAGCATGGCATCGCAAGTAAGGGCTTGGATATACTCACAGTGTACAGAGGAATAGTGCTAGTGACTACTTTCGTGGATTCCGCTGGGCAATTTGTTACTGTGGCCGCGCATGAGGTTACGGTGAAGGTCTGCGTAGTGTATACGACGGAAGTGGTCATAGCGACTGCAGTTGAGCTTGGCGTGGGGGTAGTGGTCGCAGGTGTAACGGGGCAGACCGTCTGCTTAAGTCAATATGGAATGAATGATACCAGAGAAGGGTATACTTACAGTATAAAGAGCAATGGTGCTAGTGACAACCAATGTGGACTTTGCAGGGCAGTTTGTCACTGTCGACGGGCATGCAGTTATCGTGAAGGTCTGCGTAGTGTAGACTACAGACGTAGTCATCGAAATCGAGGCTATCATGATGTTAGCGTTTTAAATAAACCTAGACTGTGGATGAAATACCAGTGGTTGAACCAGTCGCTGAACCAGTTGCTGATCCGGCTGCTGAACCAGTCGCTGAACCAGTCGCTGATCTGGTAGCCGAACTGGTAGCCGAATTGGTGGTTGAGCTGGTGCTTGAACCAGTTGCTGATCCAGTCGCTGAACCGGTAGCTGAACGGGTGGTTGAGGTGGCTGAAGAGATTGACGAGCTTGCACTATTGCTAGGACTGCCACATGTACGGTTCTTGTACAGAGTAGCGCTATCGAGAACACTGTTATTGTTGCTAGCAATAAAGCTCTGCGTCAAATGAGTGCAGTTGTGGAAAGTAAGCATGCTCCATCCGTACACACCATCATTGGTCGATAAGCCATAGACATGATAAGGCATCAAGGGTAACGTGAAGGAATCAAGACCATCATAGTGGCCGGCCGCTCCATTGACAATGTACCAGGGAGAAGAAGGGTTGTTCAGCCCATTCGGATCCGAGACTTGATTCGCGATAGGTGTCATCCGTTCATACACATGGAAATGCCCGGCCATGTATAAATCGACACCGTACTCCAGGAAGAGAGGTTCGAAAGCTAAGGAGCAGTTTGTGCAGATGCTTCCGGAAGAATACCAAGGCCTGTGTCCTGTGACGACGACCCAAGGAGTCTTGGATCTGTCTACGGTGGCAAGATCGTTTGTAAGCCAGTTGATTTGTTGATTCATGAGGCCAAAAGGTCCTGCATCCTCTGTTCCTCCGAGAGGCTCATCGGGTCCGACAAGGCCATGTCCAAGGTCAGTTTCTGTGTCAATTTGGACAAAATGAACCATGCCAACGTCATACGAAAACCAGAAATTCTCAAGACCGCATGACTCATTGCTTGGCATGCGGAAATGGTTCCTGAATCCGGTGAAGTTCATTTGACCAGGCATGCATACACTAGTAGTATAAGAACCAGTACCTCCGTTATCACAATTTGCTTCATGGTTTCCGGGGCCAACCATGTATGGCTTGATGGTAGTGATTGTAGTCATCTCATCATAGAAGTCGTCAAGAATTGATTCGTATGCTTTGTAGCCTTCCGCGTAGTCGATTGTCGCGTTGATATATCCCGCTTCTGCCTCTTTGATCCAGGCATCCGCGTAAGCAATATCTCCAGCTAAGCTCGGGGTCAGCATTGGTCTCAATGAACATTAGCGCGAAACCTACGATGCAGCAGGAAATCAATATCATCCAAGAAGGATATGATTGACTGGATGGTATTGTTCTCGCCCGGTTTGAGGATATTGTTCGGCGACACACTCGATCCCGCTGTAGTGCTCAAGCCTTCGGGGCCCATGGTGCCCATGTCAACAACCAGAGCAATGGAGTATGGCGTAGGATCACCGGCTGGTCGGCTGATCGTAAAAGAAAATGGTCCAACGGGGCCGGATGCCATCAGTGACGTTGGCATATACCAATAAGTGGTGTAGGGAAGCAGGCCAGAGATTTTGACATGGTTGTTGTATGTCAGGGAGGTGTTATATGTCACGGAGACTGTCGACGAAGCCACGAGATTAAGATTATTGGGGTCCGTTCCGTACATGACTGTGGGGTTCTCGAGCTGATTGTAGGTGTTCCAACTCACCATCATCCCATCAGGACCCGCATAGGCCAGATGAGTCTGGGAGTTGAGCGAGACATTGTAGTTTAAAGCAAAAGTAGGGACTGCAAGTGCAACAAGTGCAACGATGGCAATGATGCTATTGGAGAAACGCATCTCTAAATCAACAGCAGAGTGACAATAAAAGAGAGACAATACAGCAGTGACTGCAAGTAGATATGTACAATACAGATGACTTTTACAGATAAGGTGAGAAGACTATACTGTACTTATCTCTTTTTCAAGAACATAAGCCGTCATGATCTGCAACCAGGGCGCAAGTCATTGATGCGCTGTGACCTGAGAGCACGTGGGCTGAAGTTGCATTTTACTCGACGAGCCGGCGAGCCCCTCGTCCGTCACTAGGCCTATTCTGTATCAAGAAGAGAAGCTGTTACACAGTAGTGCAAAGCTTAACAGTCTGTATTGCGTGACGGCGGCGTCAGGCGTGTGTAGAATTCTGAGATTGAAGGGGAAGACATGGACATGAAATGTAAATTGGGACCTACTTTTTCGTAAGCGAGCCGGCTACGTCACGCCTAAAAGGGAAGGCCACATTAGGGTCCTTACGTGAAAGCAGTGTAGTTTTCGCTAACAACGCAAGTCATATTGCAGCAATAACGCCCCTAACTGCATCTGCAATTTCGCTATGGCTGACGAACGGCAGTTCGGCGTACCTGCATTTAGAGTTCATGTCTTTTGTTTGCACGTGGGCTAAGAAACCCCAATCAATGGATAATATACAAAAACCTGAATTATGAGCACGCGCCCACATAAAAGATCCGAATCGAGTCTTAGAGGTGATTGTTTATGCGTGAATCGTGCTAGGTGTGCCGCAATATTTGTAAGCAGTTATGCTTCAAAGTTGCCAGGATTCGGCGATCGCAGTTATTGAGCACGTGTCCATTTTCCCCACAAAGGTGAGTCCAACGGTGACCAGTTCCTTTATTAGGAAAACTGTTCGTAGAAAGCTAATGCTCGAATTTAAACTAAAATATGTAATATTTACAAAGTATAAAATGTGGGGTGGGTAAGAAATAGTTATAAGACTTACGCGGTCTGAACGTAGCGTTCTAACCATGACAGACGATTAGTTTTATGAGCTATATTACTAAAACTGTATACCTAATGAAGCTGCTAGAATTTTTTAAAATGAAATATTGAAAATGGTCAGTACCGGAATACTCGCGAGTTAGGGTACCATCGGAACAAGAGCCCAGACTAACAAGTAACCGGAAACATATTTTAGAACTAGTTGAGATGCGAGGGATTGGGGAACGTCGCATCAGCAGAGGAGGGCGTCATTACTAGATTTTCATTTATGTTGAAAAAGGGTCTTTCGAAATTTGTGTCGCCTTGAAAAGCTACTCCCACAAACCCAGGATGCTGAAATTCTCCTGAGCTGGCTGCTCATTCCATTAACTGGTTCGCTTCAAATCAGTCATTGTTAATTTATCTACAAAACCGTCTTATAACGGTAAATAGCTTCAAAAATATCGTTTCTACTACCACCCCAATGTTTCTCGTACGGTTATGGACAGGATTACATATCCCAAAAAACCAGACTATACTTATAACTACTCGAGGCACCGCTTGGCCCTGTTATTGGATTTTTGACTGGATGTACAGTACATAGCGAATACAACGAGGGACTTGAACTTGAGTTCTCAACTACATAGGAATAACTACAGGTTTATATAGACTTTTAAAGGAAACATAGAATCTTCTAGTATGAAGAAGTTATTAATGAAGCAGCGCGGTCATATGACTTCTTTGGTATAATTGGTGGCAATAGGTAGGCCGTTAGCCGCACCGAACTTGTATAGTTCCAACACCTATACCAAGGGTTGGGAACATACTCTTGGTCATACACATTAATTTCCTTGCTCTTGCTGAAGCGTCTTACATCATGCAAAAAGGTTCTTACCAGGTCCCTCCCAGTTTTCTGGACAAGGCTCAATCACCACGAGAAGTTCTCTGCACCTGCCGTAATAACCTTCAAGCACTGGAAATGATATGCTCAATGTGAGTCCTTGATGTACAGTACCATATACGCCAATATTAGATAAAACGCACAATCAATCAACCCAAATGCTCCACCGGACAGGAATTGATCTTTCGCTAGATAGCCTTCCCAGACACCCAGTTCGTTTAGAGTATCTTGATACGCTTGCAAGATGTCTGCTAGATGGCCCTGCCAGTTGGGAAGGAAAAGCAGTTCAAATAGGTCCGTACAAGTTATGCGGATTATCTGTCTCATTGAAAAGCACCATCTCCAGAGTCCAGGCTGCCTTACTCGTAGCTGGAGGAAGCATACTAGGAGATGGATAGTATCGTTTGAGATACTGGAGAATAACAAAGCTTTCGATAACAACGGTGCCATCAGTATCAACAAACGTCGGAGTCTTGCCTCTAGGGTTGATTTGTAGGAATTTGGCGCTTTGGGTCTCCTTTGGCTTAGATATCATTCGAAGTCATTAGGCAACGTAGAGAATTTGCTTAGCAGCGAGCGCGAGCTTGGGATAGATCTATTGACCCAACATAGAGTGGGTAGACTGGAGCCAATGTCGAAACGTTTACCCACCTGATTTGAAGTGCAGACCTCAATACTGTAGTGAGAATTGGTGAGGGTATGGATTGCTTTTTCATGAGAGTAAACTCTTATAGCTTTAACAAGGTCTGAGACAAGTGTATATTACAACCGAGGCGACGTGCATGAACAGATAAGGTAGCAACACATGTATTTGTATTGGCTCCATTCAGGTATAAATGCCTTGTTGCAGTAGACTGCAACTCATCATAGAGTTGGTATTGCATTTGCAACTAGGTTGGGCGGTTTTTAGGAACAGACTCATCAAATTGATTGCTACAACTATTGTATGTAAAGATTGTAGTGGGATCATAGGTCCCTTATATATACAACACGGTTCGGCGTTCCCGACACCATTGATCAGAGGCAGCTGAAGCAATTTGCCATGTGGCAAATTGCTACTTATAAGAAGCTGAGAACTCAGCTGGTTGGACAACTCATTATTGATTCCAACAATATAAGAGGACAGATGAGAGGATAAATGAGAGAAAGAGAACGTTATATCCAACAATTGGGTATCAGTGAATGAAGAATACCATGTTGTTAGGGTGCTTCAGATGGGCAAACATGGGGAGAATAGCAGCACCAGAAGTTAATGAACCGCAGATCCGGGAAACAGTATATGTTTTACAGAGATATGCTTCAAAACTTCTGAATTCTTCCGGGGTTTGTATGTGAAGGAAACGAATTTGAGGCATCATGCAGAGATGGTGGATATTTACTTCGGACATTTAACAAGATAAGAAAATCTGTTGGAATCACAAGGTTATAACTAGTGATTGTAGATGCGCAGCATAGAATTGCTTGAATTGCTTAATAACCCTGTGGGACGTAAGTCCGTATTATATATACAATAGCAGTGGCAAAGCAGCTGTACCGCTGTTGCCACCTAGCTAGTTGCCATTGACATGATAGCTGAAAGCTCAGCTACGGATGTCCCAATTGCCACTCTGTACAGCTAGTTATGGGGTTTGTGGTCCACTATAGCTGTAATTCCAACAGAAGAGCAAGCGTTTGGCTAAAGTAAACTGCCTTAGCCTCCCCGAATACATCATCTACTATACAAAGTGCCTGGCCCCTTCGTTTGTGCCTATCATTTAAGGGTATGTCTAGTTCTAGCCTGCGTGTGAATAGTGCCTCCTATCTGCTTTATAAATACAATATGAGGCTATATGTGTTACAGCCCTGTTAAAGCTGCTTGCGGACCGTTAGGCGTTTACGGGTCTACTTACAGACTACTATGGCTCTGGCCATAGGCTAAGCGTTAGCTAACAAACGTGACCCCTAAACCACTTAAAAGCAGCTTTTCAAGCACACCTCTCGTCTTCCTTCCTTAGCTTTAGATTCTCATATTTGGAATTGCCAGTTGATCAGATTTCGCAACCCGTGGTCGCGTCCTTGCTCCTGTCTTAATTTGAGTTCATGACAGTCGGCTACAAGCTAGGGTTCACTATCACTCAGAGAGAACGAGTATGAGGTTTAGAAGCTCGTTGGAGCTTAGCTAGGAAGTAACTAGAGACTACTCTCCGATCTACAAAGCAATAGAACGTGCTAGACTATAAATACACGTCATAATCACCGGAAATAAGCCGGCGATTGCAAAGCCACATTGCATCATTTCCTGTCACTGGGTTAGAGGGCTGATCACTAGCTAGCCACGTGATATGTCCTTACAAAGGCTCTTTATATCAATTGAAATCTCCGGAATAATAGAGGGCAAAGTTGTAAGCTAAATTAGCTGTTTATTTTATAAGTCGAGTTAGAGATCAAGATAGGCTGGCCATTTACAGTTAAAGATAACATCGTAGTAGCTTAAGTCTGTAACAAGGATGGGCATGTTGTACAATGGTCGCTTGTTAACCTATAAATGGATCTGTAAGATTAATGTAATAGGCCTTCCTATTTGTCTATTGTGTCCTTTAATAGGGATAGGCCGTTCTAGTGTTTTTAGTAGAGTGTTTGAAATTTCAAAGATCTTCCTAGCACACTTAGTAGCAAGAAGAGTAAAGGCATTTACTCTAGTATCACCTAAAGCAGTAGTATTAGCTCTACATCCGTTTCGGGATAAAGTATATAGTACAATAAGGCTTTTTCTACTTATCAACCAACTTAAATCGACCTTAAACATGATAACACGTTTTAACCTTAAAGTAGAGACTTCCTTTAAGGTTCCTCTTTTCCCGACTTAGTACCCGTATCTGCATCCCTATTTACTTCCTAAACTACTAGGATTGTGGCGGTTCGTCACATACACGCAACAACCACCGTCTCAGACGAGCACTGAAAACACCAAGGGTAGTTAGCCAAGGGCTGTTCTTAGGGGCCACGGAGACAGCTTGGGTATATATAGAGCTACTCTTCCCGCCTTCCTTCTATTTTTTCTCTCCTTAGCTTAATATCTTCGATTAATGCAATCTATAAAGCGGATTACTCTCGCATTGTGTACGTGCCGTCATATGTATAAGATCCTTAAGTTTCAACAGACAATTTAAAGCAATACAACCTAGCTGTTTGCAAGCAAAGCAAGCTCTTTAGTCGCTAAGAGCTTGTAGTTGTAGGTAGTTGAATAAACAACAGGTAGAAGTAGTAGGGGTAGTAGGCGTAGGAGTTGATTCTTAAGTAATCTGCTGTGCTAGTGTTATAAGTGCTTTACGATTTGTAGCAATCTTAGTAGTATTTGCAGACAGTTTACAGTCCGTAAAGGCTACTGTTTGCGCTTTTAGGCGGTTTAAGCAGGCCTTAATCTAACAGTGGCCTTTGTGACGGTTCGCCACATGCATACAACAATTACCGTCTCGGAGCAGCACTGAAACCGCCACGGACAGTTCGCCAAGGGCAGTTAGCTAACGGGCAGTTAGCCAGGGACGGCTTATGTATATAAGGAGCTATGCTCCCCTTCCTTCCTTTTCTTCTCTCCTTAGCTTAGTGTCTTCGAACAGTGCAATCTACAAAGCTCCCTTCATCTTCTTTTAATAGCATTTTGTACGTGCCATCACAGCTTTAGTCTAAGGCTAAACAGTAGTTTGTAAGCTCCTATAAGGTCTTTCCAGCTGTATAAAACGGCAGTGCAACTCGCCATAAGTTTAAGGCTGGGTTGTTGAAAATGTCTAGCATTATGTCTTCTGCTAGAATCTGGGCTTGGCCCGCTAAGTGCAAGAAAAAGATATAAAAGGCTAAAAAAGTCTCTATCGCTTTTATTATTAAGCTCTTATAGTTTAGTTAAGCGTTTTGGACCTTGAATAGGTCCTTATAGATAGATGCTAGGTGGCTGATTATGTCTTCTCTAAAGAGAAAAGTTTTGCTAAGTCCTTTGTATCATGTAGGTGGAAGTGCGTCTAGGCATCCCTACCCTTCCAACTAAAAACATAGGCCATTTTAGACTAGACAATTGGAAAGTGGTCCGCATTGACCTCGAGTTTGTCTTGCAGCTAAAGCTTCTAATTTGCGAATGTGGGTTTAATCCTATCTATAAACAGTCGTAGATCCGCAGTCTTTGCGGACTCGGGCGTCCTTGGTTCCCTTGCAGGCTGTCTGTAAGCCGTCGAGTAAGGGCCGTAAGGACTGCAAGAAACTATAGGACGTTTAGGGACTATTTATAAGAGGGTGTGTTTTGCCCTGTCAACTCGGCTGATAGCTGTGCAATTTCGGCTTGAGCTGCTGCTAGCTCTTCTTATGTATTACTATTTTGGGTGCTTGATGATTTAGCTGTTCGACTAGCTACTGCTTGGGTTTTAGGTCTTATAATTGGGTGGCGTAATTTCCGAAAAATTGGCTCTAGTTTGTGCGTTGACTTTCACCGTCCACTTGATGCCCTGAAGTTCTATCCTGTAGTAGCTGCTGGGGGAGAATCCTAAATGTTTGTCTTCTGTCTGATCTGTCCATTTAATAAATATGTTTAAATTCCTTTGCAGGAAAGAAAGGTGATTGAGCTCTAGATAATGTCACGAACTTAGTCAATCGAGGTATAAGTCACACGTGAAGATGGGCGACAACCTGTACAACTAGTAGTTCTAAATACAAGAATCTAAAGCTAAAGAGCTGCTCTTATGATCCTAGCTAATCACATGGACTGCTGTAAGTGCCAACTGCCAACTGCTAACTGCTAACTGGCGGTCTGTTAGTCCGTCCGTAAGCAGGGCCGTAAGAAAAGGAGCACATTCGCTAGTTATTTGTCAGCGAAAAATATAACGAAATTTTAAAAAGATCAAACTCTAAGTCCACTAGCGGGTCTACGACGTCCCCTCTAAGTCACGTTTCATACCTAAAGGCACTGCTCCCAAGGGGGCCTCTACCCTAATCCTACTCAATCTAACTACTAACCCTAACAGCGTGGTTGTTGAGTTATACTTATTTTGAGTGTCGGATTAGATTTGGGATCCCTTTTTTAAGCATAGCCAGTGTCAGCCGGCCTGAGAAACTACGCTTTGAAGCTTTTGAAATGTGCAGCGACCTGAATTATACGCTGTACATTCTGGCGCCTGACACTTAACGGTTTAGGGGGTACAAAAAGCATAGGACAAGTGGTGTGACAATTGCAAGAAGGGCAATGGGATATACGTAGAATTCATTTACATCCTTTAAACAGAAGACAAGAAATTTTGGGGGTTTGGATGGGGCATGTGCAAATTGCTAGAGAGCTAGAAAACAGAAAGAATGTCAGTATCATTCTAAAGGTAAACTGAGATTTCAGAGACGCCAAAGACACCATCCAAGCGCAAGCGACTGCTAGATGGTACAGGCCATGGGCGAGAAGGGGGGACAGTGCTGTGAAGGAAGATGGTGCCGGAGAAATACTTTAAGGAGGTAAGGTGTGCAAGGTATAACTTCTGTAACATCATTTTCATGATTTCTGGCCATTTTTAGGATGCAAGCCATGAATTTCTAAAATGTATGTAGTGCATCTGAATTTACTATGTCAAAAAAAAAAAAAAAAAAAGGTTCACTTGCCCTTATAGGAGAGCATTTCAAGATTTTGTGGTTCGTGTGGCAGAAGTCAGGTGTCCTCAGTATATAAAATAGTTTTGGCTGGATTGTAGTTACAGGCCGCGGTAACAGACTTGGGAGCTAGCCGGTTGGGAGCGGAGCAGACACGTGAGGTTCATAGCATCTTTACGTCAAATGAGGGAAATTAGGCTTTGGACAACTTGTTCCAAATGCTCAAGCCCCACAGACCCGTTTAATGCAAACTTATGCAACGCCGATCCAGGGAATTCTCTTTTTGTCCGACAAGCTATGCTGACCAGGAACTCTGAATGTTTACGTCGTTGATTCTTAGACGATATTTGTAACTAGATATAATTGGAGGGTTCATTTGAAGTGTACGCAAGCCGTGCAAGATATACGATGGTTCATGGCTACCATTTCGAAATTCATCTCTAAACGTAAACTCAATTCCTCACAGCATCAGTGGCGACAGCGTCAGATTTGTCGGCTTCAACTTTGACGGCGTCGCCCGCTTTGGCCAACCCACCGGTGAATAAGGGAGATTTCAACATGGTATTCCAATCATGTACCGCATTCGTGTTCTCATTAGACGCGAGGACAGCCTCGCGGCCACGCGGCCACAGATCTTTCTCGTATGCCTGAACAGCTTTTCTTAGCTCTTCTAATGTTTGCTCTTTCATATTGCGGAGATGAGCAAGCAGGTCGGCTGCGTCGGTTATGGCATTATTGAGGCCTTGGCCGCGATCTTTATAAATGGACGTTAGCAAGCCTCCTACAAGATATAGCTTGGTCAGGTTCTTTTGAAGTAGGAAGATACATACGGAAAGTCATCGGATGCGCAGCATCTCCGACAAGAGTTACAAGTCCGCCGTGACTATCCCACGGCTTTGTTGGCCAATATGAAAGTCTGTTGTGCCAGACCTTAGTTCCTGCCGGAGTCGTTGCAAACATCTCATTAAATGGATATCCGAAATCTTTGCCTTTCTCCCACCAAGATTCTAAGATACTGTTGCCAGATAGATTGGTTGGCTCGTCAGATCGCCAGGTCTGCATCAACATCCATGTCCATTCTTCTGGGTTTTTGGATGAACACTCATGGACTAGAATTGATCAGCCTTGAATATTCATAGTGCGGAT
>Ga0335075_10003515_pt1 | contig 24832 bp, 21 predicted proteins | sample Lox_Sample_24_FD_206723 | JGI IMG/M metagenome (GOLD analysis project Ga0335075, IMG submission 206723) | Soil microbial communities from Loxahatchee National Wildlife Refuge, Florida, United States - Lox_Sample_2.4 | ecosystem: Environmental > Terrestrial > Soil > Wetlands | place: USA...
GAGCATCCTTCCCGCTCGCGTATTACGTTGTCAACTCGGGCCAAGTGCTCTTTATAGAGACGGACAACCAGCGGGTGATGCTCGGTACGATCCTGAAGCAGTTCTGATCCAGCGGGCTGGAACTACTACTCGCGCCTTGTCGCGATGCGTGCGTTCAGGTCCTTAATTAACGATTGGGGTTCTCGAACGCTCTAGCCGGCATTTTATCATTCGGCTTTTTGCAGCTTCCTTGGCGTTGTCCGCCGATCTGCGTCGTCACCGTAAGCGTTTCGCACACCTGCCCGTACACTGTCCGAACGTACTATTGCGCCAGTTCTAGTACGACCGCCAAAATCGAACAGCACCAAGGCAGACCAAGGGTTTTCTCAGGGGACGGCCAACGCCGTGAACGATTGATGGCGCCAGTAACAAACGAAATCCTCGGCGGCACATCCGCGCAAGAATCTGCACCGCAATCAGCCAGGGCCGAATCCAAATCTAATCTGCGCGCTGACGCGGTGTCGCTCGAAGTTCCGATCAAAATTCACGGTTCCCGGGCTGCTTCCGTCACGAATTCGCAGAGCGAGCGATTCGAAGAGCAGACGACCACAATGATCGTCTTCCCGGAGGGCGGCGTCCTGCGCATGGCCACCTCCGTCGCTCCCGGGCAGATGCTCGTGCTCACGAACCAGAAGTCCCGTCAGGACGCGATCTGCCGCGTCGTAAAAGTGCGCACATTTTCGGCCTCGCAGAGCTACGTCGAGGTGGAATTCACGCGACCGCAACCGGCTTATTGGGGTGTCTCTTTTGCTTCTCAAGGCCAGCCGGACAGCGGGACAGCTGGGACTGGTGCGCTGCCGAAAGCATCGATCGACTCCTTGCCTGCCACGCATGCGGCAGCACTGCCAGAGCCGCCGGCCCCGGAACTGATCGAAAACATTGTCGATTTGCACGGAACGAAGCATGGTCCTCTGCCGTTGCCTACGCCACCGGCGAAACTCGCATCGCCCTTTGCCTCGATTGGAACGCAGGAAAAGATCCAGCCTGCAGCAGCCAGTACGGCACGACCGGCCGCTTCAAAATCTGTTGCGCCAGCGACCGTTCGCGACAGCATCTCGACAACACCGGTTCCAACGCCGGTGTCCGAGCGCGTCCCCGCCGGATCGGTGGCCAACATCAACTCGCTTCCAGAGCTGGACGAAGTTGCGGCTGCAGCGAAAGCGGCGCCGGCGAGCGACTCTTTTGGAATACGGCTGGACTCCGACCTGACATCTGCGTCGGCTGCGCCGCGGCAAAACTGGATGGTTATTGCGGCTTCCATCATCGTTCTGCTTGCGGTGGCCGCGGGCGGGGCGTGGTACTTCCATTCAAATTTTGCGAAGCCCGTCGTCCCCGCGTCGGCCGCTTCCGCCCAAAACGCCGTACAGAACGTTCAGCAGCCTGCAACATCAGTTCGACAGGAAGCCCCCGCCCAACCGGTTTCCGGCCCTGCCTCTTCCGTACCGTCCAGCGGAGTGCTCAACGCGTCCGCTGAACCGGAGAACGGAAAGGTGGGCGATGGAACACGTTCGCCCGCAAAGGCCGCATCCGACGCGACGAGCAAATCTCAGCAACAGCCGCATCTCACGGTCGAATCATCTTCGGCTCCAGCACCGACTGCGGCTGCGGCGGCCGCACAGAACGCCGCAAGCTCCCTGCTGAGCGATGCGGCGATGAAAGCTCATCCGCTCTCATCGCAGCGCGGCACCAGTTCGCCGGGCGATGCACCGGTTCTGACCGTTGGAACCGAATCCTCGCACGAAGTGGGATATCTGCCCTCCATAGGCTCGTCGGGTGTCGCTGTACCTCCTCCCCCCGCAGCGGCGGCATCGCAAACGCCAACGCCAGTTCATGTCGGCGGCACGATCCGTCAGCCCAAACTCATCCATAGCGTCATGCCTGCGTATCCATTTGCAGCTCGAGAAGCCAACATTCAAGGCGACGTCGTGATCGACACGCGCATCGGCCCGAACGGCTCCGTGGCCAACATGAAAGTGATCTCGGGCCCGGCAATGTTGCGCTCGGCCGCACTGGACGCCCTTCGCCACTGGAAGTACCAGCCGTCTGAGCTGGATGGGAAACCTGTCGCTGTACAGATGCTCGTCACGATTCGCTTCCGCCTTTAGACTTCTGTCTGTAAGACCGATCCAGTTCGTATCCGAACGCCTCGATTTGGGTCAGTTGCTTTTTCGTGCCCTCTGTCATCCAATATGTCTGGAATTCTCGCGAAATGGATGTGAGGTGACGCATGCGCGAAGCTGTGATCGTAAGCTCCGTCCGAACGGCTGTGGGCAAAGCGCCGAAAGGCACGCTGCGCACGACGCGTCCCGACGACCTGGCGGCTATCGCAATCAGCGAGGCGGTCGCGCGGACGAAGGGGCTCGATCCGAAGGAAATCGAAGACGTGGTCATCGGGTGTGCCATGCCTGAAGCTGAACAAGGCATGAACGTCGCGCGCATCGCTGCACTTCGCGCGGGCTTGCCGGTGGAATCCTCCGCGATGACCATCAATCGCTTTTGCTCTTCGGGGCTGCAGGCGATCGCGCTGGCCGCGCAGCGCATTATGACGGGCCAAGGCGACGTCGCCGTCGCGGGCGGAGCCGAATCGATGAGCATGGTTCCCATGGGCGGCAACAAGATCGCGCCCAATCCCTGGCTGATGGACCATCATCCGGATACGTATCTGGGCATGGGCCTGACCGCTGAAAATCTCGCCAAAAAGTACGGCATCACGCGCGAGCAAGCCGACGAGTTTTCTCTGGGCAGCCACAAGAAAGCGCTGGCCGCCATTGCGGACGGCAAATTCAAGGACGAAATCGTGCCGGTCGAAGTCAGCTATAACGTTCTGGAAGCCGCCACGGGCTCGAATGGAAAGCCCGGCAGCACTCGGACTCAAACGGTAAAGGTCACGTTCGACACGGACGAAGGGCCTCGCGCGGATACGTCGATGGAAGCGCTGGCGAAGCTGAAGCCGGCGTTTCACGCGCGCGGCACCGTCACGGCCGGGAACAGCTCGCAGACAAGCGACGGCGCCGCCGCGGCTGTGATGATGAGCGCGGAGCGCGCCCGAGAGCTGGGATTCAAGCCGATGGCGCGGTTCGTCGCGTTTGCTACTGCGGGCTGCCCGCCGGAAGAAATGGGCGTTGGCCCGGTGTTCGCGATTCCGAAGGCATTGAAAATCGCGGGGCTGAAGCTCGAAGATATTGACGTAATCGAGTTGAATGAGGCCTTCGCGGCCCAGGCTCTCTCCGTGATCAAGCTGGCCGGACTCGATCCATCGCGCGTCAACGTGAACGGCGGCGCAATCGCGCTGGGGCATCCCCTGGGCTGTACCGGAGCGAAACTCACTGCGACGATTCTCCGCGAGCTCGAGCGGCGGAATGGCCGCTACGGGCTGGTGACGATGTGCGTCGGCGGCGGCATGGGCGCCGCCGGGATCTTCGAACGAGCGGCCTAAAAGCGAAATAAACGAGAAAACCCCAAAACGGATTTTTTCGCGAGTAGAAAATTTTCCGGCGTTTACTTTCAGCAAGTTAGGGCGAATTCTACTCGAAGGCATTTGCGAGTAGTCCCAAAAGCGGACACGACCCCAGGTCTGCCACAGAGGCACAGAGGGCACAGAGAACGAGTGAAGAGGATTCTGGGAGTGCCGCACAATAGTTCCTCTACCCAAAGCTCTCTGTGCCAGGTGCAACTTCCGCTTCGACGTTCGAGGTGTCGGGAAGCTGGGTATTCGCGAGTAGTCCCAAAAGCGGACACGACCCCACGGCTGCCACAGAGGCACAGAGGGCACAGAGAACGAGTAAAGAGGATTCTGGGAGTGCCGCACAATAGTTCCTCTATCCAAAGCTCTCTGTGCCAGGTGCAATTTCCGCTCCGACGTTCGAGGCGTCGGGGAGCTGGCCGGTGAGGACGTAGTTGGTGCGCGAGCCTTCGAACCAGCGGCCGTCGTGGCCGATGTGGGAGTAGACGCGAACGGCGCGCGTGACCTGATCGAATTCATCGGTCGTATACGAATCAACCTTCTCCAAATATCTCTCCATCACCCGGCAAACTTCGGTCTTGCGCCGATCCAGAAGGCCCGTTGCGCGAGCGTGGCGGTAAACTGGGTGAAAATTCGGCAAACCGTAATCCTCGGCGATTTGAGCCGGACTGCGCCAGTGGAGGAAGTCGGCTTCGATGGCGTCGCGATCCGGATGCGAGCAGACAGCGCAAAGGCGCGAATGGCGCTCGAAATCAGGAGGGGCATCGGAGGTCCGGGAGCGGCCGATTGCTCCGGAGAACGCAGCGAGAGATGCGTTGGGCCCGGTGACGCGATGCTGGCGGATGGAGCGTTCGGTGCGTAGAGGTGACTGCGCGCCAGTCGTTTCGAAACGGGCCGATTCCATATCGGCGAGTGGTTGTACGCCGGCGGATGGGCGGCCAGCGATCAGGTCGGCGTGAAAAACAGCTTTTGCAGCTTTGCGGGCCTGCTTGCGTCTGCGCTGGGCGGCGTCGATTGCCGGCTGAAGGCCGAGCCAGCCAGCGACGCGAGGGATAAAGGAGTTAGCTGGACGACCGTTGTTCGGGATTTTCGCACTGCGTCGTTGTTGGCGCGCAGTCGGTTCGGGAGCCGCAGGAAGGTCTGGCGTTTCTTCCGATGCGTCTTGCTCAGGGATGATGCTCTCGTCATAGATCGTGTGATTTGGGGTCATGTGATTTCCTGGCTGCGGTGCATTGGCCATTCCGCCCGCGGCAGAATGTGCGGCAACCGCTTTCCTTTCTGTGGGTTGTGAGATGCCGGGCAGACCGGTTTGGAGTGGGGCAGGCTGGGGCGGAGCCGGTTGAGCCAGCTTGGGGAACTGATCGACGAGTTTCCAAAGCTCGCGAACTTCGCCGCCGGGAAACAGAGATGAGCCTTTTGGGCGTGTTGGACCTTCTCCCGGCGCCCAAGGACGGGTTCGGCGACCGTAACGCGCTCTGTAGCTGAATGTGCGTCGCATTCAAAGCCTCTCGTGAAAACGACTCACGGTAGCAGGTAAGTATCGAAAAAGGCAAGGTAATTCAGGTGAATCGTCGAATTCGGCAGGTGAATGGGGAATATCAGGGGGTGAATGGTTTTTCCACAGGAAGTACAAAGATGAAAAAACGGCGGCAAAGGAGTGGAAGACCGGAGGTATGAGGAGGCGAGGAAGCAGGGCGAATGCCTTTGGCCGCTTTTATTGTTTATAATCCATCCGAAGTGATTGCTGACCAATAGATTCCGTTCCAGGAAAGCTCACCCATGCAAACCTTCTGGCAGGACTTGCGCTATGGGCTGCGGTTGCTGGCAAAGTCCCCAGGCTTCGCCGCAGTTGCCGTCCTGACGCTGGCGCTCGGCATTGGCGCGAACACCGCGATTTTCAGCGCCGTGAATGGCATCCTGCTTAAGCCTCTGCCGTACGTTGAGCCTTCGCAACTGGTTGACCTTGTGGGCGAGAAGGATTTCCCTGGCGGTATGCGGGCCACGATGGGCTTTTCCGGGGAGATTTGGCAAAAGGTGCGGGCGCAAACTCCGGACATTGCGCGACTGGCACTGTGGACTCGAAGCACGCAAACCATAACGGGCGACAAAGCCCCTGAGTTCATTTCCGCCGCACAGGTGTCGAGCGACTTTTTTGCGTTGCTGGGCGTGCCGCCAATCACCGGCCGGCCCATTCTCCCCGGCGACACGCGGCCCGGTGCGAAGCCCATCGCTGTGGTGAGTTATACGCTATGGCGGTCGCGCTGGGACGGAAGCAACGACGTTCTCAATAAAACGATTACGCTCGATGGCAAGGAGTACGCAATCGTGGGCGTGATGCCGCCGGAATTTACCTACCCAATTTTGACGGTGCAGAATCACGGCCAGGGCGTTTGGCTTCCGCGCATTTCGTCAGTGGGCGAGAAGGGCACGGAAGAAACCGAGGGATTTCCGATAGCGCGGTTGAAAAAAGGCGTCAGCCTGGAAGCGGCGAATGCACAACTCAAAACCATAACTCCACGAATTCCAGGCGCATTTACCGGCTGGATGTCCGGCGGCGAGTTTCGCGCCACGCCGCTGGAAAAACGGTTCAGTGATCTGGACAGGGCCCTGCTGCTTTTGCTGGGCGCAGTAGGATTCGTGCTGCTGATCGCGTGCGTGAACATCAGCGGATTGCTGCTGACTCGCGGGTGGGCGCGGCAGCGGGAGCTCGCCATTCGTGAGGCGCTGGGTGCCTCGCGTGTTCGAATCGTGCGTCAATTCCTGACGGAAAGTATTTTGCTGGCGCTCGCGGGCGGCGTACTGGGACTTTTGTTTGCAGCCTGGGGCGTTCACATACTGCGGGCAATCACCCCGGCGAATTTGCCGGAGCACGGCCATTTTGATTTGAACGTGAACATTTTGTGGTTCACTCTCGCGCTTTCGCTGCTTGCGGGAATTTTGTTCGGACTCGCGCCTGCGCTTCAGGCGTCCAGCCGCCGCGTGGGTGCGGCGATCCGGAACGGCTTCGGTTCCCTTGCAGGAACTGCATCACGGCAACCACGGCGCCTGCGCAGCGCGCTGGTGGTGGTCGAAATTGCACTGGCTGTGGTTCTCGTCATTGGAGCTACTCTCGTTGCACGCAGCTTCGAGAAGCTCACGAGCGTGAGGCTTGGATTCCGCACTGACCATATTGTGACCATGGATGCGGACTTCAGCAAGGCAATCTGTGACAACGAGAACCCGAAGACGATCGACGGATGCAAAGCGACAATTGCCGATGTTGTGCGTCACATGCGCCAGATTGCCGGCGTCCAGAGCGCGGCGGTGGCGTCTTCGGTCCCGTTGATGCCATGGGCGGTGGTTATTGATCTCAAGATCGAGGGGCAATTGCAGGAGATTTCCTTGAACTCCGGCGCGACGATTGCAACGCGTACTGTTTCGTCCGATTATTTTCGGACGTTCGGCATCCCGTTGCTGGCTGGGCGCGAATTTGGCGCCGCCGACGTCAATGGCTCGCAGCGCGTTGCGATTGTGGATGAGGAGTTCGCCAGGAAGTACCTCGGCGGGAACGGGCTGGGGCAGCGCATCAGCACGGACAAAGACAAGAACGGGAATCCTGAGTGGATGCAGGTAGTGGGGGTGGTTCACAGCGCACGCGACACGAATCCGAAATTGCCTTTGGGCGGAGAGATCTACTTGCCTTACGCGCAGGTTAGCTACGCTCCCGCAGCTAATTTCATCGCGCGAACTTCCGAGGACCCGGCAGTAATGATTCCCGTGCTACGCCAAGTGGTTTGGTCTGCGAACAAGAACTCTCCGATCACCGACGTGCACACAATGGACCAACTTGTTTCGGACTCGGTTGCAGAGCCTCGCTTTCAAGCACTCCTGCTTGGTTCTTTTGGGGGGCTGGGCTTGATTCTCGCGATGGTCGGAATTTACGGCGTGATTTCCTACGGAGTTACGCAGCGAACGCGCGAAATCGGCGTGCGAATGGCTCTAGGAGCACAACCCCAGCATGTGTTGCGAATGATTATCCACGAAGGAATGCTGCTCGCTGCTGTGGGGATTATCGCTGGAATCGGAGGCGCCCTCGCGCTGACGCGGTACCTGCGCAGCTTGCTGTTCGACGTGAAGCCGACGGATGCTCTAACCTTCTCCGCAGTCGCGCTTGCGCTGCTGATGGTAGCCCTGTTGGCCTGCTACATCCCCGCGCGCCGTGCAATGCGCGTCGATCCCATGGTCACGCTGAGACACGAATAACTTCAATCCCGCCGAATGCCCGCGACCTTGCCGGAAATTGTGACGCTTGCAATTTGCGCGTGCAGCGGATTTGCAAAAGCGATTGAAAGTGCAAGTAGCGTTAAAACGGGGACGATCTGTGCCTTTCTGCGTCTCATCGCGGATTATGTCCCGGTATTGTGAAGATTCGGGCAGCACATCAGCTGATTAAGATACGATGTCGCGGACTGGCTATACAGCGAGTTGAGGATGAGGGGCCATGCGTTTAGCTTTACTGGTTCTTCTCGGATTGTTTTGCATGCCGAAGGCGGCCCTGGCGCAAACGGATGAGATTCAAGTGTACGACGCGGAGATCGAGGAGCCGGGCGTTTTCAATCTGATGGTGCACACGAACTTTACTCCGATCGGGCGTCAGGAACCTGTTTTCCCCGGCGCAATCATTGCAAACGATTCCGTGAATGGCGCCGCAGAGTGGGCTTATGGGGTGAAGCCGTGGTTTGAGCAAGGGCTTTATCTTCCTGTCTTCAGCCTTCATTCAACCGATCGAGGCGCAACGATCAACGGTTTCAAAATACGAGAGCTGTTCGTGCGTCCGCACGCGCACGACCACAAATTCTTTTACGGGCTGAATTTCGAATTCAGCGTCAACCGCGATTACTGGGAATCGCGCACCATAACATCGGAGATCCGGCCGATCATAGGCGCGCATCTGGGACGCTGGGACCTGATTTACAATCCGATCGTGGATACGGACTACACAGGCGGGCTGGGCGGCCTTCAATTCAATCCTGCTGGACGAGTGGCTTACAACCTGAATGATAAATGGGCGGTTGCGTTCGAAGAATACGACGGCTTCGGCACATTTAGCCAAATCGTCCCACTGCATCAGCAGTTTCATGAGGTTTGGGCGGCGATGGATCACACCAGCAACAAATTCATAAACATCGAGGCGGGGGTTGGCGTGGGAACGACAGCGGGATCGGACCGGTTGACCTTCAAACTGATGCTCTCGCGCGACCTGAATCCAAGGCGTAAACCGGCGCCGGAGGAGTCCAAGCCGCCGAGTTGAAGCTTTACGCGCCCGCGATGGCGGCCAGCGTGTTGAACGAGGGCAAATTCGCGGTTCTCCGCGCGGATTGCCCTGCGGCCGCGGCAGGGTGCGATCGACGTGTTACTCAGTAAAGTGCAAAAACCGCGGAACTAGCGAGTGTGCTCCAGGCCGTGGGGCACGAGAATTTCCTTCGCGCGGACTTCAAAATTGGGAACAAGCCAGCGAAAGACCGCCGTTGCTGAGAGACCTCCGAGCACCTGAGCACAGATAAACCAAGGTGCGTCCACGGGCCGGATGCCGGCGAACGTGTCACTGAGGCACCTGGCGACGGTGACGGCAGGATTCGCGAATGACGTGGACGCGGTGAACCAATACGCAGCAGTGATGTATCCGCCGACTGCAAAGCTCACAAAGGGCGATCGAAAGCGACTGCATCCCCAGATCACCGCGAGCAGGCCGAATGTGGCTACAAACTCACTGAGGAATTGTGCCGATCCGCTGCGCGCATGCCGTGAAATGGAGATCAACGGAAGCGAGAACATGGCGTTCGCGACCAGAGTGCCAAGGATCCCGCCGAGGATTTGCGCGGGTATGTAGGCGCCCGCTTCGCGCCAGGAGATGCCGTGCTCGATCGCGTCACAAAGGGACACAACTGGGTTTAGATGCGCGCCCGAGATTGGTCCGAACGCGAGGATCAGAGCCACGAGGGCCGCGCCGGTCGCAATCGTATTGGCGAGCAGCGCGAGCGCAAGATTCCCGCCAGCGAGCCGCTCCGCCATGATGCCGGAGCCGACCACGGCAGCGACGAGAAAAGCGGTGCCCATAAATTCGGAGACCGCGCGAGCGGGAAGAGAAGCCTTCATTGGAGGCCGATGCGATCGACTTCTTTTTTGATCGCTAACTGGTCGAGGCTGGCAAGGGGCAAGCAGAGAAACAAGCTGATACGACGCTCGAGGGCGACGAAGGCGTCGCGAAAGGCCTTTTTGATCTGGTCGGGAGTTCCGGCCACAGCTGCCGGGTCGGGCACCCCCCAGTGCGCGGTCATGGGCCGCCCGGGCCACAGCGGGCAGACTTCTTTCGCGGCGTTGTCGCAGACGGTGAAGACGAAGTCGAGTTTCGGAGCACTGGGCTTCGCAAATTCGTCCCAGCTTTTGCTTCGCAGTCCCGTCACAGGCAACCTGGCGATTTCGATTTGATGCAGTGCAGTGGGATGAACCGAACCCTTTGGATGGCTTCCCGCGCTATAGGCGGTGAACATCGGGAACCCTTTCCTGTTCATGATGGCTTCCGCCATGATGGACCGGGCCGAGTTTCCCGTGCAGAGAAACAAAACTGTGTAGTGCGTTTGCATAAGTCTCGGCCTACTGACAGCACGTGGGCCCGCAGCAAGAGGTTTGCGGCTTGACGGCGCGGACGAATGCGCTGATGAACTTGCCGTCGACGTGCAACGCGATGGCATCGACGTCGATGCCTTGCCCGGAGAGGAATTCCCGGGCGTCCTCAATGCCGTAGACGCGGGTGGGCTCCAACTCCACCTGCTTGAATCCCGCAGCGACAAGCTTGGCGCGATATTCGTCCTGCTCGAGCGCTCCGGCGACGCAGCCCACCCATGCGAGGACGCTCTTGCGAATCTCGGGCGGCACTTCGCCTCTGGTGACGACATCGGAGACGGCGAGGCGTCCACCGGGCTTAAGCACGCGGAAGGCTTCGGCGAATACGCGATCCTTGTCGGCCGAAAGATTGATGACGCAGTTGGAGATGATGACGTCAATGGAATTGTCGGGCAGCGGGATGTGCTCGATCTCGCCTTTGAGGAATTCGACGTTAGTCAGGCCGGACTTGCGCTTGTTTTCATTCGCGAGGGCGAGCATTTCGTCGGTCATGTCGAGGCCGTAAGCCTTGCCGGTGGCTCCAACGCGTCGCGCGGAAAGCAGCACGTCGATGCCGCCGCCGGAGCCGAGATCGAGAACAACTTCGCCGGGATCAAGTTGCGCGAGCGCAGTGGGATTGCCGCATCCAAGCGAAGCGAGCATGGCCTCCTCGGGAATCTGGCCGGCCTGGGCGGCGTCGTAGAGATTCGAGGTGATGGGATCGCAGCAACCGCTTGCCGTGGAAGGGGCGCTGCCGCAGCACGAGCTGCCTCCTTTTCCGGCGCGCAAGGCTGCTTCGGCGTACTTTTCCTTCACAACTTCCTTGATGTTATCGGTCTTGATGTGATCGGTGGTCATGACTCCTCCTCCTTGCAAACCTGCACGATCGCCTTGGGACTGAGCGCCTTATTCCGGGTGCAACATTCGGCATAAAGAAATTGCAGAAGCTCCTGAAGGGCTTCCGTGTTGGCGGTGTAATGCAGGAAGGTGCTCTCACGGCGGACGCGCACCAGATCTTCGGCCCTGAGCTTGTCGAGGTGGTGCGACAGGGTCGAGTTGGGAATGTCGAGTTCCTGCTGGATTTCGCCGACGACGAGGCCTTCGGGATGAGCCGATAGCAGGAGCTGCATGATTCGCAGCCGGGCCTCGGTTCCCATAGCGGAGAACATGTCGGCGTACTTGAGGACGCGTTCGGCGGTTTTATTGGGTAGCGCAGGGCTCATATTTCCATATTTGCAGAAACATGGTTACTCGTCAAGGCTCATTTGTGACGCCAATCAGGAGATTGGCGTTCCCATCAGAACCCGTCCCTGATAATTGCGTCCGTCCCGTCTTTTCGACTCTTAATTTTATAGTTGACAAAGACGGTTCCTGGCGCTATTCATTGGTAGTCTTAATTCTTTAGTTGAAGGAGCGGCTCTTGGCGCGAAAGAGATCCCTGGACCTAACGGAAGCCGAGCTTCGTGTAATGGATATTGTGTGGGACAGAGGCGCGGCCACCGTGGGGGAAGTCGCCGAGGCACTGCCCGGTGAACCCGGTCTTGCCTATAACACGGTCCTGACGATGCTGCGCATTCTGGAGCAAAAGGGCTACGTCCGGCATACGAAGGCCCGTGAAGGCCGCGCGTTTGTTTATCGCGCTGTTGTCGACCGGAAGCAGGCGAGCCGGAACGCGGTGCGTCACGTAGTGCGCCGGTTCTTCGCCAATTCTCCCGAATTGCTTGTACTCAATCTGCTCGATGACGGCGACCTGTCCGAGCAGGAACTCCGGAAGATTCGAAACCTGCTGGCGGAAGGTGAAAAATGAGCGCGATTCTCCAATCCCTGAATGCTTTTTCGGCTGCCGGATTGACGGCCATTCTGAACACGCTATGGCTGGCAGGCGCCGTGGCTGCTGTTATTTGGCTCGCGCTCCGGTTGATGCCTCGCATCAATGCCGCAACGCGGCACGCCGTGTGGTGGACTGTGCTCGCGCTGGTCGTCCTCATGCCGCTTGCGACGCTTCTCCCGCGGGCTGCCGCGCCGGTGCCTGCTCCCGCGCAGACGGAAAAGCAGAACGCAACGGCTGCCGTGACTTCTTCCGCTGGCGCGAAGGCGTTGCTTGTCGCAAACGACGACGCCCCTGCCGCCCCCGTTACATCTGCCGATGCTTCTGCCCCGCCGCCCACATCTGCGGAGGGTCGTGCTGTGCGGCTCACATCCGCTCCGGCCCATCCATCAATTACTTCGCGTTATGCGCACACCATTGCGGTGTCTGGCGCTCATGTACCAATCGCAATTCACGCAGGAATGTGGACGTTGTGCCTGCTGTTCCTGTGGATGGCGGTCTCGTGCGTTCTGCTCGGAAAGATTGTGCGGAGTTATTTGCATCTGCGCGGGCTGCGGAGTCGTGCCCGGCCGGCAAGCGCGGAGTTGGCGGTGCGTTTCGAGCAGCGTTTGCGCGACTGTCGCATTTCTCGCGCGCCTCAGCTTTTGGTTTCCGATGAGGTGATTTCGCCTTTGGCAGCGGGATTCCTGCACCCCGTTGTCATTCTTCCGGACCTGCTGCCGGAGGAGATTGGCGGACCGGAAATGGATGACGTTTTGCTTCACGAATTGGCTCACATCGCCCGCCGCGATAATTGGACCAACCTGATGGGCCGGTTAGCGTTCGCGGCTTTTGTTCCGCATCCGGTGGCTGCGTGGGTTTTGCGACGCATCGAGCGAGAACGGGAAATCGCGTGTGACGACTGGGTGGTCGCTGCCACCGGGTCAGCCGTTCACTATGCGGCGACGCTGGCGCGCATGTTCGAGTTCTGCTGCACGCGGCGCCGCGAACTGCTAGCGACTGGAATGGCTCATCGGTCTTCGAATCTCGGCGAGCGAATCGAGATCCTGCTGCGGCCGAGGTTTCATTTTTCTCCGAGTGCTTCACTGCCGCGCGTTTCTTTCTGCGTCGCGGCGTGTCTCGCCCTGCTGAGTTTCGCCGTGCGCATGCCCGGATGGATCGCGTTCGCGCAGAACTCGACCGTTGGTTACAATGAGGCCAACCCGCATTCTCAAATCTTCCCAGCACGAACGGCGCTGATGGTAGCGGTTTCCGTCGCGCGAGACACAGAATCCTCCTCTGTTCCGCGGAGGGTTTCCGCCGATCAAGCGATTGGCAGCGATCAGGACAAGACCTGGCGGCACGAATGGAAGCTCACGCGCGATGGCTCGTCTTCGGGGAAGGTGCAGCTTTCTCTGATGATCCGTGATGACTATGGCAACGATAGGATGAACACTGAGGGCGTTCCGCTCTCCAAGCTCGCAGGATTTTCTCTCTCGATGCTCGACCATGACGGCCCGGTGAAATTCGAATATGTGCGGGAGGCGGGGCGCGTTCTTTGCGAAGGACGCGTCAGTGATGGACGGGCTTCAGGGCCATTCACGGTGGTTCTGAATCCGTCCTTCGTTTCCGCTTTGGAGAGAATGGGCTACACCGCTCCCCGTGACGATGAGGCGTTCGCTCTGGTGACCTCCGACTTGACCCTGGCATATGCCCGCGAAGTCAAGGACACGGGTCTGACATCGTCGGTGTCGGATTTGGTCGAGCTACAGGATCACGGAGTCAGTTCGGACTATGTTCGCGAGGTGCGCCAGGAAGGCTTCACGAATCTAAGCGCGTCGGATATTTCCGAGCTGCGCGATCACGGCGTCAAGCCCGATTACCTGAAAGCGATCAAGGCAGCCGGGCCCAATCTCTCCATCGAGGAGATCGACAGTTTGTACGATCACGGCGTCAAGCCCGACTATTACGGGTCGATGAAGGCCGCCGGACCTCAACTTACGATCGAGCAGATCGACAGCCTGTACGATCACGGCGTTGAGCCGGAATCTTACAAGGGCTTTGCCTCTGTCGATTCAAAGCTCTCGATCGAGGAAATCGATAGCCTGCGCGACCACGGTGTGAAACCGGAATACTACCGGAGCGCGAAATCTGCCAACCCCAACCTCTCGATCGAGCAAGTCGACAGCCTGTACGATCACGGCGTTGAGCCGGAATCTTACAAGGGTTTCGCGTCGGTCGATCCAAAACTTTCGATCGAGGAAATCGACAGCCTCCGCGACCACGGCGTGAAACCCGAATACTATCGGAGCGCGAAATCGGTCAATCCTGACCTCTCGATCGAGCAAATCGACAGCCTGTACGACCACGGAGTCCCGGCGGATTCCTACAAGGGCTTTGCCTCGGTCGATCCAAAACTTTCGATCGAGCAAATCGACAGCCTGCGCGACCACGGGGTGCAGCCGGAGTTTTACCAGGGGATAAAGGCAGCCGACCCGGCGCTATCGATTGAGGACATCAACAATCTACGCGACCATGGTGTCGACCCGGAGTATCTCAAGGAAATTCGGGCGCTGCCGGATCGCTTCGACGTCTCAGACATTTCCGAACTGCGCGACCACGGCATCACGGCCAAATACATTCGCGATCTGCACGATATGGGCATGAAGAATCTGACGGCAGCCCAGATCGTTCGTCTCCGCGAGGGAAATTAGCGCGGGCCGGTTCTTGGCACGCCGGCATTCGGGGTACTTGCGGTAAGGTGTGGATTACTGCTACAAAGTAGTAGTTATGCCGCTCCAAAGTGCTCTTGGCGAGTTCGAACAGATCGTTCTGCTGGCAATCCTCCGACTTGGCGAAAACGCGTATGGTGTGACGATCCTGCGGGAGATAGCGGTTCACACACAGCGCGAACCAACACCGGGTGCGCTTTACACCACGCTCGATCGCATGGAACACAAAGGGCTTGTCGAGTCGCGAATCGGTGATCCCACACCGCAACGCGGCGGACGCGCGAAGCGATACTTCACAGTGACAAAGAAAGGGCGGGCGCAAGTGGTTAGCGCGCAACGCTCGTTCCAGAGCTTGCTTGAAGGGCTTGGTCTATTGGAGAGCGCCAATGCGTAGCGCGATTGTAGCCGAGTGGGTGATCGCGCGATTCACGGACCGCGAGCGAGCGGCTGCAGTTGTGGGCGATTTGCTCGAGCTAGCGCCCGAGCGAGGACCGCTGTGGTTTTGGTCGGGTGTTGCAGGGACCGTGCTGGCGGCCACCTGGAGGCGACTGGTTGGTTTTGGAACTGCATATCTTTGCCTTGCGTTGCTTCAGTGGCGCGACGTCATCGTTGCTCGACGCATGCTGCTTGAGCGGCAGATGATCGCCGCCGCTCGCGGCGTCGCTGCCCTTCCTCCTATACAGATCGATCTGGTCCATATCGTCATCGCGGTGCTCGCTTTCTCTGTGACTGTGGCGGCGGCGTACGCGGTGATTTGCTACGGTCTTCGCGATGAATTCGCTCGGCTCGCGCTTGCGGTCTCCGCGCCGTCTCTATTGCTCATGTTCTATTGGTCGAAGCTTGCTGTGGTTCTGAGTGCTTCCTCAGTTCTCTTAGGAGTTTTAATTTACTTTGTCGCGTCCGGTCTCCGGCGACGCGCCACGCTCGCACTGGCGGTTGCGCTCGTTGCGGGATACTGCGGATTCAGGTTCATCCTTTACCTTTGGCCGTGGTATCTGCAATTAGTACCGCTTTCGCCGCTCGGCTACTCGCTTTCGGCGGCGTCGCTGCCCGTCTTGGACGTGATCCTGCAGGTTGTGGCTTGCGATTGGGCGCACTGGCTTGTCTGTGATCGAACGCGCAGACCCTTGGAAACCGCGCACGCGTAGCGCAGCGAGTGTCGGCCTAAGCGGCGCCGCCAGCCATTTTGCGAAGGCGATCGTTCGCGAAATACTGCGCCTCACCCTCTTCGATGGCTTGCAGAACGAGGCTGGCGACAAATTCGGGCTTGTCACCGTCGGCATAGTGAGACGCGGGTCCGCCACCTGCCGGGTTACCCATCCTGTTCTTGCCGAAGTTCGTCGCAGTAATGAACGGGTAGACTTCGCTGACGACGATGCGCGCCTTTTCTAGTTCGGCGCGCGCGGTGAGACTGAAGCCGAGAAGCGCGCGCTTCGACGACGAGTAAACGCCGTATTGAGGGATCGTCATGAAAGCGGTTCCCGAATTGATGTTTACGATGCTTCCGCCGCCTTGCGCACGCATCACTGGAATCACCGCCTGCATTGCGACAATTGGCCCGAGGACGTTGAGGTGGAAGATTTCGTCAAAGAGCACGGGATCGATTTCCTCAATTGAGGCTGCATAGCTTCGGCCCGCGTTGTTCACGAGGCCGTCGATTTGGCCGTAGTGTTGGTGGACAGCGCCGACGGCTAGGCGGACTCGGTCAAACTGCGTCATGTCGACAGTAAACGGAAAACTGCCGGGAAGCTTCTGCGCTAATTCTTTCAGCGCGTCGGTGGTACGAGCGAGCAGGGCGACTTTCGCGCCATGATCGGATAGGGCGATCGCTGTCGACCGCCCTATCCCCGACGAAGCGCCCGTAACAATGAATACGCGATCTTTGATTTCCATCCGGTTTGCCCTCCGATTCCAAGGACCAATTCCGACGCCTAATTCCAATAATCAGGCGCGGTGCGCCGCAGAGGCGATAACTGTATCAGTTTCGTAGTTCATGCGTTCAAGATCGGCCAGGAGTCCGGGACCGGTGGGGCGCCATCCGAGCCGGTGCTGCGTTAGAGCGCTCGAACCGGTAAGGTCGCGACCAGCGAACATCGCCAACCAGCCGAAATGGGCTGCTGCGTCCTCGGGGGATTTGGACACGACCGGCAGGTGCAGACCACGGCCAATGGTCTCGGCGATGTCGCGCATAGGCACTCCCTCTTCTGCCACTGCGTGATACCTGGCGCCTGCCTCCTGCTTCTCGAGCGCGAGCTTGTAAACGCGTGCGGCGTCGAGGACGTGCACGGCTGCCCAGCGATTGAGTCCCTCGCCCACATATGCAGATACGCCTTTCTGGAGAGCCAGCGCGATTGTGGAGGTGACGAGACCTTGCTTGCGGGTGTCGTGAACCTGCGGAAGGCGGACGATCGACACGCGAACGCCGCGATCGAGAAATCTCTCGGCCGTTATTTCTGAGACGCGCGGAAACGCGGGAGACGGAGCATCCTCCTCCGTGGACGGGCGGCCTTCCGCCATCGTGGCTATCCCCGAAGTGACAATCAACGGCCGTTCCGAGCCGGCGAGAGCGGAGCCCAGAGCCTCGATGGCGCGCTTATCGATCGCGCAGTTTTCCTGGAATTTCAAGAAGTCGTGGATGAACGCGGTGTGGATCACGGCGTCCGATGCCGAGGCACCACTGCGAAGGCTTTCGAGATCGTTGAGATCAGCTCGATGCACCTTCCCGCCAGCGGCGAGAATGGACGCGGCGCTTGCATCCGAGCGCGCCATACCGAGCACCTGATGGCCCGCGTTAGTCAATTCTGGAACGATGGCAGAACCGATAAAACCTGTTGCTCCTGTGACGAATACTTTCATGTTGATTCCTCCTAATTTCGTTTCTTCCGGACTCTAGAGCCTGAAGACGTCAAAATCTTAAATCTCAAAATCTCTCTCCGACCATTTCTTCACTTTTCTTCCACAATGCTTCTGCGTAGTTTGGATCGAGCGCATAACCGCGCACGCCTTCGCTGACGCCGCTGATCGGCACGGAGTCCGCCACGATTTCGCCGACATGGCAGTTCTCACAATATTTGCCGCCGATCTCTTCTGCCGGAGCGACGACTGCGGCCCACACCGATGTTGCGGCGCCTTGAGAGATCGTTTTCCACCGGAAGGGTTCGTCGGACTCCGCTTGCCGTTCTTTGGTGATTTGGTCGATCAGCGCCCGAAGGCGGGCCGGATCAACATGGCGCGCAAGTTCGGTTTCAATCACTCCCGGATGCACAGCGGCGGCACGCACGCCGCGTCCGCGGTGGCGCCGATCGAACGCGACGGTAAACAGAATGTTCGCGGTTTTCGAGCGGCCGTAAGCGAGGAATGGTTCGTAAGGCGTGCGGTCAAAATTGGGATCGTCGAGGTCCACGTTGGATACCCGATGACCTGCGGAAGAGACGTTGATCAGCCTGCTGCCTTTGCGCAAGAGCGGGGCAATCCGGTTGATGAGCACAAAGTGGCCGAGATGATTCGTGCCAAACTGTGTTTCAAAGCCGTCGGCCGTGTGGCCAAAAGGAGTGGCCATCACGCCCGCGTTGGCGATGATCGAGTCGAAGAACTGGCCCTTGGCCAGCAGCTCGTCCGCACAGGCACGCACGCTTTTGAGGCTGGCAAGATCGAGCGCGACCAGCTCGAAACTCCCGCCATTGGCCACCGCATCTCTTCGGACTTGTGTGGTGGCGGATTCCGCCTTCTTCAAATCGCGGGCGGCACCAATGACGTCGGCGCCATGCGCCGCCAGCGACCGTGCCGTCTCAACGCCCAGACCAGCCGAAACGCCAGTGACGAGGATTCGCTTGCCTTGCAGATTCACGCCGGACAGAACCTCGTCCGTTGTCGAAGTCGCTCCGAACACATCCACCAGGTTCATATGCTTTCTCCTTCGGACGGCGCGCCGGAATTGGCGCTGGGGACCGGTATTGACAAGCCGTCGCATCTCGAATAAAACGGAGAGTGTCTCCGCAACAGATAAGATAAGCGGAGACTGTCTCCGGTTGCAAGTATTTTGTGGTTTTTCTTATGGCCAAGAAACAGCCAAACCGTGACCAGCGAAAACCGCGGGCAGACGCGCAGCGGAATCGCGAACGGATTCTCGAAGTGGCGAAGGAAGCGTTTGCACGGCATGGCGCGAACGCGAGTCTCGACGACATCGCGAAGCAGGTGGGCGTTGGGCCTGGAACCTTGTATCGCCACTTCCCGACGCGGGAGGACCTTCTACGGGAGGTTTATCGGGCTGAACTGGAAAAGCTGGCCGCGGCTGAACAGAAGCTGTCGCAGACGATGACTCCGACTGAGGCGCTGCGAGCCTGGCTGTTGCTGTTTGTTGAGGCTATTGCAGCGAAGGAATTGATCGCGCCCGCGCTCAACACACTGCTTGGCGATCCCAAAAAGGTATTCGAAGCTTCTTACACGAAGATGTATGAGGCGATTCGCGCGCTGGTGAAGCGTGGAGTGGAGAGCGGCGAAATACGCGGCGACCTCGACCCGATGGACTTGCTTCGCGCTTTGGTCGGAGTTTCTCACGTTGCCTTGGGTCCTGATTGGCAGTCGAGCGCCAAAAGACTCGTGGATATCCTTATGGTCGGTTCGCGTCCCCTCAGATAGCGCACGATCTGATTGTGGCGCCGGCGCAACGCCGCTGGGCACAGCCGCCCGCACTAGACAATTGCGCTGATGTCATACGTGGATCGATCCTCAAACACTCGCACGGCAAGATCGCGTCAACGGCAATCAGCCTGCCGCTTTCGCGTAGCCTTGCAGACCGGGCCGCATATAACGATAGTCCGCTGGTACTAAGGGGACAGAAATGTGCTCAATGTCGCATTTGCTTTCTGAGTCTTTCAGGTTAGGAACCGATCGCCAGGGATCAACTGGTCAGTCATGCCATCCGCCGATACGATATAGGTGAAGGATTTCTTTTCCCGAATCGCTTGGGAGATTGGGGATTTCCTTTGCCGATAAGCAATCTTAACTTCGTCGTGTCGTTGATCACAGAGGACAGCGATTATCAGAGAGAACAGGCCGCAGCGGCGAAAGAAGCCGCCGATCGGTTGAAGGTCAACGTGCGGATCTGTTATGCCGAGAACGACGCAATCAAGCAAAACCAACAGCTGTTTGAAGTGATACAGAATCCGTCGTCGGGCGTGAATGCGATCATTGTCGAGCCGGCTGGAAGCACCGCTCTGCCGCAGGTTGCGCGAGCCGCTGTCGATGCGGGACTGGGCTGGGTGCTGCTCAATCGCGACGATGCTTCTCTTTCGGAGTTAGTCCAACGATCGAAGAATCCAGTTTTTGCAGTCACGGCCAACCAAGAGGAGACCGGGCGGATTCTGGGACAACAGCTACGCGCTCTGGTTCCGACCGGCGGCGACGTGCTTTGCATACAAGGCCCGACGAGCAATCCGGTTTCGGCGCAGCGTCTCGACGGAATGAACGACACGAAACCGGAAAACGTCACGTTCAAGCTGCTGCGCAGTCCGTATTGGACGGAAGCCGCAGGATTTCAGACGGTGAATTCCTGGTTGCGTCTTTCTACGTCACAACACGGCGAGTATGCCGCGGTTGTTGCGCAAAGCGACCTAATCGCGCTCGGCGCAAGGAGAGCGTTTCAGGAGCTTGCAAACACGAACGTGCGAGACCGATGGCTGAGCCTGCCTTTCCTTGGAGTCAACGGACTGAAGGTGGGGCAAAATGCCGTTAAGAGCCGAATGCTTGCATCAACCGTGGCGATCCCCCCGAGCACAGTTCCTGCGATTGAATTGTTGGTGCAAGCCTATCGCGGTGGCCAGCCGGCCCCGCGACTCACATTCGTAAGGCCCTCTTCGTATCCCAGCCTCGACGTGCTGTCGCCGGCATCTGTGGTTAGCCGGCCCTGAAGCGCGTTCTGCAATGAACACGGTACTTGACATCCGCGACTCTTTTCTGCTAGAAAAATAGCATGTGCTAGGCAACTAGCACTCGAATCGTCGCAAGGGGGCTCGAACTTGGCTCATCACCCGTCTCTTTCCCGCCGCGAACGCCAGATCATGGATGCGTTGTACAAGCTGGAGCGCGCGAGCGTCTCGCAGGTCATGGAGGCATTGCCCGGAAAGCGCAACTACTCTACGGTGCGCGCGCAGCTGCGCGTGCTGGAAGAAAAAGGCCACGTCCGCCATGCGGAGCAGGGATTGCAGTACGTGTATTCGCCCGTCGTGCCTCGCAACGTCGCGCGGCGGTCGGCTTTGCGTCACCTTGTCGACACGTTCTTTGAAGGCTCGGCCGAGAGCGTTGTCGCCGCGCTGATGGGAGGCGAGGCGGCTCGTCTTTCGCCACAGGAGATCAAGCGCATCGCCCGCATCGTCGAGGAAAGCCGGAAGGAGAAGCAGAAATGAGTTGGCAAACGAGCGTCCAGGCTGCAGCGGTGTTTCTGCTGGAAAATTCGGCGAAGGCGACACTGCTATTTGCGGGGGCGTGGGCTGTTGCATTTGCGTTGCGCAGACGTTCGGCAGCGCAGCGGCATCAGGTGTGGCTTGCGGCGCTCCTCGCCTCTCTTGTGTTGCCGATCGTCGCTCCCATTCTCCCCGCCTGGCACTCGCGTACTTTGACCGCGGCGGTGGAGCAGATAACTGGAACGAGTGCATCGTCAAACGGCGCGCCTTCAAATTCGAGCTTGGTCGTGAACGCCGTGGATACCGCTCCGGCGGCGAAACAGCCCGCGAGCTGGCCCGGTGTGCTGTTATTGGTCTGGATTGCCGGAAGCGCACTGGCGCTCATCCGTTTTGGAGCAGGATTCGCGCACATGGCTCGGGTTCGCGCGCGATCGAAGCGTTTGACAGACGAACACTCGATTCGCGATGTGACGAAGATTGCGCGCACGCTGCGAATCTCGCGGGCGATACATTTGTTCGAATCCGCCGATCCCGTGGCAATGCCTCTTGCGTGGGGGCTGCTGGTTCCCAAGATTCTGCTCCCCAGTTCGGCGCGGGAATGGCCTGACGACCGCCGACGAATCGTTCTGTGCCACGAGCTGGCGCACGTTGCGCGTCACGACTGCGCGGCACAACTTCTGGGTGAGCTGGTCCGCGCTATTTATTGGTTCAATCCTCTCGCTTGGCTGGCGGTTTACCGCTTGCGTCGTGAGAGCGAACGCGCCTGCGACGACTCCGTCTTGAACGCGGGCATCGAGCCACGGGATTACGCAGACGACCTGCTCGCCATCGCCCGCATGCTGGATACGCGAAGCAACGGCTGGGTGCCGGCGCTCGCCATGGCCCGTTCGACCGATTTTGAAAGGAGAATTACTGCAATGCTAAATCCGATCGTTGACCGTCGCGGATGCTCGTCGAAATCGAAAGCGATCCTTTCACTTGCGGCGTTGCTCTTGTTGCTTCCACTCGCAGCAGTCCGGCTGGGTGCACAAAACACATCAGCAACTTTTGCCGGCACGGTGTACGGGCCCGGCGGGGCCCTCGCCTCTGACGCCACCGTGATCATGATCGACGTGCGCGCGAACATACGAAACATGACCGCGTCCGGGGCGGATGGGCGGTTTGAAATAAGCGGGTTGCCCGGCGGCGAGTACGAGCTACAAGTGATGAAACTCGGCTGCAAGACATACGACGCGCAGAACATTAGCCTGCAGCCCGGCGAAACACGTTCGCTCGACGTGAACTTGGTATCAGTTCCAGCGGACGAGGCCGCCGCACCGCCAAAACAGACCGTGGCCCAGAAGATTCGAGTAGCTGGAAACGTAGAGGAGTCGCACCTCTTTACGACCGTGCCGCCGAAGTACCCAGCGGCGGCAAAAAGCCAGGGCATCCAGGGCACAGTCGTCCTTCGCGCGTCGATCGCAAAAGACGGCACCGTCGAATCGCTCGTCGTGAGCAATCAGGCCGATCCTCTGCTGGCGCGCTCGGCAGTGGAAGCTGTCAGCCATTGGCGCTACCGGCCAGTTCTCCTCAACGGCCAGCCTATCGCGGTGGAGACGGAGATTAGTGTTGTTTACTCACTGCGATCGTAGAAGAGAGTCTTCGGCCTTTGCGGAAAATCTTCCGTGAGGCTTCCGGATTGCCTCTTTGCGGTCTTGCTGGTCTCGATTGCGGTGGTATGTGCGGGATGTGCGGCGAGACGCGCTTCTGTGGGAGCAGACTATCGGCTGGTTGGGCTATATCTGCTGCCCCCGGATTCCCCTCAGCAATTCAACGACGTGCAGCAAACGCAAATTTCTCTGGGCGACTTGGGAACGATGCCTGTCGAGCAACCGGCGAGCAAGTGCTCGATTCAGGATCGCTGGTTTTATCTGTCGTCGCAAAAATCCGGAGCGGAAGTCGACTGGACCGCGACAGTGCCACTCCCGGCCGCCTGGCGCGATCCCGATCTGATATCCAACTCGCATTCGGACTGGATCGAATTTTTCGATCAGATGAGCGAGTTGCAGAAGGCCGGATGCATGAGCCGCAGCGCTTATTTGACCGCCAGCAGCGCGATCGTTGAGAGCATGCCGGCTCCGGTGATGTACAGCCTCTTTTTTCGCTACTTGTTTGGCAGCGGAGGATATATCGAGCTCGGGCCGGACATGAGGCTGTTCATCGAGCGGTCGATTTTTCGCGACGAAGCGGGAGACACGAACCAAGTTTCGAATTATCTCGGCGAGCGCAAAACCTATTACGACGTTGCGGGCTCGGCGGCGAGAAGGATCACGCTCAAGCGCGACGGCGAGTGGCGGAGCAAAGGCTTGTCGTCGCGAGCAGGAGCGGAGTATCCGGATACCGGGCTGTCACGCCGATTCGCCGGGATGCGCGAGTTGCGGCTTTTCGTTCTGACGCTGTTCGTCCCGCCGCAAGTGCGCCGCAATTCCGTGCTGATCGGAGTGCGGAATCCGGAAGACATGGTGGATATCACGCAGGCCATCCAGAAAAATCTCGAGATACCCTGCAAGGAGCTGGCGTTGCGGGGCGCAGTGTGCGCTTCGTTCGAAGGCGTAGTGTCCGCCAGTGTGGAGATGGATGTGGTCGTAAACGGTCGGCGGCGATATTTACCGATTGGGTCAACAGTGGAGACCGCGATGGCCGGCGTGTCGCCGCAGGCGGAAGCCGCCGCGCTGCAAACTCTGCGAATTCAGCGTCTCTTTCGCGGAGCGTATCGGGACGTGCAATTCAATCCCCGCAATCCTCAGGTGCCTAAACTGGAGCTGTTTGCCGGCGATCGCATTTCCTGGAAGGCGGAGCTGCGCTGATGGCAAACTCTCCGAAAAGAAACACCCGCAGGCACTACTCGATGTAGCGAAGACACTCGGGCTGGCTGATCTGGTGAATGTGAACCTCAGACAAAACGCCGGCGAGACGCCGGCGCTACAGAGACCGGCCGGCGCTCAATGCAAGGAGAATCGAGAGTCTCACGGTGCGTAGTTACTTGAAGTGGCGGACCCACTTGATATCGAAGCCGTAGGTGCCGTTGATATCGCGGAGGAATTCGACGGAGAGCGCGCGGCTGACGTCGTATTGGACCTGGATCATCTGGTACTGGTTGGTGGTGGCGGCGTTGCTGGAATACGTGATGGTGAGATTGCGCGCGACCTGCTCCTGAATGGTGACGCGCGCGGCGGCGTTCGATTCAGTGGCGGCTCCGGCGACGAACGGGTCGACGCGGAACTGGCTGATGCCGAACAGGTGCTCGATGCGTCCGCCGATGCCACTGGAGATGGCCTCGGAGAGCAGCGCGGTGGCGCCATAGTTCTGCGAATTGGCGCTCTGCGTACGCAGCGCTTCGCTTTCGCCGGGGGTGCCGAGCGCGAGGAGTGCGATGATGTCGCTGTCGGGCAACGGGGGATCGGAGCGATAGGTCATCGAGAGTCGGCTCGCAGCGCCGGAGAAATTGATCGTCACCTGATACTGGCTGATGGTTGTGGTGGCTTCGACGTTCAACACGGGATCGAGGCGGAAAGGATTGGCGAAGTTGATATCGCCTCGGGTGAGCTGGAAAGTGTTTCCGCGGAAGGCCATCTGGCCGCCGAGCAGGTGGATGTTGCCGAGCAGAATCGGACGGTCCCACGTACCGCGCAGGCGGACGCTGCCGTCGACGCCAATCTGGGCGTTGGTCCACTCAATCTGGGCGCCGGCCGCCGCCTGGCCTTCGATG
>Ga0335075_10003516_pt1 | contig 24827 bp, 24 predicted proteins | sample Lox_Sample_24_FD_206723 | JGI IMG/M metagenome (GOLD analysis project Ga0335075, IMG submission 206723) | Soil microbial communities from Loxahatchee National Wildlife Refuge, Florida, United States - Lox_Sample_2.4 | ecosystem: Environmental > Terrestrial > Soil > Wetlands | place: USA...
AGGAATCCTCCCGTACTTCGGAGAAGAGCAAGGTATTGAATCCTGTGCGCTTCGGACAGTTCGTGCAACTCCCGGCTTCCGGCACAAGCGTTTCGTCGTCCTTCGAGAACGGAACGGACTTGAGGCTAAGGTACACGTTCTGCTCAATCCATGCCTGCAAACGGCTCGCGGGCACGAGGCTACGTTCCTTGTCATTCGCTGCGTAGTACCCATCAAAGCAATGCGTCAACGTTGTTTCCTGCACGTCCGCAGCGAGTTTGGCAATCAGCAACGCATGTTCGATGCCGATGTGACCCGCCGTGAAGGCTTCGGCCACTGGCGGAACGAGGCCTAGGAGGCGAAGCCGCTTGGCAATGAAGGACGCGGCCTTACCGGTTTTGGCCGCAATTTTCTCCACGGTGTAGCCAGCGCCTTCGCGGTCGAGCAACGCGCGAAAGCCTTGCGCTTCCTCGAAAGGGTGAATGTCGCTTCGAAGGAGATTTTCTACGATTTGCGTTTCAAGGGCTTCCTCGTCCGTGAGTACAGCGATGCGAATAGGAACTTCTCGCAAACCCGCCCGCTGCGCGGCTCTAAAGCGTCTTGCTCCCGAGACGATCTCCAGGTGGTCATTCGTTCTCCGCACCAGGAGCGGCGACAGGACGCCTTTGCTGCGGATGCTTTCGGCGAGCTCTTTCAATCTTTCCTCGTCAAACGTCTTGCGTGGGTTGGTGCCGGACTCGGTCAACTCCGCGATGGGGACGTTCCCGTACTCTTGCAACGATTTCACTGCTTCCTGCGTGTTCATCTCTGGTTCTCCTTTTTCTTGATTTCTTGAAATTCCTAATACTCTTCTGGCAAAAGAATCGTGGTGACACTCCGGTCAGCCTCGGTGATCACCCAAAGTTTCGTGTCGCCTGCATCGGTGCGGTAGCTGCTCAACAGCCGGAACCCGCGTTCCAAGCTGAACTGGTTGTCCTTGCGGTCTTCCTCCGACAGTTCGCCCCAATCGCCGCGAACGTGGCGCGCTAGGAATTCCAGCGGGGTTTGACCTGCCTTTTCGAGTGCGGCCAAGGCGCCGGGTGTGGCGACGACTTGGCCGAGCGAAAACAATGGTTGTTGTTTGGTTTCTTGCATGTGAACTCCTTTTGAGGGGTTTGATTTTTGCTTTCGAGGCAACGCGGAGCGGTGCATAAAAAGCAAATGCCCTTCTGGCGGTCCCCGGCGACTAGCCGCCCGCGCTGTCAAGGGCGCGTGGGGTTCGCGTTCACGGGAGCGAAGCGGACGCCCTTGACAGAAGAAGCGGGCGGTCTAGGCGCAGTCTTTCCGCAGGAAGGGCAGGCAAGAAAAAGGGCAGTTCCGAGGGAAACTCGAAAGATGGCTTATGGTTTGCGTGACTTGCGCGGTTAACTGAGGACTCTCGCGGGACACACTTCGACTACCAACACGATTGCGATCGAGCACTGGGAAGTCAAAACAGCAGTGCTAACACTTTAAGTGGTCTGTCTCTGAAGGATTTCGTGAATATGGCGGGGGTAATGAGAAACGTCCGCCGCCCATGTCCCCAATCCACCGTGACCGTTTGATTGAACGCACTGAGGAGTTCGCTCGGAACGGTTGTCCGAGAGTCGCTGTCTCGTGCCGCATGAAGATCCGCGTGTAAATCGGGAACGGTCTGGTAGTGCGATAGCGGCTCGGTATTAGCAACTGGTGCTAGCCCTCCAGCCGAGAAAACTTCACCAGCGATTCAAAATTCTTGTTGAGGTCAGGTTGGAGAAGGCTTCGGTTTTCGGACGCGGCTGCGGTCGCGCGGGAGAAAATCTGCCGGACACAGCGTTCGCTTCGAGGGCGTCTGAAGGAAACCGAGTGCGGGACTGGAGGGCTTGGCCATGACGGTTCACGGTGGACCCGTCTTTCTCCGAACGCAGATTGTGTTACGATAAGGCGAAGACAAAACGAAACTCAATGCCCTCGAGAATATGGGAAAATTCAAACTTGGCTTGCTCGGCGAAGCATGGAGGCCAGCTATGGAAGCGAAGTCCTTCACCTATGAAAAAAGCGTTGTCGGGACCTACTACAAGCGGGATTGCTGAGCCTGAAGGAAATGGATAACCCCTCGCGAAAATGTCGCATGAGGGTTGGGAAATCCTGACGCAAACCGCACACACTGGAGATCGCCGGGTACTGCGACCATTTGCGAAGCGAGAGAGATTATAGTTGCGTTCAGAAGGAGGTAAGGCTCGATTTTGGATGTTGGGCCTAGCGCTCTTTCGGAAATTGGGCTTTGAGTGTAATGTGACACGGGGCGAGCGCTTGCTAGCGAGTTTGGTCCGCTCCGAGCGAACCGTGGGGCACCTCTAGTGAAAACGAATAACGTTCGGACCATCGGCGAAGCGCGTCATCCGAACTTGACAGATTTCTCTGTCGTCGTGGAGCATGGAGATGCTTTCGACTTGTTCGAAACTCTGCTCCCTGCCTCTGTGGATCTGATCATTACCAGTCCGCCATACTGGGGTCATCGAGAATATGGCTTAGGCCACAATTGGGCCTATTTCAACGACATCCCATCCGTTCGAACAATTGGCGCACTGACGAAAGGCTATAGCTGGTATAGGCAACGAAAGGGAGTACTTGGGCTTGAGCCTTATCCCGAATGGTATGTCTCTCACCTTGCTGAAATTCTGGACAAAGCAGCCGCTTGCCTGAAACCGACTGGCAGTATGTGGATCAATGTGGGCGATACTTATTTTGCAAGGTGGAGCAGCGTCCGAGACACGGGTCGGCAGGGATTGTCAGACAGTGGAAGATATCGCCGCAAGACGCCCCTCGGAGAGTTTCGACAAGAGAAACAGCTACTGCTGATACCAGCCCGCTTTGCTATAGAGATGCAGCGGTGTGGCTGGATACTTCGGAACGATCTCATCTGGTACAAACCCAACGCAACTCCGCGGCCAGAAGGTGATCGTCTGAAACTCGCCCACGAACACTTCTTTCATTTTGTAAAGAAGCCAACTCAGGGACGCCCAACTTACTATTTCGATTCGAAGCAAGCCGAGGAGCGGAGCAACGACGTAGTGGTGCTCAACGCAGCTCCCGGCGAGAATGGCCATTCAGCAACTTTTCCACGTCAGCTCATAGCCCCTCGCGTGCTGACGTGCTGCCCGGAAGACGGAATTGTTCTAGATCCATTTTGCGGGACCGGCCGAGCATTGGAGGTGGCGATTCAACTGCACAGAAAGGGCGTCGGTTTCGAGCTGCAAAAGAAGTTTGCTGACTCTGCTCGCACCAAACTCGAAGCATGGTTAAACCGAAAAACAGCGATAGTAAGTTAAAGGACAGCGGTGCGGAGTCAGGCAACCACATCAGTGAGTGGTTGGGGCACCGCATCTATCCGACAGTGAACTTGGACGTGTCTACTTTTACTGGCTCGAAGTTCGGTTCCTGCCCATTCCTGACGGATGCTCTCGGACAACAGACTAGCTGCGTAAAAAGTGAGAATTCGTTCGGTGTGTGTTCTGTCAGTTCGGTCAGCAACGGACCAGTCCAGGATTGGCTCGTTTGTCCGTATCGTGTGGTTTCCAGCGACATTGTGGGGCGGGCGTGTCGCCTAATTTTCGGCGAGGCCGCCACAGACAAACGGCCTAAACCGGTAACGCTTTTGAAAGTTGAAGCGGAACTGAGCAAATTTAAGCGAGAAGTGGTAGAGCAAGGCACTGGATATGTCTTCTTCCAGGACAAGCTTGGAGGCGAGATTTCGGTGATGGCAAGTCCTAGATCGCCAGAAATGTCTTTTGATATTACGTTGGCCGAGATTGTCCGCAGTCACGCTGGTTTTACCGTCGCCCGATACGGAATTCTGGAGGTCCAGACAATGGATTTCCATGGTTCCTATAGGCGGGCGGTTCAGAATCTCAGAGACGCTCTTCGGCTTCACGGCGAGTCTTTTGCTGAATCCCTTCGCAAAAATATGCAGTGGAGCGCAGAGAGGATCGAAGGGCCAAACATTGCCAACGTGTTTAAGCGAACGTTTTATCAGGTCCTGTTGAAATTCCAGCTTTCGGGACGTGGTGCGGCGGCCGGCACGGTATTGGCGATTCCACAATCGGTTTGGGATAGCTGGCAGCCATTCTTGGGTGCGCCAGAGATTGAGCAAGGGGCCGACGGGTCGTACCGGCTGAGGGTCACCGATCCAATTCCCGAGTCTGCGGGCTCCACGAATGCACATATTTTCGTTTTCGACCTGGATTCATCTTCTGGAACTGCAATTAGTCCGGTGCAATTGAAGATGGATATCCAGGTAACTGCGGAACAACTATCGCATCACGCCTTCAAGGTTGTTCCAGCTGGCATGTTGGAGTCCATTTCTAAAAGCGACTCGATTTTGGCTCGAATCAAGATGCGACTGGCGAGCTCCTGGCCAGAACTCAGTTAGCGCAATAGTTTCGGCTTTGTGATATCGCCGAAGGCACGGACACAGGTCCACAGCAGATCCCGCGGCGTTAAATCCGATATTCTTCTCCTTGAGTAATCACACTGGGGTGGGAAGTCAGTCTTCGGTTGGCAGGAGCGTTATGCCGGACACCACGATTCGGAAGTTCGACCTCAACATTGAAAAGATACTGGAAGGCTGGGAGGTTCGTCATGCTATCCGTGAGGTAATTGCAAATGCTCTCGATGAGCAGGCGTTGACTGACACCCCGGATGTGAAGATCGCGAAGGATTCAAAGAAAGTCTGGCATGTACGAGATTATGGTCGTGGCTTGAAGTATGAACACCTGACTCAGAACGAGAACAAAGAAAAACTGCGCAACACGGCCAAAGTGGTTGGAAAGTTTGGCGTCGGCTTAAAGGATGCCTTGGCAACTTTGTATCGCCGGGGGATTGTAGTAGCGATCAGATCAAAGCACGGCGATGTCACATTGGAGGTTGCGTCTAAGCATGGATTCTCCGACGTTGCCACTCTCCATGCCCTAATTTCTCCGCCCAGCGATCCGGCCTTGGTCGGTACGGATTTTAGTTTTGAAAAGCTCGCAGACGCCGATATTGCTGAAGCTAAGAAGTTTTTCCTCAAGTTTTCTGGTGAAACAGTGCTTGACAGCACGAGTTATGGGCAGATTTTACGGAGAGATACGGAGGCGAAAGCTCGCATTTACGTAAAGGGTGTGTTGGTTGCTGAGGAAGAGGAATTTGCATTTTCTTATAACATCACGTCGCTCACGGCTGCCATGAATCGCGCGCTGAACAGAGAAAGGACGAATGTAGGTCGCACGGCATATGCGGACCGCGTCAAGGCCATGCTCTTGGACTCAGATTCTCGTGATGTCGCTGAAACTCTCGCGGACGATCTAACACGCATGGAACAGGGCACGAGCCGCGACGAAGTGAAATGGATTGATGTTGCCGTACATGCCTGCCAAATCCTAAATGCATCAGAGAAGGTCGTCTTTGTTACAGCCGAGCAGAGGACCTCAGCTTCCTCCGCCATCAATCACGCTTTGAATGACGGCTACAAGGCTGTCACTGTGCCTGAGAGCATAAAGGAAAGGCTGCGCGGCATGAAAGATGTGCGCGGCAATCCGGTCCGGGACCTGGACGTATACAAACAGGAATTTGCGGAGAGTTTCGAATTCACATTCGTTCAGCGAAACAAGTTATCGGCTGTGGAACGGGCTATCTTTGATATGCATGAGAAAGTTGCAAAGCTGGTTGGCGGTCTTCCACGCGAAGTGAAGGAAATTCTAATCTCCGAAACGATGCGGCCAGATTTCGCTTCCACATGCGATGCAGCAGGGCTCTGGGAACCGGCCAATGAACGAATTATCATCAAGCGATCGGAGCTTCGTTCTCTTGAGGCGTTCGCGGGGACACTACTCCATGAAATAACGCATGCGCGTACCGGATGTGATGATGTTACGAGGGAATTCGAGAATGGACTTACGGTGGCGCTCGGTAAGACATCGGCGCGTGCGATTAAGCAAGCCGATTAAGTGTCGGTGCTCCCGAGGCAGAGATGAACAAGAAATCCAAGGCAAAGGACATCATCCAGGTTTTAGAGAAACGGGGCTTCTACGCCGAGTGCCCGGCCTGTGAGGAAACAATCAAGTTGAAGGATTGCGGGCTCTTCTATCTTGGCGAATTTGCGGACGGGGCAAGAGAAGTATATGAACGGCTAAAACGGGAACAAGGGGAACGAGCTGCAGAACTTGCAGTCCGACGGAAGGAAATCTCGACCAGCTCCGAAATTGGAGCACAAGCCGTGAACATGGGCCTTATCCTGGAACGCCTAGCCCCGTGTATGGGCACCTTTCGGTTTGATAGGAATGATTGTCGCTCGCTGTTCGACCCTATTGATTATTTGATTTTCGAGGGTCTCAGCGGAAAAGAGACGGTATCAAGAATATTGTTCATGGAGGTCAAGACGGGTGGGTCACCGCTAAAGCCCACGCAAAAGCAGATCCGGTCCCTTGTCCGCTCAAAGAAGGTATCTATGTCTGTCTACGAGCCGGAGAACGGCAAATGATTGATGACATTGTTCGCTTCTTCGCAATTCAAAGGAACATATTCGGACTCTGTCCTTGCTGCGGCGAAATTTTCAGGTTGAGTGATTGCAGAGTCTATTTGAGGACCAAGCCGCAAAAGGATTGGATGGACATTCTCGAGTCAAAAGAGAATCGCTTGAATCGTAAGGAAGAGAAACTAGACGAAACTGAAGAGGCGCTTCGCGAGAAGGCACGAGCGGCGGGGCGACGGATGGCCCAGCGTGCGATCAAGAAAATTGACCCCATCTTTGCACCGAGGCATCTCAATGCAGACGATGCCAAAGTGCTTTTCCATCCAGTGGACTACGTTGTGTTTTGTGGAATGAAAGACTCAGGGAACGTGAGAGAAATTGTATTGCTCGACCGCAAGGCAGAGGGACACAAGAGACGGCGCGTACAAAGAAGCATAGAAAAAGCCGTTGATGCTGGAAAATATGATTGGCTGACCGTTCGAGTTCAAAATAACGGCACTATAGTGGAAGAGTAAGCCGTGCATGAGGAAGGGCCCCGGCAGAAAGCCGAGGCCCTATAAAAAGGGGGCCGATCTAGAACGGGACTTCTTGTGGCGAGCTACTCGGTCGCCTCGTCAGAGCCGGGAGCGATTGCCTCCGGCTCCTTCTCGGCGCGGTTCAACTTGCGAATCGAATCGGCGCAAATCTGGCAGACCGTGTGCTTCACGGTCGTGGCCTTCTGAGCCTTCCCGTACTCGCACTCGTAGCCGGTGCTGACGAGCGTTTCTTCGACCAAGATGTGATCGCCTTGGTGAAGCGATGCCGCAACGAACTCTCCCACCCTGTTCGAGGCGACCATGCGAATGCCACTTCGTTTTCGGGGCGCACGTCGTCCGCGTTCTTCCATGACCGCTGCGTGGCGACGGAAAGGACGGTGAACGCCGGGCCATGGTCGCGAGCTTTCGGATCATTCAACCTCTAATTTCCGCCGCACACGAAGGCCAGGATCGTCAGCAAGCATCTTCAGGGGCAGCGAAAAATCCGGCTTTGAAGAAACAATCCACCGACCCGCGTAGAGCATCTGTAAAGAATTGACGCGAGTGACCACTTGAGGCTCATGGGCCGAAGGCATCCCGCTCTCCATCGGCCTGATCTGTTGGTTCACGCGATCGCGATTTTCTTTCATTGCCTTTAGAAGAGCCACCCCTCGAGCCTGGAATCCATCTGCTTCGATACTCTTCTCAAACTCCTCGTGACCAGCTCTGACCTTTCGCGCGCCTTCGAACAAGTCCTCGATCAGGGCCGGATCAGTCATCGCTAGGCAGAGCGTAGGGCTTAAAGGCAGGTAAATCGTCACACCTGGCGACGCCAGGCCCAACGTGCCTGGCCCCCTTCTAAAATCGTTATCGACAACCACGGGATGATCTCCCACATGAAACGGATCGTCGGGCGTAGTTCCGATGAGGTGCCAGAATTTCGAAAGAAAATGCGGTGCATATTTCCGCGGCGCGTCGGCCAGCATATCCATCGAGAATGCCTTGATCTCCTCGTCGGAAAGAGTCTTGAAATTCGAAACTTGGGACGGGTCGATCCCGCGCTTGCGAAGGGCTTCGGCGACACCCTCGTTCAAATCCTTAATGCGATCGCGAAATCCCTGGGTTCGAAGCATCTGCACCGCACAGAAGCTAGCGATGGTGTAACGGTCCTCGTTCGAGACAGACGCCAACTTCTGTTCGCGGACGAGCCGAGCGAGGATCGGACTCAACAGGCCTTCGATCTCCGACAGGGGCTCTTCGAGGCTCAGCGTCTGGTCGTTAACTTCGACCTCATAGAATCGCGTGCTGGCCAATACGCCCCGTATGTTCGCGGGGAAAACCTTGTCGGTCTGCTTATCGAAGCACCAGACCTTCTCGGCTCCTCTCTTCGCCGATGGGTCGCTCGCGTGCAGGCGCAACAATACCTGAGGGACGTAGTGCTGCTTTTCTGCTTTGCCGTCGATTCTCATTTGGGACGCAGTGCCCTGCCAAGTAATGATACCGGAAGTGCAGTGGAGGAAGGAGGACGGGGCCGCAAGTCAGACATGTCGAATGCGGAGAAGGCGAGCATCAAGAAGCACATGGTAGAATGGACTGCGGCAGGGAATAAAATGCGTATCTGCCTCATTCAATGCGATCCGATAAACGGACGCGAAAATCTCGCCGTACTGAACCACGTCGTCACGAGCACAGACGCCGACCTTTACGTTTTGCCAGAGCTATTTACCTGTGGTTACCCACCTCCGAGCACTGCCGCGCCGGAAGACTTCATCGCGGGGAGGCTTTATCCCGAAATCGCAGGATTTCAACTGAAAAGACCGCAGTCAGCCATTGTCTATGGCTTCTGGGAAGCCGCCAATGGGCAATCCTACAACTCCGCAGCCGTGATTGCGGACGTGGGCACCGCCGAAGCTTATCGCCAAGTCTGTCCCGCCAACGGGTCGCTGTTCCACGTCGTCCCCGGAGCGTGGCGCACCGTGAACATCGGCTCGGTTCGGTTCGGCAACCTGAGAAAAATTGGTCTGATGATCTGCTCCGACTACAACGGAGCCGACGAAGCCTTTGAGCATTATTCCCAACGTGGCGTCGACGCAGTCGTGTTGATCGCCGATTCAGCCGCGAAAAAGTGGAGGGACACGTTCCCGAACCTGTGCAGCCGCTATCACCTCCCCGCGATCGTCTGCAACGCGGCCGGACCCATTTGCGGAGACAAAGGACACAGCTACGCGATCGATTCGATAGGACGAATCGTTCGTGAATTCCCGGAATACGCGCGGCAGGAAGTCATCGATGTCCTGGTGGCTCGCCGAGAGCCCTTCAGCATCTCCGCCGTACCCCCGGTAAGCGCCAAATAGTATGGTGGACGTGATCGGACTCGGACCGACATCATCTCCTTCGTAGGGAGCCGTTCTGCCAATTGACACTACACGCCCTTCAAGTAAGGGCGTGAAAGTCATGTTTTGCCGTTCGGGAGATGGCGCCCTATGGATGAAACGAAACCCAGTCTACTGTTTAACCCGGACGAAGCGCGCCAGTTCGGCCGTGAATTCTGCTTTCTATGCGGGCTAGCGCTCGACGCCGAACGCGCCTCGGACGAACATGTGATCCCGAAGTGGATTCAGGAGCGGTACGACTTATGGGACCAAAGGCTTACTCTCCTCAACCGCACCTCCATTCCGTACCGTCAGCTGAAAATTCCATGCTGCAAGACTTGTAACTCCGAGCACCTCAACAGGATTGAAACCGAAGTCCAAAAGGCCTGCGATTCAGGCGTCGATGCCGTCCGGGCCTTGCCGCGGGTAACTCTGTTTCTGTGGGCGGGGAAAATTCTCTACGGGCTACTCTATCGGGAGCATCTTCTTAGTTGGAACCGGCGAGCCCAAGAAGAAGGTCCGATCGTGCCACAAGATCTCTTGGAGCAATTCCGGCTGCATCACCAGCTTCTGCAAGCGGCCCGGATCCCTTTTGACTTTCAGCCTCAGGTACCGGCTTCCATTTTCATCTTTGAAACACTCGAGCCGTCGAACCAGAAGATAGGTTTCGACTATTGGGACAACCCGGCTCTTCTTGCGATCTCCATCCGTGTGGGGAAAGTGGGCCTCATCGTCTGCCTCCAGGATGGAGGCGCGGTCGAGCACGCGTTCCTTGATCATTATAAGGAGTTCGAACCTCTCGCCCTGCATTGGGCGCAGTTTGCCGAGGTGACCGCACGCGTCTTCTACGACCTCTCGCGATTCAATCGCCTGCCGAAATTCATGCTCATTGAAGGCAACGACCGCGTCAGTGTCGTGCTCGCCCCGCTCGGCGGACTTATGGGAGGGCCGCTCTTCGATGAGTGGGAGATGGAAGGATACGCCCACGTTTTAGCGCACTGCTCGCGCTTTCCCTTCGAGATGATCCACCCCGAAGCAGGACAGACAATCAGCTGGCTCCATGACAAAGGGAAGCTCAGGAAGATGAATCCCGACGATCCGGCGTGAAAAAAACAAAGCACCGCATGTACCTGCACGAGCAGACTGGCGACCGCGACTGGCGTTATTCATCCTTCGTGTCGGCTTTTGTGGCGCTGTGAACTTGTTCTCGTTCGATCAGGACGGTTCTCTGGTCTTCGGTCAAAAACGACTGAATAGCCGATTTACTTTCGTTGACTAAATCTAGGATTTTCAACTGACGAACCTCGGGATCGAGTAAAGCATCTTTGGACAACTCAGCTATTTGCTTTTCTCTTGCCTCAAGGATCGGCTTAATTTGTTCCGCTTGTTCGTCCGTGAGGTTCAAAATCCGCCGCAGCTTGGCGATTTGCTTTTCAGGCGCGGGCACAGCATTAGCCTGCGTTTCAGCGGTTCTGTGTGGCATCGGTTTTCGAGGTTTGGGTTCTTTCGAGGCAATGGTGCGCCCGTCCGACGCGGATCTGTCGAACTCCCCGAAATATTCCTCGGCGATGACTCGGTGGGAATCAATGCGGTCCGGGGAATATCCACTGGTGACCGAGTTCTTCTGGCACCATTCGAAATACGAGCGCAGGGATGGGAGTAATGCGCCCGCAATCCTGGTGTTGTCGGCGTTTCTGCGCCACCAGCGCCACAATAGAACAGTTACGGAGTGCCCGGCGATTTGACCGAAGGCACGGGCTGATTCATGGACGTACACACCAAAGGGCGGCGCAGCTTTTTCGGCGAGGACCGATTGGACGAGCGGCATCCCCAGCAAGATTGAATCTGCATAGTCACTCTCTTTGAGAATTGGAGCGCCTTCCTTGCATTCGGCTCCCATGATGACTGGCCCGTATGCGATCGCACCGCGAATCACGGAGCGTTCCCAATTCTCGAGTGCCAGGAACTCTGCTGCCATCGAACGGAAGACGTCGGAGATGAAAAACCCGATCGAACCAAGATGCTCAGAGACCACGTAGATACCATCGATAACCGGAAAAAGGTCTACACGTCCTAGAGTCTTTTTCTTTGCGTGTAATGCTGCGACATGCAGTTTCATCAATGGAATGGAAGCAGTTCTGACATTTCGCAGCATCTTTCCTTGAGATCCCATGATGTCCACCCACAAGACATATCGAGACCGCTGTGGCCCAGACTGATCGCCGAGATAATAAGGCCTCAAGTAGTTGAGGGTGCCGCGACTCAATCCGTGAATCTTTGTGTCGAGCTTCTGGCTCTGATTCGCAGTGGTGGTGGCATGCTTGAGATGTTTCTTCATTGTAAAATCCGAGAGTCCTTCATCAACGCCGTCGCAGAGGAAGTGCAGCCCACGAACAGTGCCCTGAGTAGGGCTATAACCGACACTCCTACATATAGAAACGAAAGCTCGACTGTACCGGTCCGCCCTCGGGAATGCACTTTAGAATATCTCCGACTCTGCGTGCCGCCCGGACGGTGATCGGCTCTCCGCCGTCGAATTGCGTGTTGTTCCAATTCAATTTCGACAGGGACAATATTTCGCGGGCCAACTGCTCCAGGGGTACCTCACCGTCAAAGACGGTAAATTCCAGGGGTCGCGGAACGTAGAGGCCGGGGTAGGTCTCGAAAAACTGAACGCTACCGCGGAGGTACAGCAGGCCCGTTGTGGGTTGAAGTTTCGAGAACGTTCCGCGCAGCGGGGGGTAACTCCCCGCACGGAAGAGGCGCGTGAGGGAGCGGCGCACACCGAGCAGCTCGGCGACTTCGATTTGATGCTTGTTCGCGGCAGAGTGAAATCCGCGTCTTTCCCCCTCCGTCATTTTGGAAGTCTTGTGAACAACCAGCCTCGCCGGGCTCGTCCGATGTTCTTTGCGATAGGCAGCGATTGCCGTCTCCAGCAACGTTTGCGCGTCCTGCTCCGTGAGATGCGGTTGGCGGTCCTCTTTATTCAACTCCGCTTGCCCGCCTTTGACGATGATCCCTTCTCCACGTTCATTGAACACTTGGGCCACACTGCTCAAGAGCCGATCTCCGTCGAGCGAACGATAGAAACTGATACCCACAAAACAGGTCGCCAAGTCGGTCGGGTTTCGCACGAGACGCCAGGGAACGCCGCCCGCTTTATAGTAAAGAGCGGTGTGTATATTCCACGCGCGGGTCGCCTCATCCTGCAAGGGCGCCAAAGAGCTGGGTCTCGAGCCCTTCGATTTTCGGCGCCGCTCGCCGGTATAGGTCGATGGGCGGACCATCTGGATCGGAACGTTCAAGCGCATGCCCTCAGCCTTCAGAACGTCGTGGAAGGCCACATGGGGCGAACGGCGGTCGGCTGCGGTCTCGGAACCTTCATCGAGTTCCTGGTCTAGTACGTCGGGTTTGCCGCTCACCGGTTCATCGACCGCCGCCAAGAGTTCGGCCGGCGGCGCAGAGACGATCACCATCGGACCTCCCGGCTCGACCAGGCTCGTCGCGTGATCCAGGAAGACGGCGACTGCTTCCCTCACCATCTGGTTTCCTCGCGCGAGAGCGAGCGCCGTGTCGAATTCGCGCTGGCGGATGGGAGAGCACCAGCGATCGTGAAAAACAAGTTGCGCGTGAAAGGGCGAGGCGGGCGAAAAACCCGGGAACGGAGGAAATAGATTGGAGAGTTTGGTTTGCTTGGCGGAAATGCCGCCCCGGCAGCGGTCCAACCACTCCCTCACCGCCGCAATCGACTCTTCGGTTCCGACCAGCCCAACTCGAAGCTGCGTGGGGGCGGTCGTCTCGCCGAGATCGAGAGGGCCGTGCCGCAGGATGCCGTAGCGGATGTCGACATGCGTTCCGCCGTTGCCGAATTCGAGTTCGGGCTCCTGCAAGAAGGATAGTTTCACAAATCGGGCCCTTCGTCGAAATCAGGAAGCAAGAGTTCTGCGCCATGTTCGGCGTTTTGCTTCGAAAAATCCGGATCGGCAGAAAGCCACGCTTTGTCGGCGATACCGACCGGGCAAGGAAACTTGAGAAGAGGAGCAAATCGGAGAACGGGCGCGCCATAGAACAAGGTGGTTCGGGGTTGCAGGTAATCGGCCCAAAACAGCACCGAACTGAGGACTGCGCGATTTCCTTCGATCCGTTTGATCCCCTTGAGCCGTTCCTCGTGGAACCGATCGAGATTGAAGCCGTCGTGGGTGAAGCGATACGTGGGTGTAATTTCCAGATATCTTTGCCCATCCAAGAGACGAAACTGGCCGCGGAAGGCGATATGGCGCAGCCACGTAAAGTTTCTGCCGTCGGCGCTCTTGGACGAAAACTGCGAAACGACCGTGATTTTGCTCAGGCGCTTGAGCGACTGATAGGAGTGCTTGCGCGGTTTCCCGGTCATCGCGTAGCAGTCCTCTCTCGGCCAATACCGCACTTCCGGGTCGAGCTGCGCTCTTAGCGTTTGATTGAGGAGCTGTGTGAAGATCCGCTGCTTCTGCGGGTCGTCGGTTTCCGACCATTCGGTCGTCGAAAAGGTCTCGAGCGTCCCCAGATCGCAGACAGAAGACCACGGCTTCTGGCTCAAGTCGTGAAAGCTGAAGATCTTCTTCTCCCACAAGAGCCACGCGGCATCGACGTCATTCTTCGTTTCGCGCAGCAGAGCCCATACGTCGCGGGGAGTACGGCAATCGGTGCTGGCAATCGAAATGCGGGGTGGACAATTGCTCAAGGGGAGCAAATTGCTGTATAGCGTCTCCTCAAGACGCGCGGGTGCCAAGTACACGCCAGTCTTGGGAGCCGCGATCTTGGCGAGTTGCGGGAAACAATGTTTGTCGAAACGTTGCTCCGCCTTGACAAACGTTACGCGCGTCGAACTCGTCGGGGTCCAGCTCCTAAAGGCATCCTGAATGGCAACCCAATAGGCTTCTTTGGTAACCAGCTCGGAGACGACGAGAATGACCGGCATATTTCCGTTGAGCCAGTACTCGATGTCGCCACGGTCGCACGAATAGTCGAAGGTCGGATGGCAATTGTTTGCCACCGCGTTCACGACCTTGCTCTGTACGGCAACGGTGATCCCCAGCGGCTGGCGCGAATTCGGATCGTAGAGCTCGATGTAGCCATCAATTCCGGTTTCGTTCGGGCCGCTGGGCGTCCACCGCGAACTCATCTCAAGAACGACGCGTTCGATCAGATTGATGCCTTGCTGCCCTACCACACCTTGGGCGGATATGGTCTTGGGGTGCCTCGGTCGACGTGTTGGGCGGGCGGCCACGTGGATGGCGTGATTGTAAGCCAAGAAACGCTTATGAGGGGACAACGTCTGCAGGGCGACGGAGGTGAGCGGTGGAAAGAAGCGAAGCGCGGCAGAGGATCTCAGAGAGCGTGCGCTCGATCACGAATATTCCCTTTACGCTTTCCCTTGCAAGGAGGCATCCTACCCTCGTGCCATCCCCAGCTCGGATCAGACGGCCGAAGAGTGACGGTCGGTGCATTCACTGCCGGGAACCCCTGGCCAAGCCCACCAAAGATCATGTCTTTCCGAGTTCCTGGTATCCGGACACCACTCCGAAAGATGTTGAACGTTGGACTGCGCCGAGCTGCGGGCGATGCAATGAAGAGCTCGGCCGCCTGGAGAGGGACCTCCTGGTATTTTTCGCCTGTTGCACGGACCCGACGAAACCAGCCACGAAGGGTTTATACCAACGCGTGCGAAGAACGATGGGTATCGGCGTGAGCGGTTTAAGCGATGGAGAAATGCTTCACCGTGCCGCAAAGCGACGCAAACTCCTGAAGGAGGCGCAGCCCTATTCGCCGGATATGCTGCCACACATCCTTCCGGGATTGGGTCCGCATCCCGAGGCGCCTGTGAGCTTGCAGCGGCAACTCACCATAGAAGTAGAGAGCGTTCACGCCGTAATCCGAAAAATCGTCCGCGGGTGCGAGTATTGGTTCGCTGGGGGAAGGATTGTTGAACCTCCCTACGAAATCGAGGTTATTTTCCCAAAGGAAACTCCCGAATTCGTGAGCACGGCAATGGCTGCGTTTCCAATGGGTCCTGTTCGTCTGGGCCCTGGTCTGCGAATAAGGAGAGGAGGTGCGCACGACGATCCTCTCAGTGTACTGTACGAGCTTGTGATTTGGCAGACCATGACGGTCTATGCCAGCATTCTGCCGCCCGAAACGGAGCAAACGAGCCGCGTAATTGCCTATGAAGTAATCTCCTTACATGCGTACTACCACTGGGAGCGGCGTGGTAGACCGTTCGGATCGCCAGAGGTCGATTGGTATTGGGCGATCGAGGACTTGAGGGGCGGCGCTTAAATCGCCGATCGCCGCCGGACGACGCGCGACTGTGGTTGCGGTGTGAGACAGTTCCTTAGTTTGATGCCGTGCGCTTTCCGCTTCTGAATCTTACTGTCCCTCTCTTAGCCCGAATTTCCTCTGAATTCTCCAACTACGTGTCACGGGAAGAAACGAGCGAATCGAGGGATCACACTACCACTCACAAAATCATAGATCGCCTCGATTCCCGCAAAGTCACAGTCAATCTTCCAGTACAGGTCACCGAACTGAACCTTGAACTCGGGGATTCTTGGGTTCAGTGCCATCTGGCTCTTAAAGGCCAAGGGAATCTTCATCACGTGGTCATCGGCAAATTGGGTGAGCGCGAACTCCGGTGGGAGTGGAAAGGGTACGAACGTATTCCATTTCACAACGCCGGTGACTCCATGAACGGGAATGCGGATGTGCTTATCGACGTTGCAAAGCTTATTCAACCGCCAGAGGAGGTGGTTCTTCACATCCGCAGGATTCGGTGTGTCGTAGGGCTGAAAAGATTCGATGATTTTAGCCGCCTCTGGCGGCACACCGCTCGTTTGCCTATTAAACCTCGGAGCGTCCCGTTGCTCTAGAATCGGAAACTGAGTGCCTTCGGGATAGCCGGGCGTGGCTTTGATCTTCGCCAAGCACCATACCAATTGGTCGAGTGAGGCGCGTAGACAATAGAAGAGATCGCCGGCAATCAGCGGAATGTCATCGGGAATCGGCCGCACCCTCATACGGACGATGTGCAACTGGTTCTCGACATCATCCTCTCGGATAAATTCGCAAGGCTCCTTGCCAAACTCCTCCAATCGCTCCCGCAAATTCTCGAGATGCACCTTGGCCCGCGATGTTTTCAGGTACGGATCGACCAGCGACATGACTCGGCAGTGTATCAGCAGAGGAGACGAGTGCGATTAGGGAGCCAGTCGGATAACGGCGTGGAGGGACGCTCGCGACTTACGCTCGGCTCGTGGGGACAAGCGAAGAAGCCAAATTTCGCCACAGGCACATGCGATGTTAATGCGGAGCGGGTCCGGGGGGAGCGCCGTCGTTAGGCGGGCGGTGCGGAGGATTCGTCTACGCCGATTGCTTTGAGAATTTCGCTCGCGACTCGCAGGATGTGTTCCATGCTCTCAGCCAAGAGCTTGGCATCCCCACCGTACAGGCCGATGTAGTCTTGAGCCGCACTCCCGGTGTCGAGTCCGATTGCGTTGCAGACGACAAACGCGACAGCCTCGGCCTCGGTTTCGCGAATGCGTTTCGATGTGCTGCTCCGCCGTTCGGTGCGGTGCATCATTTCGTGCGCGACCTCGTGAGCGAGAGTCGAAAACTCCTCGGCCGGAGACTGGCCGGGCAACAAGGTGATCTTGCCGCCTGCGGAAATACCGCGGGCCGGCGCGATGTCCTGGGAATACTCGAGAGTAATACCGTGCTGAACGACAAACCTAGCGAGGCGCTCGCGGTAGCCGCGAGGATGACCATTCACGCGACCGATTGTCGGCAGTTCTTGCCCCTCCGTCTGGCTGACATCGAAGACATACGCTGCACGGAAACCAACAGCCGACGGCGAATCGTCAAGCTCAGCCTTCTCTGTGTCCGTGGCCTTCGTGCGGATAATGGGTGCGAGAATCAAGATTCCTTTCTCGCCCTTCTTCACAAAGCGCCCTAACTTGTGCCACGTATGGAACCCGGCGACATGAGTAGCGGTGGGTTTCTGTGAGGCAATGAGCATGATGTTGTGCCACGAGTAACGATGGAAGCGGGCGATTGCAGCCAGGTATTCCTTCAACGTCTCACTGTGGCCCCGTTCGAGAGCCTGCTTCAGCTGTTCGATGGCGTTGCTTGCGATCTGTTTGGCCTGTTCGACTTTCATGTTTTCTGTCCTCCTGTTTCGGGGAGTCCTTGCTCCCTTCACCCACAGCCGAGGGAGCAAGGGCGCGAAACAGGGGACATGTGCTAGTGGAACTGGCGCCTCAAGGTCGAAACGGGCCGCACGCATGAGTGACGCCGGGTTATGGCGGCGCGAAGCGTGCTAGTGGAGACCTCAGGCAAGCAGCTCATGAGCAGTGAAGCAGCGCTCTTCAATCGGAAGGACAGGCAAGGATCAGCGGGAATGAGCCCGAGTGACTACGCGACGAGGCAGAGGTTGTCTAGTGCTGATCGGGAGGAGGTTGCCAGCCGCGAGCGGGAGTCCATGTAGTGTTGAGGAGTCGGTCCTCGCGCGCGGACTGGATTACGGGCGCAAGGAAGGAAGTGAGTTGAGCGATGATGCTTTTGAATTCTGTTCGCTCCACGTACGGACTGTTTTTCGTGCAAAAGGCGTTCCACTGTTTGACCTTGTTGTCGTCGGCGAAGAACTCCGGGGTAAAGGCGAGCGGAATGCCGTTAGCAGGGAGGTCAGTGTGGCGATGTTCGAAGGTCCCACGAATGGCTTGAACGAGCGTTTTTCCGTCAAACTCGAATGTCACGGAGAGGCTGTGGAGGTCGTGAAAATCCTTCATGCGACTGTTTGCGATGCCCAGTTTGACAATGGCCTCCAACTTTTCGGAGACGACGGTTTCGCGCGGGTAGGCAAGCAGCCGAGGAGCCGGCAGTTCAAGGAGTGTCGGGTACTGTGTGTCGATCGGGCCAGGTGTTATGACATCGCCGAAGCCGACGTCGATTTGTATTGGGATTTGGGCTTTGTCCAGAACGGCCGTGAATGTGACGCGGACGCCCTCGTAATCGGCATCTTCCTTGATCCGTTCCGCTTTGACCGTCTTCGGATCAAAACGCAAGCCGTCGTCCTCGACTTCCACGGTCGAGATTTCGCGGAAGATCTGAACAAAACGTTCAGGCGAATTGTCTCCTTTTGCTAGAAAATCGGCGTCTCGGGTGGGGCGGTATTGTTGGTGTGTCCAGAGTTCGAAGAGCAGGGCGCCCTTTAGGACAAAAACGTCGCGAAATTTGGATTTGCTGATACGGAAGAGGATTCTCTCCAAGGCATACTTGGTGAGTATGAGTCCGAAGTCGTGATTGCGCTCGCGGGCAAGGTTGAGCAGCTTCTGACGGATCGAGGCCGGAACGTTCTTGAGTGTCGGCTTTGGCAATTAGAAGGACTCCAGATAGGGACGCATGACGTTCGCGACTCGGCAGACCTTGGCAGCAGCCCAAAGGTCGTCCATGGAAGCTTTCTTGAGGCGCCGGCACTCGCTAAGAGCTTCGAGAGCAACATCGATGCCAATCTTATTGCGGAATTTGAAGCAGTCGGCAACGGTCTTCGCCGGGGTGTAGACTTTTAGAGTGGCGCCGCGAACGGGATATTCCTTCACGCCGAAATGGAGAGCGGCACCGGACATACGCACGAAGCGAACTGGTGGAGAGGTTACGCGTGGAGCCCAAGCCTTTACATCGATGGCCATCCAAATGTGATGCGGGGCCTGTGTTGTGAACTTGTGGAATTGAAGTGCGGAGAGAAGACAAAGCACGCCCTTCGGGACCTTATGGGCGGCTTCGACGAGCGACAGATGCTCGGTAACGTGGGATGAGGTCGATGCGTAAAGCCCTCGGCCGAGCTTTCTGAGGACGCCCTTTCGGACAAGGCGGGGCAGGTAGTTCCGGGGAATGCCGAGGGCGAAGATATCCTTCGAGCGAAGGATCTGTCGCTTTGCAGCCAGAGTAAGCAGTCGGTCTGACTTGGAGTGCATGGCTTGTTCCCAGGGTGAGTGTACCAAATACTCGGTAGATGTCAATAAGTACCAAGGATATGGAACACTTAAGTCTAGCGCAACGTGGGCAATATGGGGGCCAAGCCCCTATGGGTTCTTCGGTTAGGGTTGAGCGAAACGCAGATTCCCCTTGTGGGGATTCCGAAGGAGGCGATCGATAGGGGCTTGGAGTTCGTCATTGCGGGGTTTGCTGAAAGGACGCGCGGAAGCGCTCAATGTCGGACTTGAGGAAGCGTATATTCGACCCATCACCCGGAGATGAAGGATTTGCGGCGCTCCACCCAAAGATAGACGGTTTGAGGGCTGACACCGAGAAACTTAGCGCTTGGCGGACTGTCCAGGGATACTCATCATCAGAATCAAGATCGCGGTGAGCGCTGTTCATAATCAGAACATTGAGAGATGTTCCATAGTCTACGCATCATGCAGGATGGTTTGTACCATCGGCACTTAGAAGCTCGTACTTACACTACTCGCGTTTCGAAGACCACCATGAAGTGGTTAGACTATGCGTTATGCCGGAACTGGAAGCCGTAACCCTCGCTGCTATGCGGGCTCTGGCTCGCGTGAACCCGCTGAGTCCGGAGGTAATCAGGAATCGGAGGTATGACCTCGGTCTTAACACCGTGAGCGAGAAGCGGCTCGCGAAAACAGTGCTTAAGCTCGCGAGCTACTTTCGGGCGCGGGGAAATTTCGGCAAATTGCGTGCGGCCATCCTATCGGGGATCACTTGGTTCGGTGAAAAGTTCCTTCGCCAGGTCGAGAGAGCGGGGGTTTTCCTTGCGGAGAGAGGGCCAGGGCAAAGCCCTGGTTTCAAAAGCTTCCTCGGGGAGATCGATGACGAAACACGAGATGTCGACGAAAAGGCTTGGGCTGTCCTCCATACGCGCCTTCAGACCTATCTCATTTACCAACAATTGTCCGATGCCGTGTCAGAAGATCGAGCAAGGGCTTTGCGCCTTCTTCAAAACCGTCCGCGTCTCCTGGTCAGGATGGCGCTGAGCGTGGCCGGGCTGTCCTTCCTCGGAGTACATTTCAATTTTGCTATCCCGGAACCGATTGCGAACTTGATCGAGGAGCTAGGCGATCCGGAGGAGATCGCGAGCATCGCATCGTTGCTGGTTGTCCTGGCGAACGAGCGGGAGCGTTTGGATTCGATGGATTTCGCGTTTCTTGGGGAGGCCTATGAGGAGATCAACGATCTCCGCCAGCTTATGATTTCTGGCAAGGCGATGGTGGAACAGTATGAAATCTCAAAATACGTCTCTTTATTTGGTTACGAACTCGATGTGGTTCAAGCGAGTCAATTGACATTCCGCTTGAGGCCCCCTTCTCGAGATTTCGAATACTCCATGAGGTTGGGGTACATCCGCTCCGTAACGAATTCGGGCGTCGCGAGACTGGATGTGGCGGCAAGAGGCGGACCGCCCGCGTGGTCGTTACTGGCGGCCGCGAAGCACTTTGCCGAACGTTTCGGGGCGAAGATCGCAGAAGTAAGAGACGCCGATAGCGAGTTGCGGCGACTCCGACTGCATGTCCCAGGGGCTCCTAAGCTATTCGAGATGCTCAGGGACGGGCTCTTTTACGAAGACCTTGTTTCCAACGAACAGTTGTCGCGTGATTTTCTCGTGCCGCTCCGCTATCTGAAACCAGCAGAATTTCATCTGACCGAGCATCTAGACCTCAAGACTTTTGTTGGGATCTGGAGGTATTTTCAGTTCATCGGACTCGTCGAGATCGCGTTGCTGCGGGGCTATGCGAAGAACGATCCGATGATCTTGCTGAATTCGCTGGTTCGGGTGATCGAGCACGAGGCGTTTGTCGAACTCCTGGAACGACTTGGGCTATCGAAGGAGCAGGCAACCGAGTTTATCGAAGCCATCAGCACAGACGTCACAGAGCGCGTTGGCTTCCTGGACTTACAATACAAGCCCGGGCTGCGGATCGCGCCGACGTTCGTACCAAACGAGCACAGGTTCACGGTTCCAGAAGTGATTTATGTCCCCGCGCTAGTTGTTAGTTCAAATATCGAGAGGAACATCCAGTCGGCGCACAACTTTCGGATCGAGTTAAATGCCAGAGCGTTCGTGGACTTTGCTGGGCGAACCTTAAAGGCGCGTTTCCCAAAGACACAACTGAACAGGCCCGTCAAAAACGGAGGCAAGGCGACAGATATCGACATCGTCATCCTAGAAGGGAACGTACTTTATCTATTCGAGTGTAAACATTCGCTTCCACCTACGGGGCCGCACGAAATGCGGGACATTTGGGAGGACATCGAGAAAGGGATCGATCAATTGCAGACGGCCCTTGAGATCCTCGGCGACCCGACACGACGCCAATCGTACTTGGGCGGCTGGTTTCCCGGAACAAAACTGGATAATAGCGGTGGCCTCAAGATGGTTTGCTGCATCCTGTGCTCGCATCGAATCTTTTCAGGTCTCGAAAAGAACGGCATCGCGATCCGGGATTTCAGTTCGCTCGCGCGATTGTGTGATGACGGGGTAATGGGGATGGGAGGTGACATCGGCGAGGACGAGGTGCTTCTGCGACAATACCGAATCATCCGCAGCGAAGTAATGTCGCCCTGGGATTTGGCCGATTACTGTTCGGCGGATTCACTCTACTTCAGGATGTTCAAGCCTTTCATGCATCCTGTGACGCGCTTCGCGCGGCTGGGGGATATGACGATAGCCAAAGAGACTTTCGTCTACGAGGTCGAGCTCGGTGATTGGGGACGCCACATGGAGTCGCTAGGGGCGGTTCGCCTCGCGGATCGGCGCCAGAAAGTGAAGCCTTTGTTTCGCGAGGAAGGTGTCACACTCGATCAGGATTCGTAGCATGTACGTTGGGCGAGACGTTTAGCACGAGAAAGGCGGGACAAGAGGCAGATACCTTCGGAAATGACGAATTGAGTGAATCATAGAATCCTCTGTGCAATAAGTGTCAGGGATGGGCCCAGTATCGCTCCAGTGAAATTCGAGCCGCTCATAGCAAATAGCGGGCGGCGAGAAACGGCTCGGTCGGTAGAGATATCGAACATGCTATAACACTTGCTATATGAGATACGCCGATGCTATGTTTAGCGGCATGCTGAACGCCCAACGATTGGCCGCGATCCGTGGAAGGCTGGGACTATCTCAGGAGCAGATGGCTCGTGTCCTGGGCGTGTCCTTCGCCAGCGTTAACCGCTGGGAAGGCGGACATTCAGCTCCGACCGGTCCGACGAAGGATCTGTACTTGGCGATCGATGCGGCCCTTCGCTCTGGCCACTCCCGCGCCGTAATCCTTCAAGCGGCCAATGGCGAGCGGGGTGCGTTCCTGTATGCTCTATTTCGGATGGCCTACGCCAGATCAAGGAGGCTCGTATGAGTTCGCAAGTTCAAGTGCTGAATCTCCGGTATTTCAGCTCGGGCGGCTACGGGGATCTCTACCTCGGGCAGCTGAGTAACAACGGCGCGGCTGTGATCGTGAAGTTTTTGCGGGAATATAAGGATCGGTACACGAGACAAGCTTTCGCTCGCGAAGCTGGAATTCTTAGGCGGAGGGTGCGCGGACTGGTCCCGATTCTGTTTTCCAATACGCATACCGAACGGCCTTTCTACGTGATGCCGTACATGTCAGGCGGGCAACTGAGCGGATACGCGGGACGGCTCAGCGGACAGCAGCTGCACTCCGTTGCCCTGGACCTGGCGCGAATCTTGGGGAATTTCCACATGTCGGTAGGTACGCACGGAGATTTCAAGCCTGCCAACGTGCTGGTATCCCCGGACGGGATACTCAACGTTGCCGACCCGTCAGGAAATGGACTCGGCTGCACAATGTTGTTTTCGCAGGGCGTGGGCGGAACGCCGGCATATTGGGCTCCGGAAGTGAGCACCCGGGGAATCTCGCGCGCAGCGGACGTGTATTCTTATGGCGCTACGCTCTACGAACTTGTCACAGGTCAGACACCGCGCGAAGGCCAGGGGTTTGGACCAACTGCTTGGCAACAAGCGATGGCGCCCAAGTTGTGGGAGATCATCGTCTGCTGCTGCCAACCGGATCCGAAAGCCCGACCGACCATGGAGGAAGTCGTGCAAATGGTCGGAGGGGCCTCGTGGGCGGATATTCAGGCTGCCCGAGCCCGATCCGCAGAATTCTTGAAGGGAGTTGGGGTAGTTGCGGGGATTGTGCTAGGAATCATAGCCTTAGCGGGGTAAAGGTTCGTTCGATTGCGTCAGATTAGACGAAGTCCCTGAAATTGGTGAATCCGCGCGACGCCAGTCTATTTATTGTCGTCACAGCAGTTGTCTTGCCGTCTGAGATGTCTACAGCGATCTCTCGAACAGATTTGACTTCGATCCGCGGTCCGTTCGGCCCAAGGGCGCGCTCTTTCAAGACAGTTCGAGCGTTGGATATGATGAGCACCTGCCTTAGAAGCAGGAGTTCCAAGGACGGATTCGTCGGCACCGTTCATTTCTCTGGGGCATGTTTGTGGAGCTTCAAGAAATCCGTCGTTGCCGATTTGGTTTGTTCCTTGAGCGGGGTAAATCTTTGCCGGGCACTTTTCACGAACGAAAGAAATCGTTGCGCCAATTCTTGAATTCGCTCCGCTTCCCGGTGCTCAATGGCGTCTGCCGGGATCAACTCCGTGCCGACGCCAATTGCCGTAGCTCCCGCGATAATGAAACTCTCGGCTGTATGTTGCGTCACGCCGCCCGCGGCTACGAGCGGAATCTGGGGCAAGGCGGTCTTGAGAGCCTTGATGTATTTGTCTCCTCCAACTTGGGCACAGGGAAAGACCTTGATGAAGTCCGATCCCTCCTCCCAAGCCTCAATCACCTCGGTAGGAGTCAAGGCACCTGGCAGAACGGCGATTCCTTTCTGGACGGCAAACTCGACAATCTTCTGATTGAGGCCAGGGCTCGTAAGAAAACTTGCGCCCGCATCGACACACTTGCCCGCCATCTCTGTATGCAAGACAGTGCCCGCACCTACCACCAACTTTGGATGGTGGCGGACGAGGTGTGCGATGAGTCTAACTGCCTCGGGCACCGTCGTTGTGATTTCGACAATCGGTATGCCGCCATTCGTCACGGAGTCGGCCGCAAAGTGCGCGTCCTCGGCCGAGGAGACTCTTATAGCCGGGATTATGCCGATCTCCTGAATTAGTCCGCAGACTTCAGCCTTGTTCATATTCCGAATCCCCCAGGTGCGCCAGGAATGAGGCAGTAAGTACCGTCAGTGGCCTTCTACACTGCTCCCTCAGTTTCCGGTTCGGGAAATTCATCCTGCCGACGGGCAAACCACGTGTATAGCGTTGGCAGCAAGAAGATACCAATCATCAGATTGGAGATGAGTCCTCCGACGATAACAATTGCAAAGGGACGCTGTGAATCTGATCCGATGCCGTGCGAAAGAGCTGCCGGAAGCAAGCCCAAGGTCG
>Ga0335075_10003517_pt1 | contig 24824 bp, 18 predicted proteins | sample Lox_Sample_24_FD_206723 | JGI IMG/M metagenome (GOLD analysis project Ga0335075, IMG submission 206723) | Soil microbial communities from Loxahatchee National Wildlife Refuge, Florida, United States - Lox_Sample_2.4 | ecosystem: Environmental > Terrestrial > Soil > Wetlands | place: USA...
AGCGCGAGCGCAAGAGCGGCGCGGCCGTCCTCGGCGGAAACCTTCGGCGCCGAACGCGTGCGAACCGCTTCCAGGAACGACTCTATCTCCAGGCGCAGAGGCTCGACCTGTGGCGCGGGCGGCTTGTTGAAAGCGAGGCCTGCTGGCGGTGCTGACGCGCCTGCGGATGCGCCGCCCTTGCCCTTCACGTCAATCACCAGGACGTCTTTGCGGGCGTAGTCGATGGAGATGTACTGGTGCGGCTGGAAGAAGCGCAGCTTGCGAACCTGCTCCGTGCTCACGCGGCTGGCCGTAAAGTTGGCGACGCAGCCAGAGTCAAACTCCAGCCGCACGTTTGCAATATCAGTCTTTTCGGAGAGAATCGGCAGCCCGACGGCGCGAATCTCGCGAACGGGAGAGCCAGCGAAGCTCAGCACAATGTCCAGGTCGTGAATCATCAGGTCGAGCACCACGTCCACGTCGAGCGCCCGAGGCGTAAAGATGCTGAGGCGATGCGCCTCAAAGAACATGGGCCGGTTGAGCAGCGGCTGAACAGCCAGAACAGCAGGGTTGAAGCGCTCAAGGTGCCCAGCCTGCACGATGCACCCACGTCGGAGCCCGAGCGCGATCAATTCGCCGGCTTCTGTTTCGCTGGCAGCAATGGGTTTCTCAATCAGCAGATCAATGCCAGCCTCAAGCAGCGGGGCCGACACGGCATGATGCAACGAGGTCGGCACACAGACGGAGGCAGCGTCCAGCGCAAGAATCCCGCGGCTGCGTGCTGCCAGCATTTCGTCCAGTGATGGGTAGACAGGTACGCCCCACTCGCCGGCAAGGGCCTGCGCGCGCGTGGCGTCGGACTCAAGAATGGCCGCGAGCCGGACCCCGCCTGTTGTCTGTTCAAGCTCGCGATAGACACGAAGATGATTGCGCCCGAAGGCCCCCGCGCCGCAGACCGCGACGCGCAACGGAGAAGGATTACTGGCCATCACTGGAGACGTTAGCGGAGACAGTCTTTAGACAGCGCGCATACAGCTCCAGCAAATGGTCCACCTGATCCTCAGGTTTGGGAGCAGCCGCGGCCGTGAATCCTGTGGACGGCACGGTTGCGCGTCCTGCCCCCGTTGTGGTGGCGACGAACTTAAACAGGTCGAGGGCAATATCTTCGTTACGGCGTGCGGCGCTCGAGGCGTTCTGGGGCTGATCCATACAATTCCTCCACGTTTCCCAAGGGGGATGTGTTCCGACTGCGATGCTATCAGGTTTGGCTGCCTGGCCTGCTGGGCACAGACCTCATGACTTGGCCAGTTCGGCCTTCACAATCTCACTCACCTGCCGTCCGTCGGCGCGGACGCCGGCAGCCTGAATGCGCACCTGCACGGCCTTCATCACCGTCCCCATGTCCCTGGGTCCTGGCGCAGCGCCCTTGGCCGCAATCTCGGCAATGGTCTGCTGCACATGCGCGCGAATCTCATCTTCGCCAGCCGCCTTGGGCATGTAGGTTTCAATCAGGGTGATCTCCGCGCTCTCCTTGGCGGCCAACTCCGGACGATTCCCTTTGGTGAACTGCTCAACCGATTCCTTGCGCTGCTTGATGAGCGTCGTCAGCACCTGCTGAATCTCGGGCTCCGTCAGCGGCTGGCGCTTCTCAATCTCCTTGTTTTTAAGGGCGGTTTTCACCATGCGCAGGGTGCTCGTGCGCTCTGCGTCGCGAGCCTTCATGGAGGCGACGATGTCCTGATTAATGCGGGCGGCCAGACCTGCTTCTGCCATATCTTCGTTCCGGGTAGCCTTTGCTGGATGGTTGAAACGCTTAACCCTTCATTATAGAAACAAAGCGGCAGGCGTGCTCCCCCGGTAAAATAAAGGCAGCCACGAATCGCAAGTAATCACGCTAGCCAGCTAGCCAAACATTGCTAAAGGAATATCGACGATGATTCGGAAGACTCGACTTTTCACGCCCGGCCCTACCCCTTTGCTGCCTGCTGCGCAGTTCGCCATGGCCGCGGCCGACATTCACCACCGCACGCCCGAGTTCCGCGCCCTTTACCAGCGCGTGCTCGAGCAGTTGAAGGCCTTTGTGGGTACCAAAAACGACGTGCTCCTGATGGCCTGCTCAGGTACCGGAGCCATGGAGGCTTCCGTCTCGAACCTCACGTCGCCCGGCGACCGTGTCCTGGTCCTCTCCGCCGGCAAGTTCGGCGAGCGGTGGACGGCCATCGCCAAGGCCTATGGCTGTGCGGTGGACGTCGTGAGTGTGCCCTACGGCCAGACCTTCTCACTCGACGAAGTCCGCAAGGCGCTGAAGATTGAAACGCGCGCCGTGTATATGCAGGCGACCGAAACCTCGACCGGTGTGCGCCATGACGTTGAGGGTGTGGCCAGGCTGCTGAAGTCGCAGGAGAGCAATGCTCTGCTGGTTGTGGACGCCATCACCGGCCTCGGTACCACGCACTTCGACGTGGACGGCTGGGGTGTGGACGTTATCGTTGGCGGCTCGCAGAAGGCGGTCATGATTCCGCCGGGCCTCGCCTACCTGTCACTGAGCGACCGCGCGTGGGAGGCGACGGAGATCTCACTGAACCCGCGCTACTACTTTGACCTGCGCAAGGAACGCAAGAGCGCGCAGAAGGGGGAGTCGGCTTACACTCCCGCTGTCGCACTGATTGCTGCACTGGGCGCGGCGCTGGACTTTATTGCGGCCCAGGGCGGCGGCGACCTCGCCACTGGCCGAGAGAACCTCGTCGACAACGCCGAGACCTGCGCCGCAATGACTCGCGCAGGACTTCAGGCGCTGGGGCTGAAGCTGTTCGCGCCTACGTCGCCCGCTGCTGCGGCAACTGCGGTGTATGCGCCGGAAGGCATGGACTCCGGCGTGATTGTAAAGGAGCTCAAGAGCCGCTTTGCCGCGGTTGTCACGAACGGACAGGGCGAAATGAAGGGGCAGATCTTCCGCATTGCACACATCGGCCTGTTCGACTACATGGACACCATTGCGCTGATCGGTGCACTCGAGCAGGTGGCGGCTTCCACGCTCAAGCTGCCGGGCTTTGAGTTCGGCAAGGCTCTGGTCGCGGCTCAAAAGGTCTATGCCGAGCGCACCCGGATTCAAAAAGAGACCGGGGCTAAAAAGGAACCTGCCGAAGAAGCGCTGGCCGCGCGGTAAATTTTTTGCGCGAACTGACCTGGTATGAACCGGGTCCCTTAATTTTTAAGGAGAATGATGAAGATCGTCCTCGCCGAAAAGGTCTCTCCGGCAACGCTCGCTGTGTTTCAGACTGAGCCGGGCTGGCAGATTGTGACACACGACAAAATCAAGAATGGCCTTGCGGCTGAGATCGCCGACGCCGATGGCCTGGTGGTCCGCTCCGCCGTGCAGGCGGATGACGTGCTGATGGCCGCTGCGCCAAAGCTGCGCGTGATTGGCCGCGCCGGAGTGGGCGTGGATAACATCGACGCCGAGGCCGCCACCCGCCGAGGCATCGTGGTAATGAATACTCCCGGCGCCAACGCCATCGCCGTGGCCGAGCTGACCATCGGCATGATGCTTGCCCTCGCTCGCCAGCTTCCCAGGGCAAACACCACCATGCACGCCGGCAAGTGGGAAAAGAAATCACTGCAGGGTGTGGAGCTGCGCGGCAAAACCCTGGGTATTCTGGGTCTGGGACGCATCGGCCTTGAAGTGGCGCGCCGCGCACAGAGCTTTGGCATGGAAGTGATCGGGCACGATCCGTTCGTGGCCGCTTCGATTGCACGCGAGAACTCCATCACACTGGTCAGCACTGAGGAACTCTTCCGCGACGCCGACTATCTCACGCTGCACGTAGGCCTCACCCCGCAGACCACTGGCATCATCAATGCAAACACGCTGGCCACGATGAAGAAGGGCGTGCGCATCATCAACTGCGCTCGCGGCGAGCTGATTGTCGAGGAGGCTCTGGCTGAGGCGCTGAAGAGCGGCCAAGTTGCCGGCGCGGCTCTGGACGTCTTTCACAAGGAACCGCTCAAGGACTCGGTCTTCTTCGGACTCGAGAATGTGATCCTGACGCCGCACATCGCCGGATCGACCGCCGAGGCCCAGGAGGCAGTGGGCGTGCAGGTTGCGCTGCAGGTGCGCGAGTATCTCAAGCTTGGGGTGGTGCAGAACGCGGTCAATCTGCCGTCGCTTTCGCATGAGGAGTACGTCGAGCTGGCGCCCTACATCACGCTGGCTGACCGGCTCGGCTCGTTCCTAGCGCAGTTCCCTGACAGCAACTTCGAGAGCATCCAGATCACCTACAACGGTCGCATTGCCGAGGGCAAAACCGATCTCATCCGCAACAGCGCGATTGAGGGCATCCTTGGTCATGCGGAAGGCGTCAACCGCATCAACGCCGCATCCGTTGCGCAGGAGCGCGGCATCCGCATTCACGAGGAAAAGAAGCCGGCCATATCAGGCGGCGCGGGCAATGTTCTCAAACTCACCATTCACACGCGGAACGGCGACGTGACGGCCAGCGGCACTGTGCTGCATGGGACCTCGGCCCGCCTTCTCCGCCTGAACGGGATTGACATTGAGGCCCCGCTCGAAGGGACTCTGATTACGCTGCGCAATCAGGACGTGCCCGGCGTGATCGGGAGGATCGGGACGATTCTGGCCGACTTCAAGATCAACATCGCCAACTTTGCGCTGGGCCGTGAAGGCCATGTTCCTCAGGGCACCGCGCTGGCGGTGGTGCAGGTTGACGGCGAAGTTACGGCAAAGGTTCTCAAGGCGCTGCGCGCGGTGGACGCGATCCACGAGGTTCACGTGGCCAGCCTGGGCGCGAAGCCGCAGCCCGTCGAGTAGACTGATTCAGGAAGGAAGAAACTATCGTGCCGCTCTACGAATATCGCTGCAAGCAGTGCGGACATCAATTCGAGAAAATCCAGAACTTCAGCGCTCCGGACGAAAAAGAATGCCCGGTCTGCAAGGGTGAGGTGGAACGTCTTATCTCAGCCCCCGCAATCCAGTTCAAAGGGTCGGGATGGTATATCACTGACTACGCCGGCAAAGGCGGAGCCAAACCTGCCGCATCATCCGGATCGAATACCGAATCGTCCGGAGACAGCAAACCCGCGCCGTCCAGCACGGATGCAAAGCCGGCTGCGTCGCCCGCTCCATCCTCGTCGTCATCCTCAACAACCAAGAGCGAGTGATCTCTCACTCGCTTACAGCAATGCGAATTCTGAAAATGCCCCGGTCCGCAAGCACGCCCCGTGGCTTTCTGATTGTTAAGACTTTTTGAGCGACGCCATGTCGATCACAAAGCGGTACCTCACATCCGCCTTCACCACGCGCTCAAAAGCCTCGTTGATCTTCTGGATTGGAATTATCTCGACATCAGAAACGATGTTGTGCTCGGCGCAGTAGTCGAGCATCTCCTGCGTCTCCGCCATGCCGCCGATGATGGAGCCGGACAGCGCGCGGCGTTTGAAGAGCAGGTTCCCCATGTTGATCAACGGAGGCTGGTCCGGCAGGCCCACCTGGCAGTAGGTGGCGTCGCGCTTCAGCAGCGCCAGATACGCATTCAGATCGTGCACCGCCGAAACCGTATCCAGAATGAAGTCGAAGCTGTTCTCCTCCTTCTTCATCGCCGCCGGGTCCTTTGAGATGACGACGTCGTCCGCGCCGAGTCGTTTGGCGTCAGCGATTTTTGACTCCGAAGTTGTGAACTGCACCACGTGCGCACCAAAGGAGTGGGCAAACTTCAGCCCCATGTGCCCGAGACCACCGAGGCCCACAACGCCCACCTTCTTTCCCGGACCGACCTTCCAGTGGCGCAACGGCGAGTAGGTGGTGATGCCCGCGCAGAGCAGAGGGGCGACGCCTGCGGGGTCCAGTCTGGGCGAAACGGTATGAACGAAGTGCTCATCCACGACGATATTGTTTGAGTAGCCGCCCTGCGTCAGCGCGCCGTACCGGTCATACGCTCCGTATGTCAGCGTGACGCCTACTTCGCAGTACTGCTCCTCGTTCCTCTTGCAGCTTGCGCAGGTTCCGCAGGAGTCGATAATGACGCCCACTCCAACGCGGTCACCCACCTTGAAGCGGCTTACCCCGCTGCCAGCAGCCGTCACGCGGCCGACGATCTCGTGGCCCGGAACCATGGGATAGATGGCGTTCTTCCATTCATTGCGGGCTGAGTGAATGTCAGAGTGGCAAACACCGCAGTAGTCAATTTCCACCACCACGTCACGGTCCGTCGGATCGCGGCGGGTAAAGCGGTAAGGCGCCAGAGGCGTAGTGGCCTGCTGTGCGGCATAGCCATGAGATTGAACCATGGAATTGCTCCTTAAGTAAGTTGCCTAAGAAAAATCTGAACGCAAGGGAGGTCATCAATCGGATTTGCTGCTGGGCGCTTGTGCTTCCCAAGTCAGCCGACCCCCCTCATAATACTCAGTGCCAGCGGAGAATCACCTTGCCGGACTCTCCCGAGCGCATGACCTCGAACCCTTTCTCGAATTCCGTGTAATTAAGGCGATGCGTAATCACGCCGCTGATGTCCAGCCCTGACTCCAGCATCGACGTCATCTTGTACCACGTTTCGTACATCTCGCGTCCGTAAATTCCGCGAATGGTAAGCTGGCTGAAAATCACCGTGCCCCAGTCAATTGACATCTCGGTCGGCGACGGAATACCCAGCATGGCGATCTTCGCTCCGTGGCTCATGTTTGCCAGCATCTGCCGGAAGGCCTGTGCGTTGCCGGTCATCTCCAGGCCGACGTCGAAGCCCTCCTGCATGCCGAGTCGCTTCTGTACCTCTTCGATCGGGGTCTCACGCGGATCGACGGCGAGGGTTGGCTTGGCGGCATTCATGGCAAGCTCGCGGCGATAGGTATTGAGGTCGGTGATAACTACGTGCCGCGCCCCGGCATGACGGGCAACCGCCGCCGCCATGATTCCGATGGGACCCGCACCGGTGACGAGCACATCCTCGCCGAGCACCGGGAAGGCCAGTGCCGTATGCACCGCGTTGCCGAAGGGGTCAAAGATCGCGGCCACATCCAGTTGCACACGGTCAGAGTGTCGCCAGATATTCGTCACCGGAAGTACGATGTACTCCGCAAAGGCTCCGGCGCGGTTCACGCCCACGCCCATGGTGTGCGCGCACAGGTGCCTTCTGCCGGCCAGGCAATTGCGGCAGCGTCCGCAGACCACATGCCCCTCACCACTCACACGGTCGCCCGGCTTGAAGTCAGTCACGTTCGAGCCGACCTCGACTATCTCACCAACAAATTCATGCCCGATCACAAGAGGGACAGGGATCGTTCTTTGTGCCCAGGAGTCCCATTCATAGATGTGCAGGTCCGTACCGCAAATACCCGTGGCCAGAACGCGGATCTTGACGTCGTTCACGTCAACTGCCGGTTCCGGAACATCTTCGAGCCACAGCCCGCGTTCCGCGCGGGATTTCACCAAAGCCTTCATTCAACCTACCTTTGCACTTTCGCCGGCGAGCAATCCTTCTTTTCGCCGTCCTCTTAATGTTGTATGCCCCTTACCGGGATTTTGCTCGCGAACCCGGGCACGCTCCAGGCCCGCATCTGTTATTGGGGAGATCAAAACTTATGCTGCGCCGCGACCGAAGCAGGAAAGTTATGGCGGCTCAGGAACTCCGCGACGAGCGCTGCATCGCGAAAGGCCTCAGTGCCGCCCGGCCGCAGCGTTGAAAGGGCACCTGCAATATTGCCTGCGCGGGCACATTCAGCGAGGCTTTGCCCTTGCAGCCAGGCAAACAGGAAACCGGCATCGTAGCTGTCTCCCGCACCGATCGTATCAACCGGGTTCACCGCGACCGGATCCGCCGTCACAACTTGGCCTGCCGTCTTCACCACCGATCCACGTGCGCCGCACTTAACGGCGATGCAGCGGACGCGCGGTGAAAGCTCATTCAGCGCATCTTCCAGTGTGTCTCTTTTCGCGGCACGAAGCAGCTCGCGCTCGTTCGGCAGAAAGACGTCGACAAGCGGGAGAATCTCCTGCAACGGAAACCCCCAGCGATCATCGGGGTCGTCATTGGTATCCAAAGAAATGGTCAGCCCTGCACTTTTAAGCCGCTCGAGCAGTTTCGGCACATCGGGAGCCAAACCGCTTTGCAAATACAGGGAGGAGAGATGAAAGTGCCGCGATGACGCCAGGTAATCGAGGTCGAGATCGCCATACTTCATCGCAGCAATCGTGCCGGCAAAGGTGAACATGTGCCGGAACTCGCCGTGAGGAAGCACGATCGTGACCCCGGTACCAATTGAATCGCGCGTCCGCGCCCGCGTAAGGTCAACTCCGCTCTCCGCGACGCGCTGGCGGGCAACCCTGCCGAGATCGTCGTTTCCCGTGCAGGTGATAAAACCAACTCGCGCCCCCAAAGCGGCTAGATTGTGCGCGACAACTGCGGATGAGCCGCCGACAATCATCTTGAAGTCGTCGGCGAGCAGTTCCCTCTCCAAAGGAATCTCTTCGGGATATCCGTAAAGGATGAGGTCGAGGTTCAGTTCACCGGCAATCGTGATGTCAAAGAGAGGCATGCGTAAGATGAGAGGCCGAGATCGGCTGGATCCGTCAAAAAAGCAAATTCATTTATAACTGGAATGACGAGCTAGGGCAATCAGCCGCAGGCAACGAAAGCGAACGAAATGCCCCGCGATCAATGCCCTGACGATGTCGCCCTCGCAATTGCGTAGGCAACAGTACCGTTACTCGCCATGGCCAAGGGACAATGACTCGAAATCGCCTTCCAATTCTGCTGATCCTCGCGCTTGCCTCGCTCTGCACTGGGCGCAACGCTACTGCGGACGCTCACACAACTCCACGTCATACCGTTACGATCGGCGGCGGACACTTCATCATCGACGGCAAGCCCGTGCAAATTATCTCGGGCGAGATGCACTACCCGCGCATTCCGCGCCCCTACTGGCTCGATCGCATGCGCATGGCGAAGGCCATGGGTCTGAACGCAATCACCGTCTATGCCTTCTGGAATGTACACGAGCCGCATCCCGGACAGTGGGACTTTTCCGGCCAGTATGATATTGCGCAGTTCATTCGCGGCGCGCAGCAGGTTGGACTGTATGTAATTCTTCGTCCCGGCCCTTACATTTGCGGCGAGTGGAGCTTTGGCGGATACCCGAATTGGCTGCTCAAGGACCCGACGATGCATGTGCGCAGCCTGGACCCCACCTTCATGCGTGCAGCGACGGACTATATGGACCACCTGGGGCAGCAGTTAAAGCCCCTGCTTTGGACCAATGGCGGGCCCATCATCGCCGTGCAAGTGGAAAACGAATACGGCTCCTTCGGCAAGGACAAGGCCTACCTCGAAGCCATCAAGCAAATGGATAGCGACGCCGGCTTTGGCAGCGTGGTAATGTACACCGGAGATGGCCCCGGACTTTGGAACGGCACGCTGCCGGAGTTGCCAGCGGCCATTGACGTCGGACCGGGTGATGTGCAGAACGGCTTCAGAAAATTGCTGGAGTTCCGGCCCCACTCAAAATTGATGTATGTCGCCGAGTTCTATCCCGGATGGTTTGATTCATGGGGCGAGCCTCACCGCACCGGTGCGCCGATCGAGCAGCAGTTAAAAGACCTGAACTGGATCCTCTCCCACGGCTACTCTGTAAGCCTTTATATGTTCCACGGCGGCACGGACTGGGGCTTTATGAATGGCGCCAATGGCAGCCCCAGCAGCTACGAGCCAGAAACAACCAGCTACGACTACGCGGCGCCGCTCGATGAGGCTGGGGACCCTACACCTCAGTATTATGCGCTTCGGAGTTTGTTCGCAAAATATCATCCATCGGGTGCTCTGCCGCCCGTTCCCGCGTCAGTGCCGCTCATCCGCGTCGCACCATTCCGGCTGCCGCTCTCATCCTCACTTTGGGACGACCTGCCCAAACCCATCCACAGCGAAGACCCGCTCCATTTCTCAGATTTTGAGATGGAGACCGGCTACATGCTGTATCGCACGCACATTCACGGTCCTGCTCACGGAAAGCTCGATATCAGCGGTGCGCGCGATTATGCCGTCGTATACCTTAACGGACATCAGGTGGCAACGCTCGACCGCCGCCTGGGACAACATGAAACCACGCTCAATGTGGCCGGGCCGGACGCGCAGCTCGACATTCTCGTCGAAGACACCGGACGCATTAACTTCGGGCATCTATTCCCGACAGATCGGAAGGGGCTCATCTTTCCCGTACTGTTCAACGGAGGCAGGCTTCGGGGCTGGGACAACTTCCCGCTGCGAATGGCTCTGCCTTCCGTCCAGCATTGGTCAAGTGCCGATAGGTCCGGCCCTGCGTTTCACCGGGGCACGTTTACGCTAAGCAAGGTGGGCGATACATATCTTGATGTAAGCGAACTCGGCAAGGGGCTTCTTTGGGTCAACGGACACGCGGTGGGCCGCATCTGGAACATCGGCCCGCAACAGTCAGACTACGTGCCGGGCTGCTGGCTGCATAAAGGGCAAAACGTTGTCACAGTCTTTGACCTTGAGAGCGAGGAAAACCCGCAGATCACGGGCGGAACGCACCACGTCTATGCGCTCAGGAACTGACCATACATCGTGCCTGATCCCCTAGTTCTAGGCGATGCGTTCTCTTCCCTAGAACAGGTCTGCCGAGACTCTTGGCTGGTACGGGCAAAACGGATCGCTCGCCACCGGATCGCCATACCATGCGAACGCCCGCGCCCGCGAGCCGCCGCATAAACTGCGATACTCGCACTTGCCGCACTTACCCTTGAACTGCTCCGGCGAGTGCATGGAACTAAAGAGAAAAGAGTGACGGTAGACATCAACCGCGTGGTTTTTGCGGATATTGCCCGCCGCCAGCGGCAGAAATCCCGAGGGATAAATGTCACCCTGATTCGAGACAAACATGATCCCGTGTCCGTCGCGGATGCCGAACCCACGATAGACCGGCGTACTCTTGATGTCTGCAGCGGTCAACCCTTCCGCGAGCATCTGCGTCAGGGCGACGCGACGATACGACGGCGCTTCAGTCGTCTTGATCTGGAAAGGTGCGATGCGTGACAGATCAAAGACCCAGCGCATCAGCTCCTCGCCCTGGTCCGGCGAAATCGGCTGCAGGGTCCTGCCTCTGCCGACCTCGATCAGGAAGAACAGACTCCAGCGCATTACCTGTTTCGTTTTGAGCAACTCATAGACCGCCGGAAGATCGTCCACGGTCTCCTGTGCGACAAGCGTGTTGACCTGAACAGGCAGGCCCAGCCTGCGTGCGCTCTCAAGCGCATCCATTGTCCAATCAAAGCAGCCGTCAACGCCGCGAACGGCGTTGTGGCGGATTGCTTCCGAGCCATCGAGGCTAATCCCCAGGCTGACGATGCCGTGCGCTTTGAGCCGGGCGAGCTTATCGAAGGTCAGCTCCTGCGTCACGCTGGGCGTGATGGAAACGGAAATGCCTAGGTTCCGCGCTTCGTCGATGATCTCGAACAGGTCGGTGCGCCGTGTTGGGTCGCCACCGGTCAAAATGAGGTGCGGGATCGGGTCTCCGAACGCGGCGATCTGTCGCAGCAGTACCCGGCTTTCGGCATTGCTCAGCTGGCAGGGATGCGGCGTCGTCACCGCCTCGGCGCGGCAGTGGCGGCAAGCCAGCGCGCATGCCTGCGTCATCTCCCAGTAAACAATCATCGGGTTCCTCGCGTAGTCGTGCGCGGCCGAAGGATGCGGTCCTGCCGTCACAGGCGTCGTTGTGATTCCTCCAATGCTAACCATAGACACACTCCTGAACATTGTTTTTCCAATGCCGTTGCGGGCCGACCGATGCCTGCTCTGCGATGCGTGTTGCAACGCGAGCACCACTCTCAATGCAGTCAGGAACGCCGGCCCCGCGATAGGCTGCTCCCGCCAAGTAGAGTCTCGGGTGACGTGCGGCCAGCCGGTTGATCTCAGCGATTCTTACCTGGTGGCCAACATCATATTGAGGATTTCCCTTATGCCACCGGTACGCCCTGCTTACGACCGGATGCGCTTCTATCCCCATCGTCGAGTGCAGTTCGCGGCGAGCCAGGTCAACCAACTCCGCTTCTTCCCGCTCGGCAAGCCTTTCGTTGCAGGCTCCACCCACAAACACGCGGACAAGAGAATAGCCGTCGGGCGCGCGAGCGGCGAACTTTGTCGACGACCACGAGCAGGCGGTAATCATGCGGCGCTCCTGCCGCGGAACAACAAAGCCATACCCGTTAAGCGGAGACTTCAGATCACTCTGCCGGAAGCCCAGGGATACCGTGGCCGTGGAGACATATCGAATCCGCCGCAAACGGTCTGCCAGCGAAGGATCCATCTCCTGCACCAAGTCGGCGGTAACATAGGCCGGCGTTGCGAAGACGATATCGTCTGCGCAGAGGAACGAGCCATCGTGCAGCAGGACCTCGTAGTGATTATCAATCGGCATGACAGCAAGAACACGGCAGTTCAGCCTGATGTCAACGAGGGTCAAATGAAGCGTGAGAGTTTCGACCAACTGCTGGAGCCCGCTGCGCAGCGTCATAAACATCGAGGACTTTTCGTGCCCGGCTGATTGCTCCTGAGCTCGGCTGCGCAGCCATCGCTGCATAAGATGGCCACGCAGCACGCTACCGTAGTTCTTCTCAAGCTCTGGCAGCATTGCGAACGTGCCTTGCAGACTCAGGTCCTCAGGATCGGCTGCATAGATGCCTGCCAGCAGCGGCGCGGCCATCTTGTCCAGGACTTCCGCACCCATGCGCCTGCGCACAAAGCTCGCCAAGCTCTCATCTCCATCTTCGAACCGGGGTGGAAGAAATGCCTCGGCCGCCAGACGCAACTTGCCCGGCCAGGAGATAAGATTGCTTTTCAGCATGGGCATCACGCCGTCGGGAAATCTATGCAGGACCCCGCGGCTCAGCACATAGGTGGAATGCTGCTCGCTGTTGGCGCCGATGAGCTCATCTTCGAGGCCCAGGTCGCGACATAGCTGAATTGTTGCCGGCTTTCTGGCTATAAAAGAATCCGGCCCGCCCTCAATCAGAAACCCGTTCTCATGCCTCGATGTGATCTTTCCGCCCGGGTGTGGACTGCTCTCGACGAGCGTAACGTCCACAGTGTCATGCGCAGCACGCTGCAGATAGAACGCGGTCGCCAGTCCTGTGATCCCGCCGCCAATAATGACTGTATGTCTCATTGCGCCTTCAACTGGCCCTCAGGCCTGCATCCGTTCAAGCCATGGATGACTGTGAAGACCATAGTTGAGGCGGGCACCCGATACAGTGATTTGAGTCACATGTACCGCGGGCGTCCATCACACGGGGGCGTTGCCCGGAGAGCACAATCGCATGAACCCCAGGAGTGAACCCCAGGCATTGGGGCGTGAACTGGCGGGGGTTTGGCTTTTCAAAACGCCTGCTAAGCCGACGTGTGCAGTACGTTCTCGCGCTGGCGCAGCGTTTCTCGAATGGCGTTCACGCCCGTGTCGAGCTCATCCGCTATTTTCAGAATGGCTGCGCCGTTTTGCTCATGCACCATCGACCGCAGCGTCTCGCACTGCCCCACCAGCAGCAGGTCGTGGTCGACCAGCGTTTTCAGCGTCGGAGCCTCCAGCCGGTAGCGCTGCGTCATTCGATCGTTTTCGGGTACCGGCAGTTGATGGATGAAGCCTTCGAGCGCCCCGATTTCGCGCGACAGCCGCTCCAGCTTCTGGGCTGAAGCAACGGCCTCCGGATCAGGGAACGGCTTCGCGCGGCTCGGCGCGGGCAGAAACTCGCGCCGGTAGTCCGTCTCCGCCTTTGACACGCTGGTCATCGCCGTGCCCAGCAGCCACGCGGCCTTGGTGCGCACGGTCTGATCATCGGCGCGAAGCATGTTCTCCGCGCGATAGAAGTTGTAGCCCCATCCGTAGAACAGGTTCGTCGCGATCTGTCGCAGCAACCCGGCGTCGTAAAAGCTGGACTGTGGCATTATTTCTTCTCTGGTAATCCTGTTTCGGCTCCGACCGAGTAGAACCCGGTCGCGGGCCCTCCAACATTGAATGGAACACCGGCCGCTGCATTTGGCGCTGAGACCAGGCCCTTCTCAGCCATCTTCAGCGCAAGGTAGTAACGCACCGACTCCATCGCGGTCAGCCCGATCGCCTGCAGTGAGATCAGCTCGCGCATGCGCTCGTCCTTCGGCATGATAAGAATCTTCAGGTCATTCAGCGTGATGCCGTAAGTCTTCAGGAAGTCGGAGAGATGCGATTTAACCAGCTCGCGGACCTCCTGAATATGCTCGTTGATCTCCTCCATTTTGGTGACCTGAACGACCTGATTGATCGACTGTTCAATCGCAGGTCCGGCGTAATCGGCCACTTCCTTAATGTCGATCCAGTGGCCGTTAAACGGCAAGTGGGTAATCAGGTCGAGGGCGGCTTCTTTCGTATCCACGTGAATGTAGTAGTCGACCTGGTAGTACATCTCGGCCATCTCTTCGCTCGTAGCCACGCCTTCGCTGCGCACCAGCAGTTTTGACCGGTTTACGTAGATCACCTCGTACACCCACGGCGACGAGCCGCCAAAGAAGCCCTGCGCAATCGAGCCCAGCAGCGGCTTGTCCGGAGTTGTCAAAGCATACTGGCCCGTCTCATACACATTCAGCACCGCTCCGCGGCCCTTCAGTACGCAGAAATGGTTGCTCTCAACCGTGAGCAGCGAGCCGGAAACGATATTCTCGTCCGCTATCTTGACCGCCAGAGCCTTGGTCCCCAGCAGGTCCGTACCGTCCGCCTGCAGCGATGTAATCACCTGCCGCGCAATTGCCATGTTCCCCATCCCTTAGTTCGTCGAATAAACCACGCGAGTCAGCATACTCCAAACCACAAGGAGCACCAACTCATTCCGTTCTCTGATCCGGAAAATAACCGTCCTTTAATCGGAAACGTTCCGTGATGCCTGGGTCGCGCCACCGATGCAGCGCGGGTTTCTGGACCCGCGGCATCGAATTTTCGCCTGCCAGGCTCTATCATGCTTAACTGGACATTAGACTTACTTCTGAAAGCGTACAGATATCACTCAGATGCCCAATTCCAGCAACGGCGCCACCGTCTCATCCACCGCTCCCAACTACAAACTACAGAACGCGCTGTTATTGCTGGTCGCAGGCCTCGGCGGCCTCTTGTACGGTGTGGACGTGGGCATCATCGGAGGTGCGCTGCCGTATCTTGAGGCCACTTCCGGACTGAGCGCCGGACAACTCTCGGTGGTTGTGGCAGCGGTGCTGCTGGGCAGCGTTTTCTCCACCCTGTTTGCCGGCATGCTCGCCGATTGGATGGGCCGTAAGCGACTCATGACTCTCAGTGGTGTTGCTTTCGTGCTGAGTATTCCGGTCATCGCACTCTCGCACGGATATGAGCCGCTCTTCTGGGGCCGCCTGCTGCAGGGCGTCAGTGGAGGCCTGATCGGCGTGGTTGTCCCGCTCTATCTGGCTGAGTGTCTCGGCTCTTCCGTGCGCGGAAAAGGCACTGCCGTCTTTCAGTGGTTGCTCACGCTCGGTATCGTGGCCGCCGCGTTGATCGGCATTTACTACAGCTATCGCGTGGAGGCCATCCAATATGTCGCCAGCGCCTCCACGGTCTTCCACTTCAAGGACCAGGCCTGGCGGCGCATCTTCTGGGTGTCGTTGCCGCCCGGCCTGCTCTTCGTACTCGGCACGTTTTTTGTCGCCGAGTCGCCGCGCTGGCTATTTCGCCGCGGGAGAGTTGAGCATGCACGCGCGGCGCTACTGCGTTCCCGCACTCCGGATGAAGCCGATAGCGAATTAAAGGAGATGCAGGAGGCCGCATCCGCCGTCCAGGCGAAATCCGCGGCAGGGCAAAAGATCAGGGAGACTCTCGTCCAGCGCAAATACGTCTACCCGTTCCTGCTGGCCTGCGTCATCCTTTTCTGCAACACGGCGACCGGAATTAACTCCGTCATCGGCTACAACACTAACATTTTGATTCAGAGCGGGCTGTCGGACCTGCAGTCGCATTGGGGCTACGTGATCTTCACCGTCGTGAACTTCCTGATGACGATCATCGGCATGACCCTGGTCGACAGGAAGGGACGCAAATTCCTGCTCACCATCGGCACCTCGGGAGTCATCATTTCCATGCTCGCGGTCGGCATCTTCTTCCGCCAGACCGAAACCCACAATGTGGATTGCCGCGCGGCTGTTCAGTCCATGGTCAATTCCGGACAAACGCTTAACCTCCGCTTCACTCCCGCAATCGCTAGACAGATTCTCGGCGCCACAGGCGGTCAGGCAGCCTCATCGATCAACCCCGCCGATGCCTCCCTTGCCGTCATCTATTCCTACGGCGGATTCACCGGCGCAACCAACATTGTGCGGTCTGACGATGCCTCTGCGGAGCCCATCCACATAACCCGGGATCAGGGTGTACCTTCCGGCAAAGTCGAGGCCTTTTTCAAGAACCCCTTTGCCAGTCTCCAAGCCGCGCAAACCGCGCCCCTCAGAATTGAACGCGCTGTCGTCGGAACCATTCCCGGCGAGGCCCATGGATGGCTGATCGCGATTTTCCTCTACATCTTTGTCGGCTTCTACGCAGCCGGACCTGGAGTAGTTGTCTGGCTCGCACTGTCTGAGCTTATGCCTACGCGCATTCGCTCCAATGGAATGAGCATCGCGCTGGTCATCAACCAGCTCGTATCGACGACACTCGCCGTGATCTTCCTGCCCGTGGCCAGCAAATATGGCTATTCGGCCATGTTTTTCCTGTTTGCAGGATTCACGGTCATCTACTTCCTTACCGCGGTGTTCTTCCTGCCGGAGACCAAGGGCAAAACCCTCGAAGAGATCGAGGAGTATTTCGCCGGGGCCAGAACTCGCTAGCGGCCCCGCATGTCTCGGCAGAGACAACTCAAAAACTTCGTCGGGCGCTTCGGAGAGCATTATTCGCTTGTGGCGTCATCGGTTGGTGCTGTCGGGACCTCAGGTTTATCGGTTCGCCGGTCTCCGCTGTTCGTGCGCCGCTCGTTCGGATTCCGGCGCCGATCCGTGATGCTCACGCGGCGCTCGATAGGATTCGCCCGCAAGTCAGGCTTGCCCTGACGCCGATCCCGCGTATTCACTCGGCGCTCGGTGGGATTCGCGCGGCGGTCTTCACCGCCGGCGCGCCGCTCGACCGTGCGTCCCTTGCTTCCACCCTTTGCCACGGATGCTGGCAGTGATTCCTGCTGACCGGTCACATCGTACACCGCGCCATTGGCCCTATTCTCCATAACCATCTCACCCGGAGTCAGCAGCTTGTTCAGGATGGGCAGGTTCACCCTTTGAGTTTCGACAAAGTCCACACCGTCGGCCGTCAACGTGAAGTCGGAATTGTCGGCTTTGGTTATGTATCCCTTCCTTTGCAGATACCAGGTGGTGAAGTCCAGATAATCGCGAGGGAACCCCATCCGAGCTTCGACCTCGGCAAGCGTAACCTCCGGCGCGGCCGGATTCGCGCGACGCCGGAAATAAAGCACTGCCAGAAGCGCCAGACGGCGGTTCGTCTCGCCCTCGATTTGGTCCATAAAGTCAATCGAGCTTGAGAGCGGCGCGGTCGGGGTCCGCTGCTTCTCGCGGGATGCATCATAGCGGCCTCGCCGCCCCGGATCAGACAGCACCTCGTACGCCCGCGTCAGGATGGCAAACTGATCCGCATCGCCTGTGGTGGGATTATCCGGATGGTAACGGGCTGCCAGAAATCGATACACGCGGTGGATCGTCTCCTCCTCAGCATTCGGACTGATTTGAAGGAACTCGTAATAGTCCATCTTCGGCATGTCACATCAAATCCATTTCATGTATGAGGAATTGGCTGGATTTTAGCACCGCTCGTAACCCGCGCCGCACCGAGCAAGTGTAGGCCTCCAACCCTTGAGACACAATAGGATTGCAAGCCCTGTGTATCGAGAGACATGCGATTAGAACTTGGATAATCTGCCCCTTGGGATGGAAAGGCCGTCACGGCAAATCCTCGCAGTTTTTTCGGGCGGCAAAACGAACAGGCCAGCCCCGCAAGCCCGCGCTGCGAGACAACTACCACCAGGGAACCCCGACCGTACCACTCCCGACAGCTTTGACTGACGGGAAATGCGGTCTGAAGTCAGAGTTTTTAGATGGATAAATGGTAGGCACGAGGAGACTCGAACTCCTGACCTCTACCGTGTCAAACCGCTAATTTGATGTAAAAACAAATACTTACAAGGCTTCAGCCGCCGCATAAATCCTTGTAGACCCCATAAGACCCGAAGTTTTGTGCCCTTTCTGTGCCCGTTTTGTGCCCTCGATGGTTCTTACTATTTCGAGGTGGAGTTCGACGGTGTGGATCAGGGGTCCAACTGAATATCGATGAGTTTTTCAACACCCACGCCTGTTCTCGCCGACTGAGAATTAAATTTAGTATTCGTCTGTCATTAACGGGTCAACTCAAACAAGCCGACACGGCATGCCGTTGCTTCCGCTATTGTCTGAGCCCAATTGCAGATAAGCGTCGAATGCTTACAATCATTCGGCTCAGGTTAATTTCGATGAGTCTTAGCGGCGCCTCTTTTGTCGTGCGCGCATTTGTTGCCTTTTTCGGAGTGCCGTAGTGAAGATATCGCGTTGAACACTCATATCGACAATCGGAAGACTTGTAGTGCAGGAAGAAAAGGACGGGCAAGCATGTGTATTCAGGCCTTGCAGATTTATGTCGCGATTATCAGGAGTGCTGAGCGTGAAGCTTTCAATGGAGAAAACAACGTTTCGTAGATCTACGCCTGGGGCGTGTATGGCGAGCTGCATTTGTTTATTGAAGTTTGCTCCTGGATACGGTTCGAAGCCGATTTCTGCGGACTTGCCCAATAAATCTTGGTAACTCTTGAGGTCCGGATCGTCGCCAATCACTTGCAAGGTTGGAACGCATGTCACTCGCAAATCATGATTTGGGAAGATCGATAAAGAAGGCCAGCTCGTGTTTTCCGCAGGGCTCTTAGAGATATCCGCTGCCTCGCACCCGCCAGAGAATCGCAAATTGTAATCCTGAGGCGGCGTCGCACGAGTCTTGAACGACACCGTGAACCACATCTCGTGGAGAAAGGAAAATAGAGTACGTTCGTTGGGATCATTCTCAATAGGCCAATCCTCGCTTCCCTCAATTATTAGGTTGGTGGCTTTTAATGAGTTAGGATCCAACGTGTCAAGATCGATTCGCTGCGCGAACGCCTTTACGGCTTGCTGATGTCGCGGTATTCTCAGCGTAATGCGCGCCGAGATTGTTGGTCTGATCGGATCCAGCACACGGAGCGTCTGAGCTAGACTTTCGGAGCTAATTGCTGCGTTCTTCCGCGAAATTTGGACATTACCTTTTATCTCCCGACTGGTCTCGGCGAGACCATGATTCAAAGCAACCGTTTGAGCTAGTTCTGTTGACAGGTTATCTCCAATTAGCGCGACATCTCTCTCCTGCTTGTCTCTCTCGCGCGATTCGATTGCATGCTGCCTTGCATCTTGCTGACGGCTAACAAAATCTGTCGACAAATTCAGGATCGTGGCAATCAAAAGGATAAAGAGACCAATCCATCCTGCACCAGAGAGCTTCTTTTTGCCATCCTTTTCAACCTTAAAATCCGTGACCGTGGCATAGACTCCGTATAGGGCGGCAATGATTGCTCCGATGGTTTTTAGCGTCGACAGCAAAGCGTCATTCACAGTGCAATCCTTGCCCGTTCCGCGACAAAAGCCGTCTCAAATAATTAGTTCGACGGTATAAGGTCGCCTCTAAACTTGGCCCGAATTCTCGCACCTTGCACAGACTTGGAGCAAGTCTTTCCGAGACTATCACGAATACCAAACGCGCCCGCCGCACATCGCGACGACAGCGAACACATCGCGAGCTGAGCAATTTACGTTCTTGAAATCGACATCCGCTACAGTTCTGGGCTTCGCCTATTTTCTATGTTCCTGCAGGATATGCAGCCTCTTAATTGAGGCACTTTCCGCCTTCGCAATCGCGCAAAACTTCCGAATGCCCGGGCACTCAGAAAAGCTAGCCGTTCTACGAGTAGGTTGATACCAAATCGCAGAGTCACTCGCTGAAGTTCTATTCGACGGCACGAATCTTATCGTGTCAAAATTCGGGAAAACGCTAACTGCTGGATTTACAAGGTCCTGGTCGCCCCATAAGGCCCTCGAAACCATCCAAATCCGGATTATTGTTCCCATACTGTTCCCAGATTTGGGCTATTTGTTCCCACGCGCGGCCGGTTCGGATCATGGGTTGAGATCTCATGCAAGCTGCTTCAGGCCCTGTCTCTTTATTAGACTTGGTAAGTAATCTCTAAACACAAGCGTGCTTCCCGGTACTAATCGCGCAAGCCGGGGCCACCCGCCCTATACTTGACCGCGTATAGAGGACTTCATGAAGAACATGGACTACACCATTGGACTCGAAGCCGGTTGGGGTGGACAGAATTGGACGGCAACGGCCTTGACGGGTCGAGCGAAGGAGCGGACGCCGGAACCTGTGACGTTCGCGGGCCGTCCAGACGCATTGAAGTTCCTGAAGGACTCGCAGGCTGAAGGCTATCGATTTTCCGGCGCGGAACTGGTTGACCCGGAGCAGAGACTAGTCAAGAATTGTTACTTCGTCATTGGCGGCGACGGACAGCTTACGCTCTCAGGTGAGGACAATGGCCCACGCAATACGGTTTGGGAAATTGGAGACGTGAAGCCTGGATGCGACAGGAGCATGGGAACCGAGGCTGTCATTGAAAACATTCTTCAAGGGCCAGGAGTGCGAGAAAGATTCGGTTGCGACCTCGCGTTTGTCCTTCGTCTGCACCCGGTCGCGCAAGGCACTCTCGCTACACCGCCGATACCATCATTCGAACTGGCGAAGCCTTGTCCATGCGGTCTCCACGGGAAGTCATACGGTGACTGCTGCAAAGATAAAGGCATGCACGCTCTTGGAAACGAGATGCTGCGGGGAACGTCGCCAAGAATGGTGCCGGGTGCTCTATCGCAGATGCAGTCAAGCATGGTCAAGGACGACACCCGGTTCCGGTTCGTGTGGGATGAATATTGGCAAAGCCCGCAGGATCAAACTTTCCATCAATTCCTTGATGACCTGGTTGTGAAGACTCTCACAAGAGAGTGGTTTGACCAGCAATTGCTTCTCCCAGTGAAGAATCAAAACGTGATCGTGAGATGGCGTGCCGCGATGTTGGAGCTACTACAGCGACCTGGGGACGCAAACGACGACATAAGCACCGGACACACTCTTACCGGACCCACGAAAGCCTATCTTTGTTTTGGCTACGATCTGTATTGGCTTCAATTAGTCCACCGGCTGCCCGAGTCACTCATCAATAGGTTAAAGGAGTTTCATAAGTTCCAAGGAGCGCGATACGAGATTCTCGTCGCTGCTATCTTTACGCGGGCCGGCTTTGAGATTGAGTGGATTGATGACACGAAAGTATCCGAGAAACATCCGGAGCTTATCGCAACCCACAAACGCACGGGCAAGAAAGTCGGCGTCGAAGTCAAGAGTCGCAGACGGCCAGGACCGATAAATTTTCCTGGCACAGTAACGCCTGAAACGCATCTCAAGGGCGATGTTTTTGATCTCTACGATAAAGCAATACAGCAAGCGCCCGAGGGCGAAATACCGTTCCTGATTTTCATTGACCCGAATGTCCCCGATAGTCCAGAGAAGGGACTTCCGTCATACTCGAATATTTCGGTCGATACCGTTCCTTGGATGAAGGAGATTCGTGATCGTCTCCTTGAGATTTGGAACGGTGCCACTGAGCCTACGCCCGAGAGCGCAGTTCTGATTACAAATTTTGCGTTCTACTATGGCGACAACGATAGTCCTTCTCCTGCGGGGATGGGAGCGTTCTTTCCGTCGCTGAAACCAAGAGTACCAATCCTCGGTGATCCGATGATTGATGACCTCAGATATTGCTTCCAGACTTACGACACGGTTCCACGACAGATATAGAACGCGGGCGGGTCGCCTACTCCTGGCCTAGCGCCCACCCTGGATTTGGTACTACACCCGGCACATGAATTGGTAATGACAAGTTGGCATAGCGACTGGAATCTCGTGAACCATCAGTCCTGGAGAATCGGCGTTCCGCAATACCTACCCCTGACGCAATGCGCAAGGCCAACTCCGTGGGTGCTTTGGCCCATTGGCTGCCTGACGCGGGGGATGCGGCAGCCGGCATCTTTTCGTGGAAAAGGCCGTCCTGTCGAAGATAATGGTTGCATCTACGGCCCATGATGTGATCCGACGCCTGGGCGCAAAGCCTTATGACTGACATTCGTGAAGAACTTTTCTCCATTGCTATTTTCCCGTATCTCAAGACGTCGGGCCCTGTTCGGTTCGGCCCCTATCTATTTCGGTCTACTGACGATCTGGAGGGACTCACCGAAGCACAAGCGACAGCAGTCACCGATGTGACGGCGATGTTATACACGCAGAACAATTCGCGTGTACGATCCGCGTCCTACGCTGTGATCCCTCAGATTCATGTTTCCGGTCTGTTCCGAATCCCTGAAGTGTTAAAAAGGGTACATAGTCTCGTCGCGTATTTGTATGGCATGCCGAATGATCAATTCGGAGACCCTTTCCTTGGATATGAGTGCGCAACATTGCTTGTGCTTACGCCAGACCGAGTGAGTCGTTTCTTGATTGAGTCCGAGCACCACACCATCTTGGATGAGCCAATAGCAATCGCGTGGGAAAACGATTGCGCGTCGGGCTATGACGGGATGCGCAACTTCATGGAGCACTTTTGGGTAGTCAAGGGATCACGTGTGTATCCGCCGGTGCCGAGCATTACGCTCAATATCTCCCAAGACCTCGCAGCGAACTGCGGCCAGTTCTTGCAAGAAGGGACGGGCTATGAGCTGGCGCGTTTGCTCACCGATGACGCGAGACATATCGGAGAAAGGCTATTCACCGCTCTGAAGTGGTACAACGCTACCAATCGGGCTGAGGTGAGCGAGGACGAGGCTTTAGTCAATCTTGCAATCGCCTTCGAATCCCTGCTCGATCTTCCTACAGGCGAGAAGACGGATCGATTCGTCGATAGCGTCTCGCTCCTGCTAGGGCGCGTACCAAGATTGAAGGATTGGGTTCGACAGTTCTACGATGCCCGCAATCGGGTAGCACATGAAGGCAAGCTCTCACATGGCCGCTTCATGATCCCGCGACCGGGTAAGCAATCCGAGCATCTGGTCTATCACCCTCTGCTGGTCTTTGGACGCGAAATTTTCCGCCTCTGTGTCGGCGCGATCACGCATGGCGCATATTTGGCCGAGTCGAGAGACATCGCTGCAAAGCTGAAGACGAACGGCGAGCGTTTCGAAGAATTGTGTCACGTGCTGGATGAGGGGCCGATGTCTGACGCCAAGCGAGCGATCGAGATCCGTCGCTTGGTCAGTGAAATCAATCGCTATCGCTTCGTTGGCGAATCTGGGCTGTCCGTCGCAGTGATTGTCGGGGCAGTTCAGAGGGCGGTGAAGGGCCTGATAAATCTGCAGATTCCTTTGACACGTCTGGAGCTGACTGAATCATCGAAGTTCGCTTCGGTCAGTACCAAGAACGAGCTTGCCGCTTTGGAGGCGCTCAGTAAGCTTCATGCGCGCCTACCTTCGCAACAGACAACTCAGATTGCCGAGCCCGAACTGACGGTTTGGCAGCTCGTGGACATTGCGTGGATGTATGCCTACCAGAACTATTTCCGGCTGAAGAAAATAGAGGGCGATAAAACTGGGAAGAAAGAAGGACCGGAGGCTGAGGAGCAATCTGCTGGTGGCAAAGAAGCCGATGCGCTGTAAGAGTCCGCCGCTCTATACCGCTTTAAACAGCATCTTTGCTCCTGTCAGCACGTGCCGCCGCCAGGACGACCTGCTTCGAGCTTTCTTTCAAATCAGTGAATTGGAAATATATGAGTACCCTGAAGTCGGCTTGTCGGTAGCTATCCAAATTGTGCTGTGTCAGTATGTGGGGAATTCGCCACTTGCTCGACGCTCTGCTGAAGATCATTGGATCGAATCAAAGACATCTTCTATGCCAGAATAGACCGTTTTGCTAACTCCTGTATTTACAAGCCTCTGGTCGCTCCACAAGTGCTTGTAAGCGCCCCTGGACAGCCTATTGTTCCCAGATTTGGCTTACTGTTCCCACGCCTCAAATCCGAATCTCTCTGAGGCGGATCATCAGTTTTGATCTCCCAATGGAGACCAGCTATGCCTGGATTCGGCGAGGGCGAGCGGTCGATTGGTTTCGGCAAATACGGCTTGAACACCCTATCGGAAGCGCGCTTTTGGTGTCAATCGGTCGCGTTTGAATTGCTCATAGGTAGTTCTCACGGGTTCGGGTTCGATGTCGCTAGAAAAGACTGAGTCTCCACCTTTGGCCTCCCACTTCGCACGTTCCCAATCATGTTTGAGAAGTAGAGCAATCCGGTCTGCGAACTCGGTCAGGAGCGGCTCATCGGGTGCAGATTTGAGTTGGCCAATGGTTCTGAGGATCGCACAGTCCTTGTCATCGGTCGGGTTCAGGATCAGGCTGAACTCCAGGTGAAGCTCATCCAGCCACACTGCGTTCTGGCTGACAGCGGCCTTATGAACGTCAAGCGACTTCTGCCTGACATTGTTCCGCCACTTCGCCCGCTCTTTGGTGATGTTGTCGACCTTGATGTTCCTGGCGTTATTCCAAAGGAGCACGGCAGATCCCAACGCCGCACCGACCAGTGCCAAAATCGGCGTGAGCACCACCACCCAACTCGGCGTGTTCGTTCCCGTGTCCATAATGACAATTCTCAACTAAACGCG
>Ga0335075_10003518_pt1 | contig 24823 bp, 27 predicted proteins | sample Lox_Sample_24_FD_206723 | JGI IMG/M metagenome (GOLD analysis project Ga0335075, IMG submission 206723) | Soil microbial communities from Loxahatchee National Wildlife Refuge, Florida, United States - Lox_Sample_2.4 | ecosystem: Environmental > Terrestrial > Soil > Wetlands | place: USA...
AAAAGCTTGCTTCGCGATGTCCAAACCGATCGTGCTAACCTCCACCACGGACGCCTCCCTCAAGTGGTGTCATCGACACCGCCACTTTGGCACACCGATGCCGTCGGGGGGGCGTCCACCCCATCAGTAACACGCGATAAGCGCCCTTCCCGCGTGTTGTTATTCGTGCCATCATAGAGGTATGACAGACCCCGCCCGCGCTGCCCGGTCCCGCCAGATGGCTCGCCTGGCCGAAGGCCAGAAGCCGCCGGCGCCCCGGGCGGCTGTCGCCATCGCGAAATCCAAGGCTTACCAGGCCGCGGCCGATGCGCCGGCAACCCTGCGGGCCTACGCCGCCGATCTTGCCAATTTCAAGGGCTGGTGTGAGGCGCACGGGTTCGAGCCGATGCCTGCCAGTCCGGAAACGGTCGGCGCCTATCTGGCGGCGGCCGGCCTGGGTTATGCGCTGCCTACACTCCGGCGGCGCGTCGCTGCCATCGCCAGAGCGCATCGGATTGCCAAGCATCCCCTGGACACACGGCATCCAGCCATCCGCGAGACCCTGCGAGGGATTGCGCGCGCTCATGGCCAGCCGCCGCGGCGCTCCGCCGCGCTGACCACCGACGAGATCAGACGTCTGGTCGAGGTCTGTGGCGACGATCTTGCAGGCCTCCGGGACCGCGCCCTCCTCTTGATCGGCTTCGCCGGCGCGCTGCGGCGTTCCGAACTCGTAGGCCTCGACGTCGCCCACGTCAGGACAACACCGGCCGGGCTGCGGTTGATGCTCCCTCGGTCCAAGACCGATGCGGCCGGCGAAGGTGCCGAGATCGGCATCACTCGCGGCAGCCAGGCCGAGACCTGCCCCGTCCGTGCGTTCCGTGCCTGGTTGCGGGCTGCGGAGATCAGTGACGGGCCTGTCTTCCGTCGGGTAACACGGTGGAGCACGGTCGGAAAGAAGCGCCTTCACCCGGATGCCGTCCGGACGATCCTTGCCAGGCGGGCCGGGGCGGCGGGGATCAAGGGGACCCTACTCGAGCCGGTGACCCCGCACGGCATGCGGGCAGGCTTCGTCACCACGGCCTACAGGAACGGCGTGCCGGACGAGGAGATCATGGGCCATACCAGGCACCGGAGCCTGACCACCATGCGGAGCTACGTCCGCCGTGCCAAACTCGGCACGGCCAGCCCATCGGGCAAGCTCGACCTTTGACTCCGAATGGCCCGGCCGCGGTCACGTCATCACGCTGCCGCGTCAAGGCTCTCCCTCATCCCATCTGCCTGGGACCGAACGGTGTCAGCTATCAAATGACGCGGCAAACTGACGCGCGCATTGCCTCACAATGATTGCTACCAGCGCGCGCCGTTTGACAACTGCGCAGCACTGCAGTCCCACCTGTGCGGCTGCGCCGCGATCAAGGCAGGAGTCCGAGGTGAGCAAGAGTGCGGCGGAGGCTTTCCAACTCCGGTTGGACCAATGGCAAGATAGGATCGCGCGGCACCCCGGCCGGTTGCCCGACAAGAGTTAGTGCCGCCTTCAAGCTGGCGGGCCAAGTGCCGGTCGCCATCAGAGTTTCATAGAGCAACATAAGTGTGTGGTGAAGTGAGCTTTGCTCGGCAGAAGGTGCTTCCTTCGCCAAGTGCATGATTCGGCCTACCGCCGGGCCGAGAAGCTCCGGGCCGGTCGCGATAAAGCCGCGTGCGCCGAGTGCAAGTCCCGGAAATATGTAATGGGAGGGGCCAACCATAATGGCGAGGCGCGATCGGAACGTATGCAGCACGTGCGAATGGTGGAAGAAGTCACGACTCGATTCCTTGAGGCCAATCACTGGTGTCGTTCCCAGGAGCGCCTCGAGATCGGCGAGGGAGAGATCAATACCTGAGCGGCGTGGCGAGTTATAGGCGATGATTGGCAGTTTGACAGCGTTCGCAACCGCCTCGAAGCGGCGAAGCAGCTCAGGACGGGAGGCCTTCAAAACGTAAGTCTGCGGTAGCAGGAGCAGCCCACTTGCGCCCCCCTCGGCAGCGGCATGGGCGTAAAGGATGCTTGTTGCTGCGCTCGGCGCGGTTGCGCCGGTGATTACCGGCACTCGCCCTGCGGCGCGTTGTACCGCGACTGTGGTAAGACGCCGTCGCTCCTCGGCGTCGAGCGACCAGCTTTCGCCGTTGTCGCCGGCGACGCAGATGCCAGAGGCACCGTTTCCAATCAGCCAATCGACGATCTCGGCGAACGCATCCGTCATGATCTCACCGCTTGTCGTGAAGGGCGTGACGACAGCCGGTACGAAGCCGCCAAGCGTGTCCTTGCTGAGCGGGCTCATGGAGTGGACTCCTTCCGCGGGAGGGGAACGCAGCCGCAGGATGGTGGACCAGAGCGCACCTGCGGTTGTTTTTTATAGGGACATGTGTTTTAAATATCAACCGGACTTTCATTGGGCCAGGGAGCGGGCTGAACCCCCAAATGAGCGCCGTCCTGCATCGGAACCTCAGAGCCACGCCCCCGCTCGCGGCTGCGGGCGACGGGATCTACATCATCGATACCAACGGCCGTCGGTATCTCGACGCCTCCGGCGGGGCGGCAGTCTCGTGCCTAGGGCACTCGCATCCCCGCGTCGTCGCCGCCGTCCGCGAGCAGGTGGCGCGCCTGCCCTATGCCCACACCGCCTTCTTCAGCAACGAGCCGGCCGAGGCGCTCGCCGCCCGCATGATCGCGCGCGCACCGGCTGGCTTCGGTCGCGGACGAGTTGCCTTTGTCGGCAGCGGCTCCGAGGCAATGGAGGTGGCGCTCAAGCTGGCGCGCCAGCATTTCGTCGAGAAGGGAGCAGAAACGCGCTCGCATTTCATCGGCCGCCACATGAGTTACCACGGAAACACGCTCGGAGCGCTGGCTGTCGGCGGGCACCCAGCCCGCCGTGCCCTCTATGCACCCATGCTGATTCCGACCTCCCACATCGCACCCTGCCACGCCTATCGCTTCCGGCAGGCTGGCGAGAGCGAGGCGGTATATGGCGCACGGGTGGCGAATGAGCTAGAGGCCGAGATCCTGCGCATCGGGCCCGAGCGCGTCGCGGCCTTCGTGGCCGAACCGGTTGTCGGCGCGACCCTCGGCTCAGTTCCAGCGGTCGCCGGCTACTTCGGCCGGATCCGGGCGATCACCGACCGCTACGGGGTGCTCTTTATTGCCGATGAAGTAATGTGTGGCATGGGGCGCACCGGCACGCTCTTCGCGTCCGAGCAGGAAGGCGTGTCGCCTGATATCATCACGATCGCCAAGGGGCTCGGCGCCGGCTACCAACCGATTGGCGCGGTCCTTGCCTCTGAGCGCGTCATCGCACCGCTCGAGAAAAACTCCGGTGCGCTCGCTAATGGCCACACGTACATGAGCCATGCCGTTGCCTGTGCGGCGTCGCTCGCGGTCCTGGACACGCTCGAAGCGGAAGACCTCTTGGCAAACGTTCGCCGCTTGGGTGACGAGTTCGCCTTAGTCCTCGCCGCGCGCTTCGGTCAGCATCCCCACGTTGGCGACATCCGTGGCCGCGGCCTCTTCCAATCTATCGAGCTGGTCGAGGACCGAGAAACTAAGCAACCGTTTCCCCGTGCGCGTCGGCTCGCCGAGACGATTCGCCGAGCGGCGCAGGACTGCGGGCTGATATGTTATCCCGCGAGCGGCACTGCTGACGGAACAAACGGCGACCACGTGCTTTTTGCGCCTCCCTACACAATCGCCAGCCGCGAGATCGAGGAGATCGCCAACCGGTTCGAACGCGCACTATTACTCGCCCTCCGTGCCACGGGCTGAGCCGAGCTCCCGACTCTTAACCCGGCCGGTGCCTCGGCACGTACCCGAGGCGCTGGGAAATGCAGAGGGCCGCGTCGGTCACTTCAGGTACGTAGCGCCTTTCAATCTCGTCGATGTCAAAGGCCGAATCCGGCCCCGAGATGTCGATTGCTGCAACGACGCGCCCTGATTTATCGAAAACCGGTGCGGCGATCGAGCTACCACCTGCCTCCATGATGCCGCGGCTGATTACGTGGCCTCGGCCGACCCCTTCGGCGATCCTCTGGTAAAGAGCTGAGATCGTCCGCGGCGTCAGCTGGGTCAACGGTTCGAGCCGGCGTCCGGCAAAGACGGCGGCAACCTCGCGTTCGGAGAGGTCTGAAAGCAGGAGCCAACCCATAGGAGTTGCGTGCGCCGGTAGGCGGGTGCCGACGTTCATGTTGCTGAAGAACCCCGTGCGCGTCTGAACGCAGCACAGATAGAGAACCTCCCCGTGGTCCCGGATCGCGAGATGCGCCGACACGTTCGTTCTATCGCGCAAACGCTCCAATCCTGGTCGGGCCACCTCAATAATGTCGCGCGACGCCAGATAGGCGAAGCCCATATTAAGTACCCGTGCGCCCAGCCGAAATTCCTTCTTGCCTTCAAGCGACTCAAGGAACCCCATGTACCGAAGCGTGTACACCAGGCGAAAGACCGCGGATCGTGTGAGCGACAGCCGTTCAGCGATCTCCGAAACCCCCAGCGGCCGCTCGGCTGCCGCGAGAGTCTCGAGCACCTTAAGTCCGCGCTGAAGGCCGGGGACAAAGTAGCTGTCGTGGTTCTTGTGCTGCGGCCCGCGGGCTCCAGGCTCGGCCGCCGAATCGCCGGCTCCCCGCCGGGGGCGGGCGCGGGCAGATGCCACAGCGCTGGCAGATGGGGCCACCTCCAAGCTGCGGGCTGGCCGCTTGCCACCCGCCGGGGCTATCGCGCGGGTCATGGCAAGCTCCTGGCCGCGCCAGCAGAATCGGATTGACAGCTCCGGACGATATCGTGTTTCATCTACCAACTCGCGTTTGGACCGTTGAACACCCCATACCCAGGAATAAGGGAGCCGTCCATGCCCAAAACCCGTCCCGGCAAGCCCCAGCTCCCGATCGCACGCCGCGGTCTACTGGTTGGCGCCACGACGCTCGGCGCCACGGTCGCAACCCCACACCTGGTACGCGCCGCGGGGGAAGTCACGCTCCGCTTCTGGACCAGCCAGGGCGCACCAGTCCAAATGGCCGCCTGGAAAAACATCTTTCGCCGCTTCGAGAAGAACCACCCTGGATTCAAGGTCGCTATCGAACTCTACTCCGACGACGATCTCTGGACCAAGCTCTCTGCCGCCTTCGCAGCCCGGGATCTCCCGGACCTTATTTCGTACGTCCAGGCCTATACGGTCGCTACGCTCGCCGCTCAGGACCTTGTCGAGCCGTTCGACGACGTGATCAAGGCGGTCGGCGAGAATGATTTCTATCCCGGGATGCGCGATATCTACAAGTACAATGGCCATTACATCGCCGCCACCTACAACAACCAGACCAGCTCCAATCTCTGGTACCGTACTGATCTCCTGTCCCTTGCAGGCCTCGCCCCGCCCCAGACCTGGGACGACCAACTCAAGGCCGCGAAAGCAATGACGAAGGGTACGATCTACGGTAACTCTCTTCCGTATGGGCGGACGTCAATGACGAGTACAATGATGGTGAACTTCGTCCATCAAGCAGGCGGGTTAGTGGTCAATCCAGACGGCAGTGTCGGCTTTGGCTCCCCCGCGACCATCGCTGCCCTGGAATTCCTGCGGGCGATCTTTCCCTACGCTCCGCCTGGCGCCACCAATTATTCCTGGGGCGAAGTGCTCAATTCTTTCGTAACGGGCCGTGCCGCCATGGCCCCCTACACGGGACGGCCGATCGGCATCATCGCCGCTCAGAACCCGAAGCTGCTCGACCACATCTCGGTTGTCGCCTATCCGTGGCGTGCCTCTGGCCATCCCGCGTTCGACGTCCCCTTCAACTCGCTCTTCATCCCCAAGGGAGCGCCCCATGTAGCCGCCGCCAAGGAGCTCGCGATCGCGTTGTTCCAAAAACAGAATTATCTGGAATTCCTCCTAACCGCCCCCGGCCACAACCTTCCCTCGCTCAAATCCATTGCCGCGGCGCCCGAGTTCTGGAGCCACCCGCTTATAAAGAAGTTCCGCCCCCAAGTGGAGTTGATGATCAAGAACACGGCGGCCGGGCGGAATCTAGTAAAGGAAACCGATGCCTCTCCCTACAATCTGAAAGCCGGCGATATCTTTAACAGCGGTGTGCTGGCCGAAACTCTCCAAGACGTCGTGGTAAACAAGCTGCCCCCATCGCAAGCCGCCGCCCGCGGCGCCGACAAGATAGCCAACCTCCTGAAGGCATGAAGCAGGCGCAGCTCGGGCGCGAGCAACTCCTCGGGCTTGGCCTGCTCGCTCCCACGCTGATTCTCTTCATCCTCCTGATCGGCTACCCGCTGGTCGACAGCCTGTATTTGAGCCTGCAGCGAACGAGCACGTTAACACTCGCTAGTCATTTCGTGGGGCTTGGGAACTTCCGCGCTCTCTTCGGCGATCCGGAATTCTGGGCCGCCTTCGCCCACACTCTAGTGTGGACGGCAGGAACGCTGACATTGCAGCTTGTGCTCGGTGTGGGCATGGCTCTTGCATTACACGGCCCCCTTTTTGCCCGAAGTCTTGCCCGCGGCCTCGTGCTCTTTCCTTATCTTCTGCCGACGGCAGTTGCCGTGCTTGTCTGGCGCTGGCTGTTTAACGACCTATATGGTTTCCTCAACTACGCCCTGATAGCACTCGGCATCGTCGCGCATCCTGTGGCCTGGCTTTCCCGCACGCCAAATGCGATGATCAGCGTTATCGCTGTCGGCGCATGGAAGTTCTTTCCGTTTGTCGTTATTGCGGTACTCGCCCGATTGCAATCGATCCCTGAGACGCTCTACGAGGCCGCAAGCATCGACGGCGCCTCCCCGCTAGCGCAATTCTGGGACATCACGCTACCCCAGCTCTCCGGCGTGCTTGCGATCGTCGTCCTGCTGAGAAGCATCTGGGATTTCAAGGAGTTCGACCTTGTCTACCTGATGACCGGAGGCGGCCCGGGCACTAGCACCGAGACCCTGCCAATTCTCGTATATCGAGAGGCCTTCCAGCTTCTCGATTTCGGCCGCGGTGCCGCTGTTGCGGTCGCGATGCTTGCCTTTCTGCTCGTCCCCTTCGCCGCATATTTCGTAGTGATCCGCCGCCTAGAGTCGCGTGGCACATGATCCGCACTTTCGGCCGTATTCTCAAGAACCTGGCCGTTTGGGCAGTCGTACTTGCCATCGTCTTTCCTCTTCTCTGGATGATCAGCACCTCACTGAAGCCTGACTCGGAAACCTTTGCGCTCCCGCCCACGCTTTTGCCCCTCCACCCTACACTCGTACAGTTTCGACGCCTGTTCGCGCAGACTCCCTTTGCGGTCTATTTCATCAACAGCGTCATTGTCTCCGTCGCTACCACGGCAATCGTGATTGTCGTCGCGTTGGCCGGCGCCTATGCGCTAGTCCGATTCCGCTTCCCCGGACGACAGATGATGGCTCAGCTCACTCTGGTCACCTACCTTCTGCCCACAACTGTGCTACTCCTGCCCCTTTACGTACTGATCGCCCGAGTCGGTCTTGCCAACAGCCTCTTCGGCCTTGCGCTTGCCTACGTCACCTTCACCTTGCCGTTCGCACTTTGGCTGCTCCGTAGCTTCCTCGTCGGGATCCCAGTCGATCTTGAGGAGGCGGCGATGGTGGACGGCGCGGGACGGATCCACGCGTTCGTCGAGATCGTCGTGCCGCAGGCGCTACCGGGAATTATCTCCACGGCGCTTTTCTCTTTCATTCTGTCATGGAACGAATATCTCTATGCCATGGTCTTTATCAACGAGGACGCCCGCAAGACCTTGCCACCTGGCGTGCTCACGATGCTTAACCAGAACCAGAACGTGCAATGGGCCCTGCTGATGGCCGCCTCCGTCGTCATGGCACTCCCGCTTGTGATTGTTTTCTCCTTCTTGCAAGGCCATCTCTCGCGCGGTTTCGGCGCCGGTGCAGTCAAGGGGTAAGTTCATGGCAGCGGTTCAACTTGAGCATCTCCGCAAGGAGTTTGCGGACGGAACTATCGGCACACACGACCTCTCATTGCAAATCGAAGACGGTGAATTTCTTACGCTACTTGGCCCGTCCGGCTGCGGCAAGACGACGACGCTCCGAATGATCGCCGGCCTCGAACATCCGACCGGGGGATCGATTTTCTTCGGTACCCGTCGCGTCGATCATCTCGCGCCAGCGGCGCGAAACGTGGCAATGGTGTTCCAGAGCTACGCGCTTTATCCGCACATGACGGTACGGCGGAACCTGGAATATCCGCTCCGCAAGCGCCGACTCGGTCCCACCGAACGCGCGGCGCGCGTGCACCAGACCGCCGCACTTCTCAAGATCGACGGCCTTCTTGACCGGCGTCCCCGCGAGCTTTCGGGCGGCCAGCAGCAACGCGTCGCGCTGGGTCGGGCGATGGTTCGCGATCCGGATGTGTTCTTGCTTGACGAACCGCTCTCCAACCTCGACGCGGAACTGCGCGCGCATATGCGTGCCGAGCTGATCCAGCTCCACCACGCGCTTGGCCGCACAATGATATACGTGACCCATGACCAGATGGAAGCAATGACGATGTCAAGTCGCATCGCGGTTCTCCATCAGGGCCGACTACAGCAATTGGACAGGCCGGACGTGGTCTATCACAGGCCCACTAACCGCTTCGTAGCCGGGTTCGTGGGCACGCCGGCGATGAATTTCGTCGCTGGCGAGACAATCCCGGATCGGGCAGGCACGCGCTTCCGCTCGGCCCTCTTCGAGGCGCAACTTCCCCTCGAAATTGAGGCCAAGGGCAAGGTACTGGCGGGAGTTCGGTCCGAAGATCTCGAGCTCGTTGCAGGGGCGGGAGCCGCTCGGGTGGCGGTGGTCGAGACCGCAGGCCACGAAACCCTGCTTTGGCTCGACACGGCGGCGGGGCGCATCGTTTCGCGCACTGGCCCAACGGCGAGGCTAAGGCCCGGTGATCTCGTGTCGGTCGCCGTGAAGGGGGAGAAGCTGCATCTCTTCGACAATGCAACCGGGGTTCGCTTACCAGTCGCGTAAAGGGGTGGCTTCAAAAGTTAGAAATCCACCCCCGGCGGCAGCTTATCAACGTTCACGCCGTATTCACGCATCGCCGCAAGGATCACCTGCTTGCATCTACCCGACTTCCGATACTCCACAGCCCAGCTCTGCAGAAAGCTCGCTAGCTTTCCGTCGCTATCGTGCCGAGTTCCACCGTAGGACGGCTGGGTGTATGTGGGATCGAGCACGACCATCTGCCCGAGGCTTGGGTTCTCCTTCATGGCCCCGAGCGCCACGAGCGCCGTTGTGATTAACGTGTCGGTGTGGCCGGACTGCACAGCAAGGACTGCCTCCGCCATCCCCTTAAATTCGGTGATTTGCGCGTGTGGCAGCTGTTTTTTTGCGGCGTCCGCGTCCGTCGTCCCCATCACGACGGAAACCCGAACGGCGGGCTTATTGTAGCTTGCCCAATCCGTCCCGGGTGCGAAGCCGACCTTATTTACGGCCACCTCCGGGAGCGCGTACAATGGACCGAATAGATTGAGCGCTTCAGCTCGCTGCTTCGAGTAGCTAAGCCCGAAGAAGGCGTCGAGTCGTCCCGACTGGAGGTCGAGGATCACTGTCGGCCACGTCGTCTCGACAAACTTGGTCTCGACCTGACGGTTCATAGTCTTGGCCAGCGCTGCAGTCACCTCACGCCCCATCTCGGCGGAAAATCCTGTCCATTTCCCGTCCTGCAGCCAGAAGTAAGGCGGGCGGCTCGGAATGACGCCAACCTTTAGCACGCCACTCGCTGCGACTTTGTCCCAACTCGAGTCCGCAGCCGCCGCGGCCGAGCGCACATGAATGAACCCGGCAGCTGACACGGCGGCTGCGAGAGTGCGAAGGATCGTGCGACGGTCTGGCTTGTCGAGTACGCCGTTCGTTACCCGGTGCGAAACAGGTGCGTGGTTCATAAGGGCCCCCCTTTTGATTTGATGACCTTGCGTTGTTTCTAAACAGGCGTTTACCAGTGAAACTCGTCGCACGCAAGGTTTTTCGGCGATGCTCCCGGTTTGTGGGCAGCGCTGTGCCCAGTACGGCACGCCTCGGAGCGGCCCAATCCCCGCTTCTCTTCTTGGGGCATGTAGATTGGGTGTGACGCCGTGGCGATGACTGCCAGACTGGCGGGCAGCGGGCGGCCGGGAGGGGCTGCACCGCAAATTACTGCGCCGACTGCAGGACGCGAGCCGGGTCCCCGGGAGCCGACCACCGCTCGACACTTGGTCGAGCGCGACCGAAGAGGAGTTTCGCAGCCGGGCGTAACCCAACCGATTGTGGCCGTCCCGGCAAGAAACGCCGTCTCCTCGCTGACGGCCAGGGCATCCCGCCGGGCCTCGTCCAGCCCGCAGCGAATCTCCGTGGCACCGCGCCCTTCGAACGACTCCCCGAGACGATCCCGTCCAATAGCGGCAACCAGGCCGGCTCAGCCGCAGACCCAACAAGCCCGACGCCGATAAACGGCGTGATCAGCGCCGATGTAGCCACCCCTCCCGACGGCTGCGCACCACGCCGCGTATCGCCTGACGTGGCATCGAGACGAGCGAAGGTCTCCGACGCTACCGGCGCGGTGGTGACCACACGCTCGCCTGCGTCAATCGCTTTTGCCCCCTAATCGTCCCCTGCGAACGATCTATCGATATCCGTCGCAGATTCACAAGCATGGCTTGTCCCGTGATCGCTCTCCGGCCCATGGGGGCTCGTCGTGAAGAGCGCCCCAAGTTCAGCGGGACACGCGCGCAAGAGCCCTGCGATGCTCTAATCGGAATCCGGACCTGAACTGCGTTGGGCGACCCAGGGCGGCATTCGGATCCGCTGCGTCGGGGCCGTTCTTTGGCGAAAAATGAAGCATCTTCCCCGTACGATGGCGTCGCCAGCAACTGTGCTTCGACGGAGCACCCCGGTGACAGCCTTCGATGTATGTGCGCTCGCAATTTAGCCTGGGTTCAGTCCGCAGGGCGCGGCCAAAATGTCGTCCTTAGCGCACTGCCAGCCGAACGGTGCCAAGCCAAGCACGCTCCGCGCTTCTGCTGGCGTTGCGATCGTGCCACCCAAGTTCTCGACGATAGTGACCGCCCGCTCGACCAGCTCCCCATTGTCACGTGCCAGCCTACCATGCGAGATGTAGACATTATCCTCAAGCCCAACCCGCACGTGACCACCCAGAAGCCAAGCTTGCGCCAATAGCGGGAATTCGGCGCGACCTATTCCGAATGCGGTCCAAACGCATTCCGGCGGCAGTCGCTGCCGGAGATAAAAGAGTGTCTCCGGGTCCGCCATGGCGCCGTACCGCACCCCGAGCACGATTTGGAACATCAATGGCGGCTTGAGAATACCCTGCTTGAGGAAGTCGAGTGCAAGGTGTATGTCGCCCGAATCGAAGATCTCGATTTCCGGCACAACACCGGCCGCATAAATCCTTGCTGCCATGATCTCCAGGTTGCGCGGGGTATTTATCACAACCGCCGCCCCCGAAAGCATCGTATTGAAGTCAAGGGTACACAGTTCCGGCCTCAGCGCCTCTACATGCCGCACGCGCTGCTCAGGCGGGACGAGAGTGGACCCGAGTGCCGCCACCTTCGGATCATCGTCGGACGGCACGAAACGGCCGCCCTCTCCAGTCGAGAGGTTGAGTACCACTTCGGAGCCGCTGTCTCGAATGCGCTGAACGATCTCCCGGAAGTAGGCAAGTTCCATGCTGCCTCTGCCCGTCTCGGGGTCGCGCGCATGGATATGCACTACGGCCGCCCCCGCGCGCCCCGCCTCGATTGCGGCGGTCGCGATCTCAGTCGGCGTGACAGGCAATCGCGGATGCTGCGCCCGCGTCGTGATATTGCCCGTCACGGCGCAGGTCACGATGGTTTTTCGTACCATGAATAGCTCCAAGCAACCCCGCGCTAGAGCCGCCCGGCGTCCACCCGTATGTGCTCGCCGCTGATCGCGAGCGCCCCGGCCAGAAAGAGCGCCGCCTCGGCTACCTCTTCAGGCTCTACCCAGCGTCGCAGAGCCGCTTTGTCGGTATAGTTGACACGGATGATCTCATCCGCTGGCCGCATTTCGGCTGCCGCGCGAGCAGCGATTACGCGCTGCATCAGCTCGCCATTCACCGCACCCGGGCACAGTGCGTTCACTCGAATGTTATCCACACCGACCTCTTGCGCTACGGCCTCGGTGATCCCAATCGCGGCGAATTTCGTCGCCGTGTACGCGCTTCGCATCGGATAACCGCGCAACCCCATCAACGAGGACATGTTGATGATCGAGCCGCCGCCGCGCCGCCGCATCCGTGGCACGGCGTGCTTGATGCATAGCATCATGCTTCTCACGTTGATCGCCATTACTTCATCCCATTCTACTGCGTCGAGGTCTTCGGCCCTCGCCACGGGCCCTGTGACACCCGCATTGTTGACGAGAATGTCGAGGCCGCCGAACTCCGCCTCGGTCGCGCCGAACAAGAGCTTGACATCGCGTTCTTGGCTCACGTCGCTCGGATGAGGATGCGCCCCGGTCTTCTCGGCAGATCTCGTGAGCCGCTCCGAATTCCTTCCGGCGATGATGACCTGCGCCCCTTCACGGCAGAAGGTTGCCGCAATCGCCTCACCAATGCCCGAACCGCCGCCCGTCACCACTGCTATCTTGCCGGCTAGTTTTTTCATGGTCCTACCGCCTACCAGGCAACCACGCGGCGAAACGCTTCCAGAAAGGACAGTGCCTCCTCCCCGCTGGTTACCGCCGATACGCATCCGGAAAGCCTTGGGGTCAGGAGAAAGCCCTCGTTGTATAGTGCCAATGAAGCGATTGTCTCCCACTCCTTGTCTGCAGCAGCGGCGTCGCGGTAGTTACGGATTTCGTGGCCGACCGCCGTTACCTTGAAAAGAGAGGCGATGCCGGTCACCCGGAGCGGTAGATCGGCGACGATCTCGCGAAGCCCGCGCCGCACCCTTTCACCAAGCTCCGCCATGCCGGCGAACACCTTTGGAGTCAGCGCCTGCATCGTCGCCAGCCCTGCGACCGCGGTGATCGGGTTTGCATTGAACGTACCAGCGTGACTCACCCGTCCGTTGAGGCTGGGGCGCGAAAGCTCAAGGATTTCCGCCCGCCCCACGATTGCGCCTACCGGAAACCCGCCGCCGATAATTTTTCCAAGTGTCGTGAGGTCCGGTGTGATACCAATCTCGCCCTGCGCGCCGTGGAAGCCGGCACGGAACGCGATCACCTCATCGAACAAAAGCACAATATCATAGCGGTCACAGAGAGCGCGTGCTGCGCTGAGAAAGGTCCGATCCGGGAGGATGAGGCCTATGCGGTTGGCAATCGGCTCAACCAGGATCGCGGCGAGCCGTGCGTGGTGCGCCTCCACAAACGCTTCCAGCGCTCCCACGTCGTTGAACGGCAGCAACGCGACACGGCCCTGGCAGTCGAGGAGACCGGCACTGTCTGCGACCTGACTGGAAGCGTCACCATCGCCAAGCGCCTCCACGGAAGGAGAAACTGACCAGCTGACGTCGTCATAGGAACCATGATAGCTTCCCTCGAATTTTACGATAACGGGTCTGTTCCGAAAGGCCCGGGCGAAGCGGATCGCCATCATCACGGCTTCACTGCCCGAGTTCGCAAACCTCACCCGCTCGGCCGAAGGCAGCCGCTCTTTCAGCAGTGCAGCCAACCTGAGCTCATGCTCCGTGGGACCAAAAAAGGCGGTCCCGCGCGTGACCTGCCGCTCAACGGCGGACACCATATCCGGATGCGCATGGCCGAGCGGCAATGACGTGGCGTTGAACCAAAGGTCGACCACGCGCCGCCCGTCGGCATCAGTCAAAGTGCTGCCGGCTCCCTCGGCCAGGAAGGGTGCATAAGGTTCACGCACCAGGGAGTCGCGGGTATAGCCGCCAGGGAACGCACTCTTGGCCTGGTCGAAAAGCGCGCACGAGCGGGGCGTCAACGTCCGATAGCGCGCCTCGACCTCTCCGGCGTGCGAATGCAAGGCCCGATAATAGTCATTGGTCGTCCGGCGAGCGGACACGGATGCGGACATCTTCTTCTCCATCTTCCACTCCGAAGGACTCAGTCAAATAGCCCCCGGCACCGCCTCCAGAAGCCCGGCCGCTTCCATGGCACGGCTCAGCGTCTCCCGCTCCTCTTTGCAGAGTGGTCGGATCGGCGGGCGCGTCGGACCGCCCGGCCGGCCGATGAGATCGAGCGAGGCCTTGACGCTGGCCGGAAATGTTCCGAGCCCGAAGAATTTATCCAGCATCGATGCCATCCGGGTTTGCAGCCTTCGCGCCGTGTCAAGCTCGCCGGAGCGAGTCGCACGATAGAAGGAGGGTGAGATCCCACCGAACACCGGGGTCGCGGAATCCATGTAGCCAACTGCTCCCTCGGTCAGTGCCGCGAGTCCGAAGAAGCTCGCATACCCCGCAAACACGCTGATGCGGTCGCGCGTGCGGCGAATCATCGCCGACAGAATTCCCCAATCCTTGGAGCTCTCTTTCACGCCAGCTACTTTTGGATTGTCGGCGAGTCGGTCCACTAGATCGATTGGCAGTTGTACACCGGTACGCCGGGGAATGTTGTAGAGCAGGACGGGTGTTTCAGCTGCTTGCAGCACCTCGTCGTAGAACGCGCCAATTTCAGTTGGTCCCGGCAACACGTACCACGGCGGCGAAACCATCACGAAGTCGCAGCCCGCCCGTTCGGCTTGGCGAATCTTGTCGATCGTCTCGGCAGCCGTGATGGCACTGCACCCGGCCACCACCGGCACGCGGCGTGCGGAAGCCGCCACCGCCGTTTTGAACACGGCCTCGCGCTCGGCTGCGTTGAGGGACCAGCTTTCTCCGGTGCAACCATTCACGAGCACCCCATTCACACCATCACGGATGACACACTCGACGAGGCGTTCGAAACCGGCCTCATCGAAAGAGAGGTCTTTGCGGAACGGTGTGGTGAGCGCGGGGATCACGCCGCGGAATTCCGGGAATCGCATCGTTCATGTCTCCAGAAGCGGGGCAGAAGCAGTGATGAAGCGAGCAGGATCGAAAAGCGGCATTTCGGGATCGCGCCCCAGGATCAAGTCCCCAACCAGGCGGCCAATATAAGGGCCGATCGTGTAGCCGCCGCGGACGCAGCCCAAAACGAACGCAGCCGGAACGCCAGGCACCGCACCGGCGAGCGGATAGTAGTCAGGCACGTTGGCCTCAAAGCCGGTCCACGCGCGAACCAGACGCAGCGTGCCGAGACTAGGCACGGCAAACTGCGCGAGCCGGAGATTGTCGAGTAGCGTATCGGGAGCAACCTCCCCGCGCCCCTCTGACGGAGCGCCGCGCCCCTGCCAACCGCCACCGATCAGCACCGTGCCGTTCTCTTTTTGCTTAAGCGTGAGGAGTCCGGTTGCGTGTCCGATTACGGCGTGGAAGAGTCGGGGTCCGCGCTCTGTAACCGACACCGTATTCACCCGCACGCGAGGCTTGACGACAATGCCGAGCATCGCGGCGACCGGCTCCAGCCACGCTCCGCAAGCGAGCAGCAGATGTGCCGCCTCGAAACTTTCGTCTGGGGTCCTGATCGTAAAGCCATCTCCACTGCGCTCGATGGCGACAACCCTGGCCTGTTCGCTTATGGTGATCCCTCCGCCGCGGAGAAGGGCACGAAAGTAGAGCCCCGTGAGGCTGGAATTGACATAGCCGTCTTCATCGCACCAGGTGGCGGCGACGACTTTCTCCGTGAGCGCAGGCTCCCGTGAGGCAAGTTCGTCCGGGGATATCATTCTGATCGGTGCGCCGGCTGCGACCTTGAGCTTGGTCCGCTGGTGCAGCAGCTCGGATTCTTCCAGATTGAAGGCGAGCGTGGCACCGCCCGTCCGCCGATAACCGACCGCGTCCCCAGCCCGCCGCCACCACTCATAGCCCTTGATCGCGTAGGGCATAAGCTGCGCGCGCTTGATCGAAAGCGAGAGCGTGCCCGCGTTCACACCCGATGCGCCAGACCCCAGCGTCGCCTGTTCCAAGAGAGCGACCCGCATACCGCCGCTTGCCGCCTGCAATGCCGCGGCCGATCCCATCACGCCACCGCCAATGACCACCAAGTCATGCCGTCCCCTCATAGCGGCGCCGGTTCTGCCATCGGCAGGCTGCCATAGTCGAATGGTCCTCCGAGCGCAGCGATCGCCACTGGCCGAAGCGGCGGTCGCGGCGTGGCCGGCTGGATCTCGGCACGATCTCGCCCAGTTGCCGCTGCAATAAGGAGTTGTGCAGCATCCTCGCAGATACGTCCGCCGCATGGCCCCATTCCGCAGCGTGTCGCCGCCTTGAGGTCGTTGACGGTCACGGCGCCGTCGGCGATTGCCTGATCCAGCGCGGCCCGGGTCAGCCCTTCGCAGCGGCAAACTTCGGCTTCCTTGGCGATGGCGGAAGCCGCTCCCAGCCGCGGGGCAGTCAGCCTTGCCATGGCCCTGCCAAAGCGTGATGCTCGCGCGAATTGTTTGCGGAGCACTCCTGTGCGGCGCTCGAACTCCGCGACCGTGATTCGCCCGAGATCGCGCGCCGCAGCGAGTGCGGCAATCATCCCTCCAAGGGGCGCGGAAGCCGCGCCTAGTACGCCGGCTCCGTCTCCACAGGCGTAGAGCCGCTCAACGCTCGTGGTTTGGTCAGCGTCGGTAACGGGTACCCAGCCGCCAAGTGCTGGGTTCCAACTATGCGCAGCGCCAAGTAGCCGCACGACGTCGGTACTCGGAATCAAACCGAAGCCCATGCATACCGCGTCGCAGACAACGGTAAGCTCCGGACCGGGAGCAGGTTCCCATTCCACACTCACGCGCCCGACATGCACCTCTCCGACGGAACCTTTCCCGTCTATGCGACGGATGGTGTGGCCGAAGTGCCAAGGCACTCCCGCACCGCGCACGCGCCCGATCCAACCTGCCCCACGGAGGAAAAGATCTGGGCGCATAAGCAGATTTGCACCGTTCGCGAGCCACGCGCCGATCGGATTGGCATCGACGACTGCCGCCACCCTCCCGCCGCCCGAGAGAATGGCGTTTGCTACCGCCGGTAAAAGCGGACCTGCGCCTCCAACCACGACACGCTTCCCTGGCAGCACGCGAGCGGATTTCAAGAGCACGGTGGCGGCGGCAAGCCCCATCACACCGGGCAGCACCCATCCCGGCACTGGAACGTGCCGCTCGACAGCGCCGGTTGCCACAATCAACGCTTGCGAACGCGCCTGTTCCGCGCCTTCAGGCCCGATAGCGCAGACAGTGAATCCGCGCTCTACTAGCCAGACGCGGCGGCTTAGCCGGCACGACACAGCGCTGGCGGCAAGGCGGGAGCGCAACGCTGAGCCTTTCTTTGCATCAACTCCGCAAGGCGCTTCACGGAATGCGCCGCCTGGCGCTCGCCATACCTGTCCGCCCGCAGCATCGTTCTCGTCCATCAACAGCACATCGAGCCCGAGCTCCGCGCCCATGATGGCCGCATGGGCACCGGCCGGCCCGCCGCCCAGAACAATGAGATCATACGTCCTCATCAGACCGACCGTACTTCTAGCCCTGCGCACACCGGTAACCGGCACGCCTCCACCACGTGCCCGTCCATCAGGACAATGCATTCCTGGCAAAGCCCCATGGCGCAGAAAATGCCACGCCTTGCGCCCGTTGCCCGATTGCGGCCAAATCCCCTCATCCCGGCGGCCACAAGTGCCGCTGCAACGGTTTCGCCCTCGAACGCTTCCACTTCCTCATTGTCGAACCAGAAGCGAACCGGGCGGGCCTTCTCCTCCTTCATCCTAAGCCCAACCATCCCGCTCACACACTCTCACTTACGTATCCGAGCCGGGCGGAAATCCGGTCCGCAGTCTCCCGCACCTCGGCCAGATAGCTTCCCTCCAGCCGCGCCAGGTCAAAGGCGGAATCCGGTCCGGCGACATCGATCGCCGCCGCGACTTTGCCATCCCTACCACGCACAGGTGCCGCAATCGAGCTGCCGCCCGACTCGATGACGCCTCGGCTGATCACGTATCCTCTGTTTGCGGCCTCATCGACGCGCTCCACGAGGGTCGGAATATCCCTCGGAGTCTGCTTCGTCAGAGCATGCATCCGCTGCCGCCTGTACAAGTAGGCAATATCCCGCGGCGAAAGATCGCCGAGCAGCAGCCATCCCATGGGCGTCGCATAGGCAGCGAACCTCGCCCCTACGTTGATTGTGCTCAAGAAGCCGGATCGGGTCTGGACGCAGCAGAGATACAGTATGTCCTGCCCGTCGCGGACCGCGAGATGTGTCGAAACCTTGGTGCGATCTCGAAGTATCTCCAGCTCCGGCCGCGCGAGCTCGACGATGTCCATCGAAGCAAGATAGGCAAAGCCCATGTTTAAAACCCGCGGCCCGAGTGTGAAGCGCACCCCGTCCCGCGCCAACTCCAGGAACCTCATGTGGCGGAGCGTGTATATAAGCCGAAACACCGAGGACCGAGACACGCCGATCCGTCGCGCGATGTCCGCCGGCGCGAGCGGTTCACCCGCCGTCGCGATTGCCTCCAGTGCGAGGAGCCCGCGCTGCAGGCCTGGCACGACATAAATCTCGTGGTTCTTCGCCGCGTTTCCTATGCCGAGCGCTGCCTTCTTGCTGGGATCGACCATTCTCAATGCCGGATGATTCGGCTTACGAAGGCTCGCGTGCGATCCGCCGTCGGTGAATCGAGTACGCGCTGTGGTGAGCCAGCCTCGACATCGCGGCCATCGGCCATGAACACAACCTTGGAAGATATCTCTCGCACGAAGCCCATTTCATGCGAGACTATTAGCATGGTCATCCCATCTGCCGCCAACATTCTGACCACATCAAGCACCTCCCCGACCAGTTCCGGATCAAGAGCGGACGTCACCTCGTCAAGCAGCAGGACGTCGGGCTTCAGTGCGAGCGCTCTGGCCAATGCCACCCGCTGCTGCTGTCCACCCGACAGCGTATCCGGGTAAGCATGAAGACTTCGCCCCAACCCGACCCGCTCCAGAAGAGCTCGCGCCTCCCGTTCGCAATCCTCACGCGCACCACGCCGCACCTTTAGCGGGCCGATCGTCACATTTCCGAGCGCAGTCATGTTGCCGAACAGGTTGTACTGTTGAAAAACGATCGCAAAGCGCCTGCGCACCTCCTTTACCGCGCCCCGGCTCTGGTAATCCACCTGTCGCCCCTCCAGGCTGATCGATCCGCTGGAGAGCGGCGTAAGCCCGAGAAGCACGCGCAGCAGCGTCGATTTTCCTGAGCCGGAGGGTCCGATAAGGCTTACGATCTGGCTACGCTCCAGCGTGAACGACACGCCCATGAGTACCGGCTTGGCGCCGTACGAAGCCATAACGTTAGAGATTTCCAGATAGGGCAAGCCGTTTCTCCATATGCCGGCCGAGGCGGGCGAGAGGGTAGGAGATCAGGAAATAGGCCCCAAGGATGGAGCCGAACGCGATTTCCGGTGGAAATCCGCGATTATTGAACACTTTGCCCGCAAAGGTTAGCTCCACGACCCCGATCTGCGATGCCAGCGCCGAGTCCTTGATGAAGGAAAGGAAGAACGCGAATGCAGGAGGCAGGATCGTCTTCCATGCCTGCGGAACAACCACGTAGGCGAGAGTCTGCCTGAGCGAGAAATTCATCGCCGCCGCCGCTTCCCACTCGGCACAAGGAATGGCCTCAAATCCGGCACGCACCACCTCCGTCAGGTAGGCGGTCTCTATGACCGCGGCGCTGATCGCGGCGACGCAGAACACGCTCACGTCGATCTTCGCTACCTGCAGGGCAAAGAAAACTAGGAAAAGAGTTACAAGGAAGGGAATGCGCCGGAATGCCTCAGTATAAACCGTTGCGAGGATGCGGATCGGCTTCAGTGCAAACGCGGACGTCAGGCGCAGCGCCGCCAGAAGGAAGCCCAGTACAAAGCCAGCGCCGCAACCGATCATGCTCAGAGCCAGGGTATAGCCGGCAGCCTGGACCACGAACGCGAGATTATACCAGGTCGCGAAGTTCCCCAGTTCATGGGCAAACCGGTGCATCAAAGCACACGAACTCGCGCACGAAACAGCAGCCACCCGGTCCAGGCGAGAATCGTGGTCGCTAGCAGCGTCACCCCAACATAGAGTAGCCCCGTCACAATGAACACCTCAAAGGCCCGAAATGTCTCGGAATTGACGCCGAAGGCACGGCCAGTCAATTCGTCAACCCCGAATACCGCGCCGATCGACGAACCCAGCGTCACGAGGATGAATTGTCCGGTTAGCGCCGGGTAGAGCGTGCGCACCACGTGAGGCATGACGACGTGCCAGGTCGTCTGAAATTTGCTCAATCCAATCGTTTCGGCTGCCTCTATCTCCGTTCGCGGCACAGAGCGGAACCCGGCGCGCTGCACTTCGGTTAAATAAGCTCCGCTATTTAGGACTAGCCCGATTAGTACGCAATTGAACGAACTCAGGACGATGCCGAAATCCGGCAGCACAAAATAAATGAAATAGACCTGGACGAGGGCCGGCGTGTTCGTGAAAAAGGTGACGTAATATCCACTTATTCTCCGCGTTGTGGCGCCGCCCCAGGTTGCGGCTGCTGCGCCGACGGCGCCGATTACCATACCTCCTGCGAAAGCAAGCACCGACAGAAGGATAGTCTCTACGGCACCGCCAAGAAGGTAGGGCAGGTACGGTAGGACCTGCCCGAAATGCAATGTGTAGTTCACCAGACCGGAGCCGGCAGACCCTACCGGTCAAAAGTAAGGTTGCGGCACGACCGGGACCACCATCGCCGCATGGTGCCACTTCTCCCAGTCCTTCTCGACGAAACCCTCCGTTTCGAGGGAGAACAAGGCCACGTTCAGCCAGTGGCGAAGCGCATCGTTGCCCATGGCGAGCCCGAGGCAGTCATAATAGACTTGGCCAACGGAACCTTTCAGGACTTTCCATTTTACATTTGGGAAGTTACCTAGCAACGTCGAATAGAAGGCGGGGTCGGCCAGTACTGCAGTGGCCCTTCCGTCGGCCACCGCTCGGACCGCGTCAGCCCAGTCTTCGAGAAACAAAATCTTCGCCTGCGGCAGCTGGCGTTGCAGAAGCGGCACGTCCGTGGTGCCGCGCACTTCAGCAAAGGTCGCCCTCGGCGTGTTCATTTGTGCGGGGGTTTCGTAAGGCACGGCGTCCGTGGTCAGCACGCCAGGTGCCTCCGTGTTGATCGGCACGCTGAAGCTGATGACCTTTGCACGGTCGGGCGTGCGCGTCATGCCTCCCATCACGACATCGATCTTATCGGCGACGATGAAGGGTACGCGCGAAGCGGGATTCACGACGACAAAAGCCGCCTTTACACCCAGCATTTTTGCGAGTCTTTCAGCGACGTCCACTTCGAAACCCACAAGCTGATTTTTGTTATTGTACATAGCGTTCGGCGGGTAATTCGGGTTAACCCCGACACGGATCTCGCCGCTTGAAAGAATTTGATCGAGAGTTCGCGCCCGTGCGGAGGACGCGGCCGCAACCACGGCTAACGTGAGCACCAGCAAGCCGATCGTCCGCCTCATCCCTCTGCCCCCTTCCGGTCACCGGATCCATTGCAGGTTATTTTGAAAGGAATACCAAGCACCGCTTTACAGGTCAACTACCGATTTGCTGGTGGAGCAGGCGCTGGGGCTTCAGACCGTGGCCACTGGCGTCACCGGGGAGCCTACGGCACCGGGCAACAATAGAGGGGGGGCGGTCAAGAGGAAGCGGTTGCGCCCGCGCGAGCACAACCAAGCGTTGAGCTCGCCGAGATACCACAGCTCGCCCAAATGGATTCCAAGCTTGAAGAGGCAGAGCTCGTGGATGGGTTCGGCCGCCCGTCCGGGTTGGACAGCACGCGGCGGTACGGCCTCGACGGCGAAATTATCGGCGGCCAGCAGCGCGAGCCCACTCGCATCGATCCACTCGAGCAGCCGCTCGTCGCAGCCATCGAGGTGGCAGAAGGACTCTTCCAGCAGGGCGACCGGCGGGTTGCGCCCGGCCGCCAGCAGGGCGGTCGCTTGTCCGGTGTGGAGGCAGACAATATCGCCTTGCTCTACAACCACACCCGTCAGCTTCGCGGCGCGCATGAGGTCGTCGTATCCCACAAGCCTCCGTGCCGAACCAAAGGCGCCAAGCAAATCGATCATGACCGCCCGCCCTTGCACCCCCATGCGCCCCATATTTTCGATACCGAGCGCGCGCACTCCACCGGCTCCGTTGTCCACCTCGCCACGATAACCGTTGTAGTAACGGACCTCGGCAATTCCGTCCTGATCGGCGTCGAAGGTCGCGCCGACATGAGCGAGCGCATCCCAGTGCGTTGAGAAATGCGGGTGTATCTCCGCGCAATCGTCGCAGAAGATGTCAGTCTGCCGGACATTGGGCCGCAAATTGTATGTCAGTGCGGCGCCGCGTCTGAGTGGCCGCACAAGCGGTGGCCTGCGTCCCAAATTGTGATAGTTGCCGCCGGGAAAATCGAGAGGAAGGCTAAGACAGAAAGTAGTGCCCTCGTGGACCTCGGCAATCCCTTGCAAAACCTTTGCGCGGTCGATCAGATTGAGTCGGCCGCGCTGATCGTCCTGGCCGAAGTCGCCCCAATTGGATCCTGCCGGCCGAACTTTCCAACGAGTGCTCACGGTCGCGCCCTTTCTGATGGGGATAAGAAAATGCTCACCCGATTCCGTCTAACGTCAGCACGGACACTGCACAAGCCTACGGCGATCATCGTGAGGCTTCAGCGGGCTGAGCTTTTGACGGCGCAGGCTAAGTCGAACGCCGTGACTGACACGTCGGGGCGTGCGTCTTGCGTTGAATTTTGGGCGGATCACCTGCAGATGTAGCGACCCTTCCTCAAACTGTGTGGGATCTGGCGAGCTGGGTCCTGACGAGCGGTTGGTCGGGCGGCGGCGATGGCTCACTGATGCCATAGGAGAGCACAGGCGAAGACCCGACCGCCAAGTCTCGAGCAGCCAAAGAGGATTGTGAACGCCATAAGCAGATTGCTCCACGCCTCGTCCCTCGGGGCAAGACGGCGTCGCGCGTGGAATCGAGGTGAGCGGCATGGAGGGTACCGACGAACACGCGGTCCTCGCAGGGCAGCAACCGCCCTCTCGAGGCGAAGCGCCGATCGGCAACAGCAACTCGTGCTAGGCCGACGCTTCATCGCGCGGGTGACATTCGGCCGCCCGCATGCTTTATGGGGCCGCGCGCAACACGGGAAGACGACAGTGAAGACAGCTGAACTGATTGATTACGTGGCGAACCAGGCGGGTGTAGAGAAAAATGCTGCGAAGAAGGCCGTTGAGGCGGTCCTCGGCGGCATCGTCGAAGCCGCGAAGAAGGGTGAGGAAGTCACTCTCCCCGGCTTCGGCAAGTTTAAAGTAAAGGACAGCCCGGCGCGGCAAGGGCGCAATCCCGGCACTGGCGAGACCATCGAGATCGCCGCCTCGCGCAAGCTCGGCTTCGCGCCGGCGAAGCAGGTGAAGGACGCGCTCGCGGGCTAATGCTCTGTGTCAGGGAGTTGCCTCGGCGAACTACGTCGAGGCGGCTCTTCATCTTCGGCGTAGAGGAGCTGAGAATCATGGTGCGGGTACTCAAGACAACCAAAACCACAAAGCCAACACCCCGGGGGCGTAGGCCGATGCGCCGGGTGACCACCGCGGGACAGACCTGGGCAAAGACCAAAGGTTCTTCCGCTAGAAGAACCGCCGCAGCCCAAAAACGAGCGCTGGGCGTGCCGCCCGTCGTTACGAAGGTCAGTAAGGATGAGCTGCGCGCCTAAGTGAAGAGGCTTGAGCGTGCCAATGCGACGCTGCGCGCCAAGAGCAAAGAGGCCGGGCGGGCGGCCAAGACGGCCGCCGCCCGGATCGCGGAACTGGAAGATGAGGTAACGCGGCTCGGCAAGCAGCGCGCCGCGCAAGGGATCGACGCGGGAGGTGGTCAGGCTGCGGCGTCACGAAAAGGTCGACAGCGTGCACAGCACCGTGAAATAGACCCTGGAGATGCGGTACCGCCGGGAGTCGCGGTCCGGAAACCCGCACCGCCAGATCTGGAGGCGGAGACCGCCCTCGAGAACCTCGAGGCCCATCTCGGCGGCAGGTAGACATCGACTGTTCTGGCGCTGGCGGACGTCGCCCGGCAGGCGTCCGGTGTGGCGCGCCATGATCGCAGGGACATAGCCCGGGAACGGCCAAGACGCGTGTAAGGCAGTCGCTCGCTTAAGGATCCTGAGCAATCGGGACGCGCACAAACCCGACGCGAGCCGGTCTGCGAGAGGCGGATCTTGAACGCGCGGGCCCCTATTCGGGACCCTCATTGATCAGCCCTGCCCGACTGCCATGCCCTTGTCGGCCAGCTCCTTCTTCGCCCTGTCGTTCTTGGTCAGGTGCGTCAGACCCATTCCGCGCAGGACGTTGGGGGCCTTGGTGAACTGGATGTTGTCGTAGCTGACGATCTCGATGCGGTTGCCCCATGGGTCGCGGAAATCAAGAAAGGGGCCATCGAGCAGGGCGACGCCGGCAGCCTCGAGGGCACTGCGGGCCACTGCCTTGTCGTCGACCACGAGGCCGAAGTGGCGGCCGTCGTCCGCAGGCTGCTTGCGCCCCTGCTGAAGCGCGACGAACTGGTCGCCCAAATCGATGAAGGCCATGGTGTCGCTCCTGCTACGCAGCTCGAACTCGAAGAGGTTGCGGTAGAACGCCAGCGCCTCCTCGATGTTCCCCACCTCTAGCGCCACGTGGTTGAGGCCGACGACGCGCGCCCTTGCCGATTCAGCCATCGGACACTCCTATGCCAGCCGGAAGGTCAGATGGGGAGAGCCATCCCATGGCGCAACTGCGGCTTCG
>Ga0335075_10003519_pt1 | contig 24823 bp, 24 predicted proteins | sample Lox_Sample_24_FD_206723 | JGI IMG/M metagenome (GOLD analysis project Ga0335075, IMG submission 206723) | Soil microbial communities from Loxahatchee National Wildlife Refuge, Florida, United States - Lox_Sample_2.4 | ecosystem: Environmental > Terrestrial > Soil > Wetlands | place: USA...
ATCACTGTGGTGATGGCGCTTGGCACCGAATGGCGCGGCCGGCAGCGCGCGGCGCGGAGCCATGCGGATGCCACAGCTTGAGCGGCGCTGCGGCAACGACCAACTTGCCGTCATGACACGATTGGCGCGTTTGCCCGAACGGGGCGTGATCGAGATCGCCGGGGATGATCGCGTGACATTTCTCCAGGGCCTCGTGTCCAACGACGCGGCCGAGGCCCGGGCGGGCCGGGCGGTCTGGGCCGCGCTGCTGACCCCGCAGGGCAAGTGGCTGGCCGATTTCTTCATCCTGGCCGAGCCGGACCGGCTGCTGCTCGATGCCGAGCGGGCGCAGCTCCCGGCGTTGGCGCAGCGCCTGTCGCGCTTCCGGTTGCGCTCCAAGGTGGTGATCGGCGCGCGCGACGAGCTGTCGGTGTATGCCGCGTGGGATGGTGCGTGGACCCGGGGCGGGATCGCCGCGCCTGATCCGCGGCTGCCCGACGCGGGCTGGCGGGTGCTGGCGGCCGAACCGTTGCAAACGACCGCGAGCGCGGATGAGTGGGATTGGCATCGCCTGGCGCTCGGGCTGCCCGACGGATCGCGGGACCTGGAGGCCGAGAAGACGGTGCTGCTGGAGGCCGGTTTCGACGAGCTTGGCGGCGTCTCGTGGACCAAGGGCTGCTACATGGGCCAGGAGCTGACGGCGCGGACGAAATACCGCGGCCTGGTGAAGCGGCGGTTGGTCCCGGTCGAGGTGGAGGGTCCGCTTCCCTCGGCCGGCACACCGGTGCTGCGTAACGGCGTGGAGGTCGGCACTATGCGCTCCGGCCGCGACGAGCGCGGGCTCGCCGTGCTGCGGCTGGATGCGTTGCGCGACCGGCTTTCCAGCGGCGAAGCGCTGCTGACGCCACGCATTCCGGGGTGGATGCGCTTGCCGGAGCAGGTCGAATGAGCGCGACGCAGGTGATTGACTGGGAGAGCCGGTATCAGGAAGGCAGGACGGCGTGGGAGCGGCCGGCGCTCAACCCCGCCTTTGTGGCCTGGCGTCAGTCGGGCGAGCTTGCACCCTGCCGGATCCTGGTGCCTGGCGCCGGCCGGAGCGCCGAGCCGGGCGTTCTCGCCGCGGCCGGGTTCGATGTGACCGTGCTTGACGTGGCGCCCAGCGCTGCCGCGGCCCAGCGCGCGCAACTCGGGGGCGCTGCGGGCGTGGTGGAGGCGGATGTGTTCGCCTGGCAGCCGGCCGCGCAGTTCGACGCCGTCTATGACCAGACCTGCTTGTGCGCGCTGCCGCCGGCGCTTTGGGGCGACTACGAACAGCGGCTTGTGCGGTGGCTGCGTCCGGGAGGGCGGCTGTTCGTTTTATTTATGCAGACCGGCAGCGATGGCGGCCCGCCGTTCGATTGCCCGATCCCGCTTATGCATGAGCTGTTCGCGCCGGAGCGCTGGGTCTGGCCGGCGACTCTGCCGCCGCTGGTCCACCATCCGTCGCTCCGCGACGAACAGCCCGCCGCACTGTACCGGCTATAGGGTGTTCACCTCTCCCCCTCTGCGGCAGAGGGGGGATCGCGGAGCATGCCGTTGGCCTTGCGCTTGCTGCATCGCTATGTATAGCTGGATATAGCGGGACAAGCAGGCGGCAGACAATCCTGCCAGGCTCGCCGGCTGGCAGCCCATCTGGGACTCAGCGGAGGGAGGACAGAGCGATGCATCGGAATATCGGTTCAGCCCACAGCATCGGATGTGCGGGGCTGCTGATACTGGCTTTTGTGCTGGCGGGCCCTGCGGCTTTGGCGGCCGATGTCACTATTCCGGGAAGCAACGTCTATCCGGAGAGTATTACCGCAACGGCCGACGGGACCCTGATAAATGGCGGCCTCGGCAATGGCGGCATCTATCGCACCGCGCCAGGCGCCGAGGCCGCGCGGCTCTGGATCAGGCCGGGGACGGACGGCATGATGTCGGTGCTCGGCGTGCTCGCCGATGAACGCTCGCATACACTGTATGCCTGTTCCAGTGACCTGAGCTCGGCCGGGGCCACCATTGCGGGCGGCAGGAAGCCGGTGGCGCTGAAGCTGTTCGACCTGGCGACCGGCGCCGTGAAGGGGAGCGTACCGCTGCCGGGAGACCGCACCTTGTGCAACGATATCGCGATCGGCGCGGACGGCGCCGCCTATGTGACGGATTCGTTCAACCCGCATGTGCTGCGTCTTGCGCCGGGCGGCGACAGCTTCGAGGTCTGGGCGACCGATCCGCGGTTCACCGTCGCGAACGGCGCCGGACTTGACGGCATCGCATTCGGATCGGACGGCAATGTCTATGTCAATCTCTACAACGGCGACAAGCTGTTCCGGATCGATGTGAACAAGGACGGCAGCGCCGGGCCGGTGACTGAACTGCGGACCTCGCGCCAGCTCGACCGGCCGGACGCGCTGCGCCGGTTCGGGACAAACAAACTGTTGATGATCGAAGGCGGCGGGCGGCTCGATGCAGTGACGGTTGAGGGCGACCAGGCGACGATCGACACGCTGAAGGACGGGTATGACGTGCCCACCTCGGTCGTGCAGGTGGGCAGTACCGCCTGGGTGCTGGAAGGCCAGCTCGACCATCTGTTCAATCCGAAGCTCGGCAAGCCGCATCCGTTCCGGATAGACCCGGTGTCGCTGCATTAGTTTCAGCGGATTGCCGTCGAGCACCCGCTCGATTCTGGCGGAAACGATCGCCGGCATTGGGATGAGCCAGCCGCCCGGCTGGCCCGGGGTTATGCTATCTTCCACTCCCCGGAAGGGGTCTTGCACCAATTCAGGGTGTAGTCCCGCTGTCCCGTGACCCCACGCAACCGGATGACGTATCGAACCCTCCGACACGCCATCCCGGTCCTCTCGAAGCTGTGCAGCACCGTGACGGTGCCGCTATCGCCGGTCTTCGAATTGGACCAATGGCTTGCTGCACCATCGGCGACCGTGTCTTGCTGATAAAGCTGCGACGCCGCAGAATTCATCAGTGTGAAGTCGTCGCCGCGCAGGCCGGAGCGCGAGCTTCGGAACGGATTGATCTGCGCGTCCGAAATCGACGGCCAAGCAAAGACGCAGAGGCAGAGGGCAGTGGCGAACAGACCGAATCGGACCATTGAAGAGGCCTCACGCGCGGATTTCGGGGGGGCGGAGTTTCCTCGGATTGGCTCTGCTGGGCAATCCCGGCCAGGGCCGGGTGCTCGAGTTGTTCGAGGACGGCCGTTTCGGCAGGGGGCGGCTGCGGCGGATTGGCCGCTCTCCCGGGCGGGAATTGTCGGCATGAGCTGATCCGTGGTCCAATCCGTGATCTCACAAGGCGAGGAGCTGGTGGCAAATGCACCTCTTCAAGCAGAACGCGGTGACGAATTTCGCCGATGCCGCCAGCAAGATCCCGGTCATCGACTACGGCCCCTATTTCGCCGGCGAACCGGACGCGCTCGCCGTGCTCGCGGCCCAGGTCAGGCATGCCTGCGAACATGTCGGCTTCTTCTACGCCCTCAACCACGGCGTCGATCAGGCGGTGATCGACCGTGCCTTCGCCGCCTCCCGGCGGTTCCATGCCCTGCCGCTGGAAACCAAGCTTGCGCTGAGGCTGAACCAGAACAACATCGGCTACCTGCCGATGAACGCCTCGGTGCAGGGCGCCTCGACGGTGCACAAAGCGACTCGGCCCAACCAGAACGAAAGCTTCTTCGTCAGCCACGACCGCGGTGCCGATCATCCCGACGTGGTGGCGGGTCGCGCACTGCGCGGCCGCAACCAATGGCCGGACGGCGTGCCGGCATTGCGCGAGGACATGATGGCGTATTTCCACGCGCTCGGTTGCATGTGCGACCGGATGCTGCCGCCGTTCGCTGTCGCCCTCGGCATGCCGGCGGGCTACTTCGCCCGCTTCTTTGCCAACGAGGCGCACGCGAACCTGCGCTTCCTGCACTACCCGCCGCAGGACCCCGACGAAGAGAACCTGTTCGGCCAGGCGCCGCATACCGACAACAGCTTCATGACCGCGCTGGCCCGTACCGACGTGCCGGGCCTGGCCGTGCGCCTTCCCTCCGGCGAATGGTTTCCGCCGCCGCTGATCCCGGGCACATTCCTGATCAATCTCGGCAACATCATGCGTCGCTGGTCGAACGACCGGTTTCTCTCCACTCCGCATGGGGTGCTGAACGAGTCAGGCACCGACCGCTACTCGATCGCCTATTTCCACAGCCCGAACCCGGACGCGGTGATCGAACCCCTGCCGTCCTGCATCGGTGCCGATGATCGGCCCCGCTATGAGTCGGCCATGTACCGCGACCTGATCCTGGAGTTCTATCGGGCCAATTACTTCCACCAAAGCGGCCATCGTTCGGAAGCCGCCGTCGCGGTGCGGGCCTGAACAGCGGTTCGCACGGAGCGCCGCGGAGGAATGACGATCGGCCGGTAGCGCCGGCGTGCCGGAACTGGCGGGAGATGGCCGGCACAGGGCCGGCCATCACGGCTTGGCATACGGAAATTGCTGCACCGCACGGCTGTTTTTTGCGCCCCCGACAAAGAAAGGCGCATGCTCGGCGCCGAGACAAGCCGGAGGAACAGGTTCATGACCGTAGCGGCAATCCTGAAACACAAAGGCCGGCACGTCGTCACCGTCGCGCCGACTGCAACCATCGCCGAGGTCGCGCAGGTCCTTTCCGACAAGCGTATTGGCGCCGCCCTGGTGCAGGACAGCGCCAATCAGCTTCTCGGCATCGTGAGCGAGCGGGACATCGTCCGCAGCCTCGCCGCCAACGGCGCGCGAACGCTGGAGATGACCGCCGGGCAGCTTATGACGCGTGCACTCAGGACGGCCAGCCCGCACACCACCGTGGCCGAGGCGATGCACGAGATGACAATCGGCCGCTTCCGTCACATGCCGGTGATCGACCGCGGCGCCCTGGTCGGCGTCATCAGCATCGGCGACGTCGTGAAAGCCCGCATTATGCAGCAGGACCACGAGGTCGAGAGCCTGAAGACCTACGTCGCCGGTACCGCCTGACTCAGGCGCCGGCCGCCGCGTTATTGCGGATTATACTGCGCGCTGCCGACATGCATCGGCTGCTGCCACACCGGCTTGCCGAGATTGACCTGGCTTGGTGAAGTGGCAGCGCCGCCTGCCGCGCCCACGCCGGCGCCGACAAGCGCACCCACCGCCGCCCCCGGGGGTCCGGCGATGGCTCCGATAGCGGCGCCACTGCCGGCTCCGACCCCGGCGCCGCCGGCGGCACGGTTCGGCTGGCTGGAACCACAGCCGGCGAGCAACGCCAACGCGCCCACGACCGCGGCCAGCTTCATGGTCCGGTTCATCTGAGTCATATTCCTTTCGGTAGCTGACGTACTTTGGAGTACGAACGCAAAGTTAAACTATGGCGATCGCCGATCCGTTGAAGTGGCGAAGCATCACGTCAGCGTGCGAAACGGATCCGTGAGATGGAAAGGGAGCATGTCCATGGACCCTGATCCGGTCGCCTACTCGCCGATCCTGCACCGCCCGCGACTGCGCTGGCCGGGCGGCGCCAGGGTGGCGCTCTGGGTCGTGCCGAACATCGAGCATTATGAATACTTGCCCGACACGGTCCATGTCCGCGATCCGTGGCCCCGCTCGCCGCATCCGGACGTGCTGGGCTACGCCCACCGGGATTACGGCAACCGGGTTGGGTTGTGGCGGCTGTTCGCAGTGACCGACGCCCTGGGCATCCCCTGCACGGTCAGCCTGAACATGGCGGTGATTCAGCACTACCCGGCCATCTTCGAGGCCATGGAAGCCCGCGGCTGGGAGTACATGTCGCACGGTATCTATAACACCCGCTATCACTGGGGCGTCTCGCCGGCGGAGGAACGCGCGGCGATGGAGGAAAGTCTCGAAATCCACCAGCAACTGACGGGGCGGCGGCTGCGCGGCTGGTTCAGTCCGGCGATCAGCAACACGCTGGCGACGTTCGAGCTGGCCGCGGCGTGCGGGTATGACTACGTCGCCGACCTGTATCACGACGACCAGCCGTTCCCGCTGCGCACGCGGGAGGGGCGGCTGATCTCGATGCCCTATTCGGTCGAGCTGAACGACGTGATCCTGCACCGGCGCGGGGAGGAAGCCGCCGAGTTCGCCCGCCAGATCCGCGATTACTTCGATACGGTCTATGCCGAAGGGGCCGAGCAGGGCAGGGTGATGTGCATTGCGCTGCATCCCTATTGGGTCGGCCAGCCGCACCGGTTGCGGGCGTTCCAGTCAGCGATGGAATACATCCTGTCGCATCCCGGCGTCTGGCTGACCACGGGCGGCGCGATCGCCGATTGGTTCATTGCCGAACATCTGCCGGCGATCGAGGCGCACCTGGCCGCACGCGAGGCCGCCAATGGCTGACCGCGCTCCCGGCATGGACCATGCGCACTATGGCTTCCGGCCGCTGCCCGATGCGCCGCGCTTCGTATGGCCTGGTGGGGCACGGATAGCCTTCACGGTGACGCTGATGCTGGATGTGTGGGAGGTGAACCCGCCTGAGGGCGCCAGCCGTGATCCGCGCATGGTTTCGCCGCTCGGCGCCTTCTTCCCCGATTGGCTTACCTGGAGCCAGCGCGAATACGGAGCGAGGGTTGGCATCTTCCGGATCCTCGAAGTGCTCGATTCATTCGGTATTACCCCAAGCGTTGCCCTGGGCGCGGCCGCGGCGGCGCGGTATCCCGAGCTGGTCGATGAACTCCTGCGCCGGCGATCCTGTTTCGTTGCGCATGGTACATTCGCGACACGACGTATCAGCAGCCGGATGGACGCGGTGGAGGAGCAGGCGCTGATCGCGGAGAGCCGCGATGCGGTGGCGGTGGCGACGGGCTTGGCGCCGGCCGGCTGGTGCGGCCAGGACTTCAACGAGTCCACCCGCACGCCGGCATTCCTGGCCGCGGCGGGATTCGATTACACGACGGACTGGGCGAACGACGACCGGCCCTATCTGCTCGGCCCGTATGACGGGCGCACCCTGCTGGCACTACCGCCGCAGCCCGAGTGGAACGACCTGGAATGCATGTGGCTGCGACGTGTGACCCCGCCGGTCTGGGCGGACTGTATCGCGGACGCGTTCGAGTTCCTGCACGCTGAGGGTGGAGCGGCATTTAACCTCACCCTGCACCCGTTCGTCGCTGGCCAGGCGCACCGGATCCGTTGGCTGCGCGAGGCGCTGGCGCGCTCGCTCGGCCGCTCCGGAATCTGGCGCACGACGACTGACGAGCTGGCCGGGGCGGCACGCCCGCAGCTCAACAGTCCTCTTGTGCCTGGTGGTTCCTAATGCGCTTCATAAAGAAGATTTTGGAACCACAGATGCACACGGATTCACACAGATAAAATCAGTTGGACCGTCTTATCTGCGTGGATCTGTGGTTCCGCTGCTTGTGTTCAGCCAGCACGTCAGGGCCAGGCGTGGCGGACCAGACGGCAGCAGTTGATGCACCAGCGGCGCGTTGAATGTGACGCGCTCGTTCGGCAGACGCCCCGACGCCCCCTGGACGGCAACCACGATCATCGCTTGACTGCCCCTTCGGGAACGGAGGCGCCACATGACCCTGACCATTCAGGTCGCGCTGGTGACCGGGGCCGGCCGGGGGATCGGCAAAGCCTCGGCGCTTGCCCTCGCGGCGGCAGGCGCCCACGTTGTCGTCGCCGACATCGATCGCCAGACGGCGGGCGCAACGGCGAACGCGATCATGTCGCTGCAACGGCGGGCGCTCGCTGTGCAGGCGGATGTCGGCGACCTGCAGGACATCGATCGCATGGTGCGCCAGGCACTGGAGACATTCGGGCAGATCGACATCCTCGTGAACAACGCCGGCGTGACCCGCCACGCCGGCATCATGGAGCTGACCGAGGCCGACTGGGACCGCATCCACCGCGTCAACGCCAAGGGCGTGTTTTTCTGTCTCCAGCGCGTGGCGCGAGAGATGATCCCAAGGCGCAGCGGACGCATCATCAACATCGCCTCGATTGCCGGGAAGGGTTACGAAGAGACCTCGAACGCCGCCTATGCTGCAAGCAAGGGTGCGGTTATCAGCCTGACGAAGACCGCCGCGCAGCAACTCGGGGCGCACAACATCAACGTCAATTCGGTATGCCCCGGCATCACCCGGACCGCCCTGTCGGACGCCAACCTTCGGGTCCGCGCCGAGCAGGAGGGCGTCACGATCGAGGAGATGGCACGCCGTCAGGCCGACCTGATCCCGCTGAAGCGGGCCAATGATCCCGACGACATCGCGGCGATCGTGGTGTTCCTCGGGTCACCGGGCGCCCGCAACATCACCGGTCAGTCGTTCAACGTCGATGGCGGCCTGATCCCCGATTGAACAGAGGAGATGTGCGATGAGCGTTGCCGACCCCAACCAGGTGATTCTGACCGGCGAAAACCCGTTCATCCGATTGAGCGAAACGGACGGCGCTCCGTTCACCACCAATGCCAGCTTCTGGCGCATCGTCTTCTGTCCGGCTGGGCCGGGCCACGTGCTCTACCTTAAAAGCGAACTGACGAAAGACCGGTGGCGGATCTACTCGGACAACATCGCGATGGCGCGCTGGCTGCAATCGACGGTGCAGGGGATGCTGAATGCGGAAACCGCCGATCGGGCGATCCCGGTGATCGACGCCGTATTCTCCAGGTCGGGCAATGCGCGCGACTTTTGGACCGAGAGCCTGGTGGCGTACGACGAGGAGATCGAGCTGACGTGGTACAGCATCGGCGAGCCGCTGCTGCTCCACACGCAGCCCAATGCGGAACCGGGACGACCGTACGGTGTGTGCACCGTGCTGATCCCGACGCTGGGTGCGCGTCTGTCGGTAAATGGCGTCCAGGCGACTGGGCAGGCGTTCCCGCGGGAGCGTGAGGGCCGGCCGTTCAGCACGTGTGCGCTGGCGTTTTCCGAAAGCTGGACCGCAGCGCGATAACCACTGCGAGGGGGGCCGAAAGATTGATTCTTGGGCGAACCCAGTCCCCCATCGTCATGGGCGGCGCTGTGGCGGCCATCTCGTGCCTGTTGTGGCACCTTCGTGCGAACCGGCCGGAGATGGCCGGCACAAGGCCGGCCATGACCGCAAGGTGCCGCCATTTGCACGCACGCGACAAAACCCTTGCCAGCCGGGGGCCATCCACACATGACGGGTGGGTAGTGCGGGTCGCGGGCCGTGATCCACTCCCGACTGGCGGAGTGCCTTGTCAGTCCGCCGTAGGGCTGTATGACTGGCCCGCCCTCGCAATCAGGTTGCACCGCCGATGTCCTCTGCCTCGCCGGCCGCCCGCCTCGCCGTGGATATCGGCGGCACTTTCACCGACCTTGCCCTTGAACAGGGTGACCGGCGTTTCACCGCCAAGGTCCTGACCACACCGGCCGCGCCGGAGCAGGGCGTGATGACGGGCGTGCGCACGGTGCTGGCCGCCGCGGGGCTGGGCCCGCCGGATGTGGCGATCGTGATCCATGGCACGACGCTCGCGACCAACGCGGTGATCGAGCGCAAAGGGGCACGGACGGCGCTGTTGACCACCGAGGGGTTCCGCGACGTGCTGGCGATGGGCAACGAAAGCCGTTACGATCAGTACAACCTCAACATCGTTTTGCCGGAGCCGCTGGTGCCGCGCTATCTGCGGTTGCCGGTGCCGGAGCGGCTCGACAACGACGGCAACGTGCTGCGCCCTCTGGACGAGGCGGCGCTGCAGGCGTTGATCCCGGTGCTGGAGCGCGAGCGTGTCGAGAGCGTCGCGGTGGGTTTCCTGCACGCCTTCGTCAACCCGGTGCACGAGCACCTGGCGCAGCGCATCCTGGCGGAGGAATTGCCGGGCCTGCCGGTGTCGCTGTCCTCGGACGTGTCACCGGAGATGCGCGAGTGGGAGCGGTTTTCGACCACCGCGGCCAACGCCTATGTGCAGCCGCTGATGGCACGCTATCTCCGCAAGCTCGAGGCGGAGCTGCGGGCGATCGGGACGCACGCGCCGATCTTCCTGATGCTGTCCGGGGGCGGACTGACCACGATCGAGACCGCGTGCCGCTTCCCGATCCGGCTGGTGGAAAGCGGGCCGGCGGGGGGTGCGATCTTCTCCGCGCATCTGGCGCGGCAATGCGGCCTGCCGAGCGTGCTCTCGTTCGACATGGGCGGGACCACGGCGAAAATCTGCCTGATCGACGACGGGCGCCCGCAAACGGCGCGCAGTTTCGAGATCGCGCGGGTTGGGCGGTTCCAGAAGGGCTCCGGCCTGCCGCTGCGCATCCCGGTGATCGAAATGGTGGAGATCGGCGCCGGCGGCGGCAGCCTGGCTCATGTCGATACGATGGGGCGGATCGCGGTCGGGCCGGAGAGCGCCGGGGCCGATCCCGGGCCGGCCTGTTATGGACGGGGCGGACGGCAGCCGGCGGTGACCGATGCGAACCTGCTGCTGGGGCGATACGATCCGGCCCGGTTTGCCGGTGGGACGATGCGTCTGGACAATGAGGCGGCGCGCGATGCGATGGCCGCGGAAGTGGCCGAGAGGCTTGGACTGTCGCCGGAGATGGCGGCGCTCGGCGTCGTCGAGATGGTCGATGAGAACATGGCGAACGCGGCCCGCGTGCATGCGATCGAGTCGGGCAAGACGTATGACGGGCGCACCCTGATCGCCTTCGGCGGCGGCGGCCCGGTGCATGCCTGCCGGGTTGCCGAGAAGCTGGGTATTACGCGCGTGCTGGTACCGTCCGGCGCCGGGGTGGGCAGCGCGATCGGTTTTTTGCGCGCGCCGGTCGGTTATGAGGTGGTGCGCAGCCTGTATCAGCGCTTCTCCAGCTTCGACCTGGCGGCGGTGAACGCGCTGCTGGCGGCGATGGCGTCCGAGGCCGAAGAAGTGGTGCGGCAGGGCAGCTTCGGCGCACCAACCACCGAGAGTCGCCTTGCCTACATGCGCTACGTTGGCCAGGGCCACGAGATCCCGGTGTCGCTGCCGGCACGCACGCTGCATCAGGGCGACGTGGCGGCGATCCGGGCAGCGTACGACACGGAATACACGCGGTTCTATGACCGTCCGGTGCCCGGCTCGGATGTCGAGATCATGAGCTTCGCGGTGCAGGTAACCACCGACGACCCGCTTTCACCTCTGCCGCTTGCGGGAGAGGACGGATCGCGTGGCGATCCGGGTCAGGGCCGCCGCCAGCCAATCCGCGACACCGTCTCCGGCGAGGTCTCCGACTGGACCGTGCACGACCGCGCGTCGTTGCCCCGTGGCGCCCGCATCATCGGGCCGGCGGTGATCGCCGAGGACGAAACCTCCACACTGGTGGGACCGGGCTGGACGGCGAGTGTGAACGGATTCGGCTATATCGAGCTGGTGCGGGAGACAGCATAGTGTCGAAGGAAACCGATGCGCTTGCGCAGATCCAGCGGCAGGTGATGTGGAACCGGCTGATCGCGGTGGTGGAGGAGCAGGCGCAGACCATGATCCGGACGGCCTTCTCGACCACCGTGCGGGAGGCGGGCGACCTGTCGGCTGGCATCTTCGATCTGTACGGGCGAATGATGGCGCAGGCGGTGACCGGGACGCCGGGCCATGTCAACTCCATGGCTGAGAGCGTCGGGCATTTCCTGAGGAAGTTTCCGGCGGACGCCATGCGCCAAGGGGATCACTACATCACCAACGATCCCTGGCTCGGTACCGGCCATCTGCATGATCTGACGGTGGTCACCCCCGCGTTTCGCAACGGCCGGATCGTCGGCCTGTTCGCCAACACGGCGCACGTTATCGATGTGGGCGGGTTGGGCATGGGGCCTGAGGGGCGCTCGGTGTTCGAGGAGGGGATCTATATCCCGATCATCAAGTGCTTCGACCAGGGGCGTGCGAACGAGACCTTCTTCGACTTCATTCGTGCCGGCTCCCGCCTGCCGGTTGAGCTGGAGGGCGACGTCTATTCGCTGTGCGCCTGCAACGACGCCGGGGCAAAACGGCTGATCGAGATGATGGACGAGTTCGGGATGGACAGTCTCGAACCGCTGGCGAGCTTCATCTTCGACAGCTCCTTGCGCGCCACGCTGGCGGAGATCGCGCGGCTGCCGAAGGGGACGTATCGGGGCGAGGTGTGGTCGGACGGCTACGACGAGCCGATCCGGCTTTCGGCCGCCATGACCATCCTGGATGATGGGATCGAGGTCGATTACGCCGGCACCTCCGGGCTGTCGAACCGCGGCATCAACGTCCCGCCGGCGTATTGCCGCGCCTATTCCTGCTTCGGCATCAAGTGTGTGGTGGCGCCCGAGATTCCCAACAACTGGGCCAGCCTGTCGCCGTTCCGGATGAAAATACCGGAGGGCTGCATCCTGCATGCGCCGCGGCCGTATCCGGTTTCGGTGCGCCACGTGATCGGCCATCTGCTACCCGACCTGATGATGGGTTGCCTCCATCAGGCGGTGCCTGAGCGGGTGACCGCGGAGGGAGCGTCCTCGCTGTGGAACCCGCCGTTGCGGGGAGGCTCGTCGGTCTCCGGGCAGGCGCGCGGCAACAGGCCGGTGGTGGTGGATTTCGAGATCATCACCTTCAACTCCGGCGGCACAGGCGCGCGCCCATCGTCCGACGGCTTGAACGCCACCGCTTTCCCGTCCGGCGTGCGCACGATGCCGGTGGAGGCGACCGAGAACGTTGCCCCGGTGATCTTCTGGCGCAAGGAGCTGCGCCCGGATTCCGGCGGTGCCGGCCACACCCGCGGCGGAGTGGGGCAAATCATGGAGATCGGCACCAAGGGTGACCTGGAATTCGCGGTGAACGCCACGTTCGACCGGGTGGCTCATGCGCCGAAGGGCCGCGACGGCGGGCTGGCGGGCGCGGCCGGGGTGGTGCGGCTGAAATCGGGGACGCTGTTGCGGACGAAGGGATATCAGACCATTCCCGATAGCGACCGGCTTATCCTGGAGCTGCCGGGCGGCGCCGGCATGGGCGATCCGGCGACGCGCGACAGGACGCTGGTGGAGCGCGACGTGCGGGATGGACTGGTGTCGGCAGAGAATGCAGCGCGATTATACAAGGCGGCAAGCGCCGGGAATTAGTAAGCTGTAATGCGGCTCCGGTCCTTGGAGCCTCTCCGGGAAGGGCCACAAAGGTTGTTTTGGGCGCGCCCGGATCGTCATGGCCGGCCTTTGCCGGCCATCTCCTGCCGGTCCGCGCCGAGGTGCCGCCGGCCGCAGGTTATCCTGTCGAACCTCTGGCATTACTAACGGAATGAGCATAGATTCTTTGTGCGCGTCTTGAACCATTGTGTTCTCTGTGCCAAAAAAGCCGCACCGGGCCTCCGGACTTGGTTATCCGGGGGAGAATCCGGCAGCGGACGCGGGGTTTACCTCCAGGCCGGTCGATGTAATGCCAGGCCGCCGAAAGAATGACACTCTGCCGGTGTGCCGGAACTGCCGGGAGATGGCCGGCACAAGGCCGGCCATGACGGGTGGGCCGCTGTCCCGAAGGGTCGATCTTTCGGTTGCTTGGTATAAGTTTACGCTAAAGTCAGGATCGGGCGGGCTGCGGGATTGGCTGACCGCGCCAGAAACCAGCCTAAATTATAGAATGGCCAAAAATTAGCCCCGGCGCTTGACGGTGGTCGTTTAACGGTATATATGCGGCCTCCGGTGCAATATAGAACAACCAATCGGAGATCAAAGTTGGCTCGTAAACCCAGCCTCAGCCAAGTGTTCCGCTCGGCTCGCATCGAACGCGGACTGTCGGTCGCGGAAGTTGCAGCCCGTGTCGGGGTCAGTGCACCGTGCGTATATTTTTGGGAGATGGGCCGGACACGACCTCGTGATGCCAATCTAACAATGCTGTGCAAGACCCTGAAGTTGCCGATTCGGGCAACGCGGGAACTCGCCGGCTATTAGTCGAAAGCCACGCTCTGCCGATTCGCGGCGGGCAAAGTGCTTGCCGGATGATCGATTCGCTCGATCCGGTTGACCGTCATCCGCGGAAGCGGGTTTCCGTGCTCGATACGGAGATGAGCTATGTGGATGCCGGCGACAGCAACCCGATAGTCTTTCTGCATGGCAACCCGACCTGGTCCTATCTGTGGCGCAACGTGATTCCGCATGTGCGCGACCGTGGTCGATGCTTGGCACCCGACCTCGTGGGAATGGGGCAATCCGGGGCTTCGCCGGGCCGCGCCTATCGTTTCCGGGACCACGCCCGCTATCTCGATGCCTGGTTCCAGGCGCTCAACCTGACCCGGGATGTCACCCAGGTGCTGCACGACTGGGGGTCTGCGCTCGGCTTTTACTGGGCTCGCCGGCAACCGGAACGGGTCCGCGCAATTGCCTACATGGAAGCGATCGTCCAACCGCGCGGGTGGGATGACCTTCCGCCCGATCGGGCCCCGCTCTTTAGAGACATGCGCTCCCCGCGCGGCGAGCACATGATTCTCGACGAGAACGCCTTCATCGAGGTGCTGCTGCCCAGGCTGATCATCCGCCGGCTGAATGACGCGGAAATGGAAGCATACCGCCGGCCATTTCGCGGGCGCGCTGCGAGGCTGCCGACGCTGATCTGGCCGCGAGAGCTTCCGATCGGGGGCGAACCTGCCGATGTCGTGGCGCTGGTCGAGGACTACGGAGCGTGGCTGGCCAACACGGAGCTGCCGAAACTGTTTATCTCCGCCGAGCCCGGCTCGCTACTGATCGGTCGGGCTCGCGCCTTCTGCCGGACATGGAAGAACCAGGAAGAGGTAGCCGTCCATGGTATCCACTTCATCCAGGAGGACAGTCCCGATGAGATTGGGACCGCGCTGGCGCGCTTCTTGTCAGTTGTCGGAAACTAACGCCTGGTAGGGGATCACGACTTCGGCCGCAGGGTCACGCCCTGACGGGCCATCCAGAAAACACCATGTCGAACTTGGCGCGTTCGGCCTTGTGCACAACGCTCAGAAACGACTGGAAGAGAGAACTGCCGTCCGCAGGCACGTCCGGATGTCGCCACGAGCCGACGTGGTATCCCATGTACCGCATGGAGAGGCCCAGCTTCATCTGCCTTTTGTTCATAGAGGAACCCTCCATTGGCAAGCGTGGAGCCGACGACCTGGCGACCGCACGATCCCGACCGGACGCGCTTTTGTTGAGGGCAACGTCCGACGTCGGCTGGACATTGTAAACGCCGAAAAAACTGTCGTTGTTGCGTGTCCAAATGAGCCTGGCCGACCGCATCCTCTCCGGTCTGAAGACCGTCGTGCTGATTGAGGAGCGGGTGTCCAGGCTCGGTTCCAGCGTCGACGCACTCAAGGACGCAACCGAAACCAAGCTCGCGAATCACGAGACGCGGCTCACGCGGATCGAGACTTTGATCGAATCGCCCGACCTGACGGATCCGTGCTGCGCATCGCGGCGCCGGGAGAAGCCTCTGACACGGACAACTCCTGGTGGTGGAGGGGCAGACCGCTGATGTCGTGTTGCCGCTTGGACCAAGAAGTCTCGGGGTCGCGCTGGCGTTGAACCGAGAATTTCCATGGCGCACGGTGCTGCAAGGTTGGGGAGGACGCTATCACTCGGTCCATCCCGTGGCCAGATGACTGGCACGCGAATCGGATTGCGCCGACTAACGGCAAGGAAATGACGATGGAAAGTTATGAGATTGGCTCCAGCGCGCTCACGGCTGGCGTTCTGGAGATCGGGGCGGAGCTTTGCTCGCTGCGCGATGCGAAGGGCTGGGAATATCTGTGGCAAGCGGGGCCGGCTTGGCCTCGGCACGCGCCCAACCTCTTCCCCATCGTCGGCCGGCTCAAGGATGATCGACTACGCCATGGCGGCAAGGAGTATCATCTGACGCAGCACGGCTTTGCCCGCGATCGCCGCTTCGCCTGGTTAAGCCGGCAGAAAACGTCGTGTAGCCTGGAACTCAGGGACGACGCGGAGAGCCGCGCGATCTATCCTTTTGCCTTCCGCCTCATCCTCAGCTACGAGGTCGCGGGCGCTACGCTCGACATCAGCTTCTGCCTGGAGAATCCTGGGGATGTCGTGCTGCCGGCCTCGGTGGGCGCGCACCCGGCTTTCAACTGGCCACTTGCGCCGGGGACGGCGAAGGATGCGCATCGCATCGTGTTCGCTGGGCGTGAACCGGGGCCGATCTTCCAAGTGAAGGACGGACTGCTGCAGGAGGCCACCGTGCCGAGCCCGGTGCTTGAGCGCACGCTTGCGCTCAACGAGGCGCTGTTTGACGCCGATGCGTTAATCTTCAAGCCTTCCCACACTCAGGCGCTGCGCTACGAGGCACCTGGTGGGCCAGCGCTCAACGTATCCTGGGAAGGTTTCACCGAGCTCGGAATCTGGTCCCGGCGCGGGGGCAATTTCCTCTGCATAGAGCCGTGGCTTGGATACGCCAGCCCAGTCGGGTTCGACGGGGACTTTACGGAAAAACCTGGGCTGATGCACCTCGCCCCGGGCGAAACCCGTACGATGACGATTAGGATACGAATCGAGTAGACTCACGGAACGTGGCGTGCTGCATCCATGGGAGATGCCGCGATAGAGCCGCTGGGTTGGCGCCCGCGGAGGACGTCTGATGCCGCGGAACGGATCGATGGGGGACGGGGCCGAGCCCATAACGGACTATCTCGCACACACACAGAACGCACGGATTCGGAGCGTTCCCATGGATGCTGCTTTCCCAGACCTGACGACCAGGAGCCGCTCGCGGTCTATGCGGCGATCACCCGGCACTGAATCTTGCTCCTGGAAGGGGCGAGGGCGTCATAGTTCGGGGCGGCGATCCCGGGTCCCCGCCGCCATCTCAAAATGGTGCCCCACTCGCAGCACCGTCTGATCGCCCCACGCCGGTCCTATGATCTCGATCCCGAGCGGCAGCCCCGCCGCCGTGAAGCCACCGCAGACCACAAGGGATGGCAGCGCCGCCACATTCGCTACAGTGGTCAGGAACGGGCGGGCAAACCCCTCGTCCGGTCGCTGCTCCGACACCGGTGGCGCCGCATCCGCGGCCGGCACCGACAGCAGCACATCGAACCGCTCAAACAGCTTCGCGGCCTCGGCGATCAGGTCGGTCCGCCGGCGCTGGGCGGCAATGTAGTCGGCGGCCCGAATCAGCGCGCCGCCGAGCACCCGCATCCGGAACACCCGCGAATAGTCGGCCAGCCGCGTCGTCAGCATCGGTTCGTGCAAGGCGAAGGCTTCGGCCGAGATGATCACCCGGCCGACGGCATTGAACTCCTGCACCGGCGACAGGCTGGCTTCCTCTATCCGGCAGCCCAGGTCGTGCAGCACCGAGACGCTGTGGTTCATCATCCGCAGCACCTCGGGCGTGGCGGGTACGTCGTGTTCGTAGAAGCGTCGCAGCAGGCCGACGCGCAGCCCCTTCACCGGCGCCGTGATGGCGCGCGCATAGCCGACGCGAGGGCTGGGGACCGACGCGGGGTCGGCGGGGTCGTGGCCGGCGAGTGCGTCGAGCAGGATGGCGCAGTCCTGCGCAGTCCACGCCATGGGGCCGGCGGTATCGAGGCTCGGGGCCAGCGGGATGACGCCGCGTCGCGAGACCAGGCCCGGCGTCGGCTTGAGCCCGGCAATGCCGCAATAGGCGGCGGGCAGCCGGATGGAACCGCCGGTATCTGAACCGAGCGCGCCCAGCACGAGACCGGCGGCGACTGCCGCGCCTGACCCGGAGCTCGAGCCGCCGGTGAAGCGCCGTGTGTCCCAGGGATTGCGCGCCGGCGGCCAGGGCAGGTCGAAGGCCGGGCCACCGATGGCGAACTCATGCGTCGCCAGCTTGCCCAGCATCACCGCGCCCGCCGCGCCCAGCCGCCGCACGGCCTCGGCGTCCTCCGAGGGGACGTTGTCGGCGAGCAGCCGGGAATGCGCCGTGGTCAGTACGCCGGCGGTTTGGTAGATGTCCTTGTAACCGACCGGAATGCCGCGCAACGGCCCCCTGTCGGTCGATGCCTGGGCGCGGCGCGCGGCAGCCAGTGCCTGTCGCTCGGTGACAGTGATGAAGGCGTTGAGCTGCGGATCGAGCGTGCCGATGCGCTCCAGCAGGGCGCGCGTCAGCTCGAGCGGCGACAGCTTCTTTGCCGCGATCAGTCGGCTCGCTTCGGCAATGGTGAGGAACGGCGGCGGCGGCGTCATCGACCGCCCGTCATCGGGTGGGTCGAGCGCGCTTGCGTGCGGGCTTCCTGGTCGGCTTGGGCGTCGGCTGACGGTCGGGGGCCGGAGGTGGCAGACGGAACACGTAGGCCTGGTCGTCGGCCAGCGGCCGGTCGCGCGGGATCGCCGCGATCAGCCCGGCAAGCTGGCGCCAGGCGAGGACGAGGTCGGCCATCTGGCCGGGATTCAGGGTGAGCCCGGCGCGGGCCACCATTGCCTGCATCTCGGCCGGGCCGACCGACGGCACGGGTTTGGCCGGCATCGCTGCCATTTCGGATCGAGACTCTTTTAGAACGCGTTGGAAACCTTATCCGGCCACGGCGGTGCGGGCAAGCCGGATGGGGGCACTTTCGTCTCCGATCGGGTCGATTCGCTGTCCCGTGGCGCGATCGAAGACGTGAAGCTGGGCGGGAATTGGCCAGACTGCCAGCCGGTTAGTGGCTGGGACGGGGCCGGCAAGCTTCACCACCAGGGTCTGGTCGCCCGTCTGATGCCCTTGGGCGACGCGGCCATGAACGACGGTTTCCGAGCCCAGCGGCTCGATCAGCTCCACCACTATCTGCAAGCCGTCGGGTGCGAGCGCGAGATGCTCGGGGCGGATGCCCAGGGTCAGAGGGCGTCCGTCCGGCCCATCGCGTCGGCCATCCGCGAATGGGACCAGGGCGTCGGTTTCCAGCGCGGCGGCGGTGCCATCGGCCGCCAGCGTCGCCGGCAGGAAGTTCATGGCGGGTGAGCCGATGAACGCGGCGACGTAGGTATCGGCGGGCCGCTCGAAGACCTCCATCGGCGTGGCTAGCTGGGCCGCGCGGCCCTGGTCCAGGACGAGCAGCCGATCGCCGAGCGTCATGGCTTCGACCTGATCATGCGTCACGTACAGGCTGGTGACGCCGAGCCGTCGTTGCAGCCGCCTGATCTCGGCGCGCATCGCCACTCGAAGCTTTGCGTCCAGGTTGGAGAGCGGCTCGTCGAACAGGAAGAGCTTGGGCTCGCGCACGATCGCCCGGCCCATGGCGACGCGCTGGCGCTGCCCGCCGGAGAGCATGCGAGGCTTGCGGGCGAGCAACGCGTCCAGGCCCAAGAGCTCGGCCGCCTGCTCAACTCGCCGGCGGATGTCGGCGCGGGGCAGGCCACGGATGCGCAACCCGTATGCCATGTTGTCGAAGACCGTCATGTGCGGGTAGAGCGCGTAGTTCTGGAACACCATGGCAATGTCGCGCTGGGACGGATCGAGTGCGGTGATGTCGCGCCCGTCCAGCAGGACGCGCCCGGCGGATGGCCGCTCCAGGCCGGCCACCATGCGGAGGAGGGTCGATTTACCGCAGCCCGATGCGCCGACGATGACCAGCATCTCGCCGTCGGGCATCTCGAGGTCGATGCCGCGCAGCACCGGGGTGGCGCCGAAGCTTTTCTCCAGGCCGATCAGCTCCAGCGTCGCCATTACTTCTCGCCCTCGGTCAGGCCGGATACGAACCAGCGCTGCATCAGCACAACTACGATTACCGGCGGGATCAAAGCCAGCACGGCGGTCGCCATCACGCCGGCCCAGTCGGTTTCCGACTCGACGCCGATCATCCGCACGATGCCGATCACGATGGTGTCGAGCCGCGGGGTGGTGGCGACCAGCAGGGGCCAGAGGTACTGGTTCCAGCCGAAGACGAACAGAATGACGAACAATGCGGCGATGTTGGTCGCCGAGACGGGGATCAGGATGTCGCGCAGGAAACGAAGCGGGCCGGCGCCGTCCATTCGCGCGGCTTCCACCAGCTCGTCGGGGATGGCGGCGAAGATCTGACGGAACAGGAGCGTGGCGGTCGCCGAGGCGATCAGCGGCACGGTCAGGCCGGCGAAAGTGCTGATCAGGTGCAACTGCGACATCACCGCATAGGTCGGGATGATGCGCACTTCTACTGGCAGCATCAGCGTTATGAAAATGATCCAGAAGGCGGTGCGGCGGAACGGGAAGCGAAAGAACACGACGGCGAAGGCCGAGAGCAATGAGATGACGATCTTGCCGATCGCGATGACCAGTGCCATGCCGCCGGATATTAGCAGCATGTGCCAGACGGGCTGGGTGCCGAGCTCGCCGTTCAGCAGCACGCGGCGATAGGCCGCAAGCCCCTCCGAGCCGGGCAGTAACGACAGGTCGCCGCGCAGGATCGCACCCGATTGCTGGGTCGAGCCGGCGATCGCCAGCCAGACCGGCAGGGCAAACAACAGCACGCCCACGCCAAGGACGACATGCGCCAGCCAGTCGGGTCGTTCGCCGGCCGTTGCGGCCGTGCGTGGCGCTGGGCCCGCGATCCCGACTGCGTGGCTCATGCGTTGGTCCCCCGGCCGATGAACCGGAACTGGATGACGGTCAGCAGGATCACGCCAGCCATCAGCATGACGGACTGCGCCGACGATGAGCCGAGGTCCAGGTTCACGACACCGTCGCGATAGACTTTAACGACAAGGGTTTCGGTGGACTGGCCCGGTCCGCCCTGGGTCAGCGACCAGATGGTTCCGAACGTGTCGAACGCGGCGTAGGTCAGGTTCACCACGATCAGGAAGAAAGTGGTCGGCGCCAATAATGGGAAAGTGATGGTACGGAAGTGGTGCCAGCTGCGGGCGCCGTCCATGCGCGCTGCCTCGATCACCGCGCGCGGGATGGATTGCAGGCCGGCGAGGAAGAAGATGAAATTGTAGCTGACCTGCTTCCAGGCGCTGGCGACGATGACCATCAGCAGCGCCTGGCCGCCGTTGACGTTGTAGTCCCACGGGATGCCGTGGGCGTTCAGCCAGCGGCCGAGCAGCCCGACCTGCGGGTTGAGGATGAACAGCCACAGCATCGCCGAGATCACCGGCGCGACGGCATAGGGCCAGATCAGCAAGGTGCGATAGATGCCGCGGCCTCTGATGTCGCGATCGGCGAACACCGCCAGGGTGAGTGCGATGCTCATCGACAGGGAGGCGACGGCTGCGCAGAACAGCAGCGTGCGGAGGATGGCAGCGAGGTAGCGCGGATCGGCGAACAATGCGGTAAAATTGTCCGCGCCCACGAAGACGGAACCGAGGCCGAACGGGTCCTCGGTGGTGAGGCTCGACCACATGGCCTGGCCGGCGGGCCAGTAGAAGAAGACGATCGAGATCAGAAGCTGCGGCAGGACGAGGAGCGCGGGCAGGATCCAGCCGTTGAAGAGCGTGCGGCGTTCCATGGCGTTCAGCGGTCCGTCTCGGGGAGTTTAGGTGTCATATCAGGCTGGTGGGAGGTTCGGCTATCGTGTCGGGCGATCCCTTACGGCGTCGTATCCACCGAGTCGAACACCTCCAGCGAGTGCACGAACGGCTGGGGCCCTAGTGCCAAGGGCCCGACGAAGGGACGGCTCAGCACGGAGGTGATGCAAAGCAGCAGCGCAATCATGCCAGCCATCATGCTGGTGACAATTATCTGCAGGACGACCTGATCCATGAACAGCAAGAAGCTCATGGAAAGGGCGATCACGCCCGAGCCGATCGCGGCGAACCATATGATCGCAGACAGCGATTGCCCGGCCTCCAGTGTTCGCTTGTTCCGGTCGTATTGAATCTGCGAGATGAGCTGCAGTGCCGCTCCGTCGATAGCGCTTTCCTGTTGCTTTATCGCCGGGTCTTCCCGGCCAAACAGGCGATACATGCCGAGGCTCATCGCCCGCGCCTTTTCGCTCGCACCGCCAGTCTCGGCCTGGATGGTCCACTCGTCCCGGATCACCGCATCGACGTACTCGCGGATCAGCTTGCGCAGCGCGTTTCCCATGCCGGGCTGCATGCCGGTACTCTCCCGATAGAGGGTTGCCAGCGCCGAGGCCTCGTCAGCGACATTGGCCCGGGCTGCGTCATATGATTGCCAGACCGCGACAACCAGAAAAGCCAGAAATACCGCGTGCAGAGTGCCGCCCGTCTGCAGAAACGCCAGCAGCACCTCGTGGTGTCCCGTCGCCACGCGGCGGCGTAGGAGACGGCGGCCGAGCCACACGCCGGTAATCGAGAATCCGATGGCAGCCGCGGCTGCGATAAGGATCAGCAGGACGATGTTCATGCCAGCCCCGCGGTGCATTAGTCGAGCGCCGGCGCCGCTCGCACGCCGGGTTGCGGCAACGGGTCGGCCTCTACCAAAACCGTAATGCTATCTTGCGGTAGGTGACGCTGGCGTGACATTTGTCCAGGCTGCCGAACGGGCGAGGTGGACTGGCGCGTTTGCCCGCCGGCCGGCGGTGCAATAGGCTGGGACGACAACGAACCAGGGAGACGGCCGCATGCGTACTATCAGCGCCGCTATCAGCTTGACCGTCTGCCTTGGACTGGCGGCTCCCGGGGCCCGTGCCGCCATCGGTGACAGCCCGAACCAGCCGCTGGTGATCGCCTTCAATGGCGGCGCCGTCACGCTGGATCCGATCATGCGCGCCGAGAGCACGACCACCACCTGGCAGCAGCACATCTTCGACACCATCACGATCGAAGGTACCCATGGTGAGTTGGACCCGCGCATCGCGGTCAAGTGGCAGAGCATCAATCCGACCACCTGGCGGCTGACCTTGCGCCAGGGCGTGAAATTCCAGGACAGCACGGCGATGACGCCGGACGATGTCGGGGAGTCGATCCTGGACACCGGACAAAACCCCAAGTCGCAGTTCCGGGAAGACGCCAATGATGTGACCGGCTACAAGGTGGTGTCTCCGGATACCATCGACGTCACATTCAGCCGGCCTGATCCGCAATTTCCGCTGCATCTGGAGGCGATCCCGGTGATGCCGGAGACGCTGATCAAGAAAGAAGGGCGGGAGGCGTTCGCCAGGCATCCGATCGGCACCGGGCCTTATAAGTTTGTTTCGTGGTTGGCGGACGACCATCTCGATCTCGCGGCGTGGGATGGGTTCTGGGGTCCGAAGCCGGCGTTCAGCTACGTCCACCTGGAGAGCATCCCGGATGGCGCGACGCGGGTGGCTTCGCTGCTGTCGGGCCAGATCCAGGTGGCCGAGAAGATCGATCCGGCCGACCTTCAGCGTGTCAGGAACAGCGGGCGGGCTTATATTACGCAAACGCCTGGTCAGCGGACGATGTACCTGGCCATGGATTATTGGCGCGAGACCGGGTCGCCGGGACTGGCTGCGGGGATGAAGAACCCGTTCCTCGATCCGCGCGTGCGTGAGGCCGTGTTGCTGGCCATCAACGTACCGGCGATCAAGAACAAGATCTTCAACGGCGCTGCCGAGGTCGCCGCGCAGTTCACCGCGCACGGGGTCGAGGGGTTCGATCCGGCGCTGAAGCCGCTTGGCTATAATGTGGCGGAGGCAAAGAAGCTGCTCGCTGAGGCGGGCTATCCGAAGGGGTTCACGGTTCGGCTGGATGGCCCGAACGATCGATACCTGGAAGATAGCGTGGTGGAGCAGGCGATCGGCGGGTTGCTGCCGGCGGTCGGCATCAAGGTACAGGTCAACTCGGTGCCGAAGGCGGTGTTCTTCCCGATGGTCGATAAGGGCGGCTTCACCATGTATTTTGCCGGGTGGGGCAGCAATGATGCGACCACGACGTGGAGTGCGGTGTATCACTGCCGCGATGCAAAGGCGGGCTTCGGCGTGGTCAACCGCGAGCATTTCTGCGACCCCGAGGCGGATTCGATGATGGCGCAGGCCGGCAGCAACTTCGATGCGGCGGCGCGCACGAAGGCGATCGAGCAGGCGTATCACGACGCCGATCGGGTGAAGTTCGCTTATCTACCGCTTTATTATGAGGACGTGATCGCCGGGGTGGTGAATTCGATTGCTTATACTTCGCGCGAGGACGAGATGATCTTCGCCTGGCAGATGACGCGCAAGTAGCGGCGATGGCGCGCTTCGTTGCCAAGCGCGTCGGGCAGGCGATCTTCACGGTCTGGGTGGTGGCGACGCTTGTTTTCGTGCTGATCCATGCCACCGGCAATCCGATCGCGGTGCTGGCGCCGGAGACGATGAATGCGCACGATCGGGCGGTGCTGGCGGCGAGTTTGGGGCTGGATCGGCCGTTGCTGGTGCAGTACTGGCGCTATTTGGCGGGCGTGGTGCATGGGGATCTCGGCCTGTCCTATTACAGCGCGCAGCCGGCGATGCACCTGATCCTGGAGCGCGTGCCGGTGACCGCCGAACTGGTCGTGCTGGCGATCGCGATCGCAACGGTGTTCGGGCTTCCGTTCGGCGTGTTCTCGGCGATGCGGCCGGACGGGCTGACCGATCGTGTGCTGCGGGGGGTGTCGGTGCTGGGGTCCTCGGTGCCGACTTTCTTTCTGGGCATCCTGCTGATCTTTGCATTCAGCGTCGAGCTGAACCTGCTGCCGGCGTCCGGTGCGGGGAGCATCGAGCACTACGTGCTGCCGGCGTTCACGCTGGCGTTCTTCCGGATTGCGCTGTTCACGCGGCTGACACGCACCAGCCTGCTGGAGACGCTGTCGCTGAACTATGTGCGCACGGCGCGCGCCAAGGGGCTGTCCGAGCCTGTGGTGGTGCTGAAGCACGCATTGCGAACGGCGATGCTGCCGCTGATCACGGTATTCGGGCTGCAATTCGGCCAGTTGTTTGCCGGCGCGGTGATCACCGAGACGATCTTCGCACTGCCCGGCATGAACCGGCTGGCTTTGGAGTCTTTGTATCGGCTGGATTACCCGGTGGTGCTGTCTTACGTCATCGTGGTTGCGGCGATGTTCGCGGCGATCAACCTGATCGTCGATCTG
>Ga0335075_10003520_pt1 | contig 24817 bp, 18 predicted proteins | sample Lox_Sample_24_FD_206723 | JGI IMG/M metagenome (GOLD analysis project Ga0335075, IMG submission 206723) | Soil microbial communities from Loxahatchee National Wildlife Refuge, Florida, United States - Lox_Sample_2.4 | ecosystem: Environmental > Terrestrial > Soil > Wetlands | place: USA...
AACATGAGTCACATGCGCATGGCCGCGGCCATGTTGCTCACCTTGCCGGGTGAGCCGTACGTCTATTACGGCGAGGAAATCGGGATGCACGGGACCAAGCCCGATCCCGCCATTCGCGAGCCCATGCGCTGGGACCGCAACCCGCAAGCAGCGGACGAGACCCGGTGGGAGCCCGCGCCCGACAATGCGGCGCCCACTCTCTCGGTCGCGGCGGAACGCGCCGATCCGCAATCGCTGTTGAACTTCTACCGGCGCCTGATTCACTGGCGCAGCGACCTCGCGGCTCTACGCGACGGCGACATCGGACCCTATCCTGCCGATGGCGGCCCGATCAGCGCCTACACGCGCACCGATGGCGCGCAGCGGCTGCTCGTCATCCACAATCTGTCAGGCGTGCCGCGGACCATCAGGCTCCCCGATGCGAGCTTTCACGCCGTCATTCGCCGGACTCGCGACGATGTGGGCCTCGTCGGCCGCACGCTGACCATGCCAGGCTATTCCACCGCGATCCTGCAGTAGCGGCATCGCAACCCAGGATTCGCAGTGAACGCAGGTTGATATGTCAGGAGTCAAGAACCGATTCGGCGCGCTCGGAGCACTGTTGCTTGCAGCCGCCTGGCACGGCCACGCATACGCCGAGGTGCGAGCTCGATTGTTGCCCTCCGGCATGGACGTCCCACTGGCAGCCGGCACGTTGTCGCTGCGCCTGATCGGCGGCAACGTGCTCCACCTGCACTATGTACCGGCGACAGGAGCAACGCCGCCGGCACTGGTGATGGCACCAGTGACGGGCGCGCCCCCCCTCGCGTCGACACCCGTCGTTGCAGGGCGGCATCGGGGTGATGTCACGCTCCGCGGCGGCGACCTTCGGATCGCGCTCGATGAATCCAGCGGCGCCATGACGGTATCCGATGCCGCGACCGGTAGTCCGCTGTTGAGTGTGCCGCGCCTCGGCAATCTGGGCCGTGGCGTGCTGCTGCTACGCTTCGCGAAGACAGCCGGGCTGTACGGCATCGACGGCAGCGATGCTTTCGAGCGGACTCCTCCCGGACTCCTGCGTCGCGGCGAGCAGGTGGCGAAGGCCGGCCAGCAAGGCGATGCCGGCGCTCCCTTCGTGTGGAGCACCGCGGGATTCGGCGTGCTCATCGACGCCAGGAGCGCCACCTTCGATCTGCGGCATGGGAGTCTGCGCGCCTCCGGGCTTTCGCGGCCGGATCCCGACTTCTACCTGATCGCGGGCCCGCCCCGGGCCATCTTCGCCGCCGTTGCCAGCCTGAGCGGTCACGCGCCGCTCTTTCCCAAATGGTCCCTCGGCTTCATCAACAGCCAGTGGGGCATCGACCAGCAGGAGCTGCTGCAGGATGTCGGCATCTATCGCGCCAGGCACATTCCGCTCGATGCCTTCGAGCTCGACTTCGACTGGAAAGCCTGGGGCAAGGATCAGTACGGGGAGTTCCGCTGGAACCGGCGGACATTCCCCGGTGGGCCGAGCGGCCGGCTGGGCGCGCAACTCGCCGCAATGGGCGTGCACCTCATCGGCATCATGAAGCCGCGCATCCATGTCGACACGGAAGAAGGCCGCTACGCCACCGCTCATCACCTTTGGATCCCCGGTGAGAAACCGAGTCCGGACTACTTCTCGCACCTGCCGGTCGAGGACCTGGACTTCGACAATCCGGCCACCCGTGCCTGGTTCTTCAATCCGACGCTCCGGCACAGCTTCGACACCGGGATCGTGGGCTGGTGGAACGATGAGGCCGATGAGAGCGGCGGCAATACCCAGTTCCTGAACATGGAGCGCGCGATCTATCACGGGCAGCGGGCCATGAGCGATACGCGTGTGTTCTCGCTCAACCGCAACTTCTGGCTGGGCGCACAGCGCTACGCCTACGGGCTCTGGTCGGGAGACATCCAGACAGGCTTCCCCGCCATGGCGGCGCAGCGCCAGAGAATGCTGAGCGCGATCGACGTGGGCGAGATGTGGTGGAGCATGGATGGCGGCGGCTTCCATGGCCACCCTTCGGACCAGAACTATGCCCGCTGGATCGAGTTCGGCGCCTTCACGCCGATCTTCCGCGTCCATGGAGACTACCAGGAGAAGCGCCAGCCGTGGCGCTACGGACCGGTTGCCGAGCGTGCGGCCACTCATGCGATGAGGTTGCGCTACGAGTTACTGCCCTACATGTACTCGTACGCGTGGCACGATCATGTGGCGGGTGTGGGCCTGGTCAGGCCGCTTGCTTTCGCCTGGCCGCAGGATCCACAGGTCCGGAATGATTTCGACGCCTGGCTGTTTGGCGAGTATCTGCTCGTCTCGCCGGTGGTGGAGCAGGATCAGACCGAGAAGCGTCTCTACCTGCCGAGCGGTATCTGGACCGACTGGTCGAGCGGCAGGGTGTATCTGGGCGGCAGGTCGATCAGCCTCGCAGTCGACACCCACACCTGGAGCGATATTCCTCTTTTCATTCGCCAGGGCGCAATCATCCCGACCCGGCCCGCGGAGGACTATGTCGGACAGCGGCCCGCGACCTCGGTGCGGGTCGAAGTCTTTCCGGACTCGACGCTTACGGACTTCGACTACTACGACGACGACGGCAAGACCTACGCCTACGAGCACGGCGCGTACTTCCTGCAGCGGCTCAGCGCGCAGGCCTTACCAGGCGGTGTGAGCCTGACCACCGCTGCAGCACGCGGCACTTATCGGCCGCCTCTTGCGCACTACGTCTTCGCAGTTCATCGGATGGTGGCGGCGGAAGTGGTAGCCCATGGAGCGCCGCTCACACACGTCGCCGATGTCGCGGCGCTCAGCGAATGCACACGCGCATGCTGGACCATCGGCGGCGACCGGTTCGGCGGTGCCACTTACGTCAGGCTGCCGGCCGGTGTCGCCACCGAAGTGCAGCTGCGGGGAGGAGCCGATCCGCCCTGAAAGGGCCGACCCGCGCGCCGCCTATACTAGGGGATCGATAACGGGTCCGATGTCCCGGTCATGCCGAGCACAACGAGAATGCGGGGGGCACGCACGTGCCGCAGCCGCCTCGACGCAGCCGTCGGGAGGGTTGTGGCGTGCGTGTTCGTCGTAATGGCAGCGCCGCATGCGAGAGCATTCACCGCACAGAGCCCGGTTGCATCCCGACCCGCCGCTACCGCCTGGCACGATCGCCTCACCTGGCAGAGCGAGGCAGCGCGAGTCAGCATACGGCTCGACGGAAGATACGTGCTGCATACGCCCGTGGGTGAGCGCGTGATCACCGCGCAGCGCTGGCGCGTGCGGACGGCGAGTCCTCTCTTCGACGCGCTCTTCGCGATGGCGCAGGAGGATCTCGGCAGAGATTCCGTCAACGAGATCACGGACGCGGCATTCGACCACGGCCGTCCGATTCCCTGTCGCTGCTTCATCGCCGGCAAGGAGTGGCCGTTCGTCTGGACACGCGATGTTTCCTACTCCATCGACCTCGGCTTGTGGCGGCTGGATCCGGCGCGGGCACGGGCCTCGCTTCTCTTCAAGATCTCGCCGCCGCGCGCCGGCCCCGAGCCGCCGGGCCTCTACGTGATGCAGGACACCGGCTCGGGTGGCAGCTGGCCGATCAGCACGGACCGCGTCGTCTGGTTCCTGGGCGCCCGCCATCTGCTCGACGATCACGCGTTCGCGGATACCGTGTATCGAGCGCTGACCGATACTCTTGCCCAGGACCGGCGCTATATCTTCGATCCGCGGATCGGGTTGTATCGCGGCGAGACGTCGTTTCTCGACTGGCGCGAGCAGTCGTACCCCCCTTGGACCGCGCACGACGTCGTATTCATCGCTCAGTCATTCGCGCTCTCGACCAATGTCCTACACTACGAGGCTCTGCGACTCGCCGCCGCCATGACACGGCAGCGCGGCCGCGCCGCCGCCGCGACACGCTACGCCCGGCAGGCGGAGTCTCTCGAGAGGGCCATCAACGCCCGCTTCTGGCGGCCCGACCGCGGGCTCTACATGAGCTATATCGGCGGCCCCGGTGATCCGCAGCCCTTCGACACCTACGACCTGCTCGGGCTGGATCTGGCCATCACCAGCGGTGTTGCGGATCCGCGGCGAGCGGCGGCGATACTGGAGCACTATCCCGCCTGGCCGGCGGGAAGTCCCGTCATCTGGCCGGAGAGGCGGGATCAGCCGATCTACCACAACCGGGCCATCTGGCCGTTCGTCAGTGAGTACACGCTGCGCGCTGCACGGCACGTCCGCGATGCCGCGCTGATTGCGCTCGAGGTGCGCTCCCTGATGCGCGGCGCGGCGGTCCATGAATCCAACATGGAGAACTATTCCCTGCTGGCGCAGTCGACGCGCGTGCCCGGCAACCGCGGCGGACCGGTGGTCGACTCGCCTCGCCAGCTCTGGTCCGTCGCGGGCTACCTGGACATGGTGCTGCGTGGTGTCTTTGGACTCGAGGACGACGGCAGTGTCGCACCGGAGCTGCCCGCATCGCTGGTGCCGATGCTGTTCGGCTCCGGGCGTCGGATCAGCCTGTACATGGACGGAGAGAAGATCCTGCTCGATCGCCCCGCGCATGCCGGCGGCGATCTCCTGGTCGCCGGAGATGTCCGGCACCGTGACCGCACGACCGAAGTGCGCCTCGTTGCCGCGCCGGCCGGCGCCACGCCGCCTGTGAGCGCGCCAATGTATGCGGCATCGCCACCGCCGCCCGCGCCGGGTCTCTCCGCTGGCACCGCGCCCGGCCGCAACGTTGCCGGCACCGGGGGCGAGCATGCCCCGCATGTGGCCCGCATTGGGGGCCCGTGGCCGCGACGGTGGACCGCGGGGCACCGCGGCACGTATCTCGCCTGGCTCGACTATTCCAACCGTCACGGCCCGATCAACACCGGCATCACGGCGGCGGTGAGGCGGCTCGAGGTTCGCTGTGCCGGGAGCCCGCGCCAGGTGCTGCCCGTGGTGATGCCGCACAGCGAAGGATGGCAAGCTTCCACCACGGTGCGTTTCGCGGCGAATGCCGGCGCCCACTGCGCATTCTCCCTGCTGCAGGGGTTCAACATGAGTGACCTTGCGCAGTTCGCCCGCTACACCGGCGCTCCGCCCGCACCGGTGACAGGGGGCGCGACGGCCGCAGGCGCGCGGCTCCGACCCGCACCACCGATCGCCAGCGGCGGGGCAAGCGGTCCGCTCAATCGCGCGCGGATCGGGGCGCTGCGGATCGCTCCTTTCGTGCCGGCCGCTGCGCCCGCCCCGCCGGGAGCGGCACCATGAGCCCGAAGCCCGCGCTCTCGTTCCGGCAGGTCTGGAACATGTGTGTTGGCTTCCTGGGGATCCAGTTCGCGTTCTCACTGCAGAACGCCGATGTCAGCCGCATCTTTCAGACACTCGGCGCGGACCTGAGGGAGATCCCCATCCTCTGGGTCGCGGCGCCGCTCTCGGGGCTCATCGTGCAGCCGATCATCGGCTACGCCTCCGACCACACCTGGACGCGCCTCGGGCGGCGGCGGCCGTATTTTCTCGGCGGCGCGCTGCTCACGACGCTGGCATTGGTCTGCATGCCCGCTGCGTCGGTGTTGTGGATGGCGGCCGTGATGCTGTGGCTCATGGATGCGTCGATCAACATCACCATGGAGCCTTTCCGGGCCTTCGTCGGCGACCAGTTGCCGGATGCCCAACGGCCACTCGGCTTCGCGCTGCAGAGCTTCTTCATCGGCGTCGGCGCCGTGCTCGCCTCGCTGCTGCCCTGGTTGCTGGCCAGACTGGGCGTTGCAAACGTCGCGCCCGCGGGTCAGATTCCGGCCACGGTACGCATCGCATTCGAATTTGGCGCCGCGGTGTTGTTATGCGCGGTGCTGTGGACGGTCGTGACGACTCGCGAGTACGCGCCCGAGCGCCTGCTGAGCTTTACGCGCAAGACGCCGCCGCTGCCGATCATGGACGTCTCGCGCGCCTGGCGGCTCGGACTCGCGATGTGGGTGGCAGGCGGCCTCGGCATCGCGGCGATCCGCCGGTTCTCCCTGGCGGGCGAGCTCTACCTCCTGGCCGGCGCGCTGATCGTGTTCGGGGGGCTCTTCACCTGGCTGAGCGTGACCGCCAGCCGCGGCATGGTGCGCCAGGTGATGGGCGATCTCTACGGCATGCCGGGGCCGATGCGGCGCCTGGCGTGGGTGCAGTTCTTCTCCTGGTTCGCGCTCTTCGCCATGTGGATCTACACCACGCCCACCGTGACGTCGCTGCAGTTCGGCAGCGCGGACCCGCGCTCGCTCGCCTACAACACCGGCGCCAACTGGGTGGGGGTGCTCTTTGCGGCGGGGAATTGCTTTCTCATCGCCGGGGCGGTGCTCATTCCGCTCATGGTGCGGCTGCTCGGCCTGCGCTGGAGCCATCTCGTCAACCTGGCGGCCGGCGGGCTGGGCCTGGCATCGTTCGCCTGGGTCAAAAGCCCCGACTGGCTGCTCCTCTCGATGGCCGGGGTCGGCTTCGCCTCGGCGTCCATCCAGTCGTTGCCCTATACGCTCCTTTCGGACAACCTGCCGGCGGAGAAGATGGGCGTCTACATGGGCATCTTCAACTTCTTCATTGTCATCCCGCAGATGCTGGCGGCCAGCGTGCTCGGCGGGCTGGTGCACGCGCTCTTCGGCGACCGGCCCGCCTTCGGCCTGGTACTGGGCGGCGTCAGCATGGCCATAGGCGGCCTCTGCACGTTGCGGGTTGCGGAGCCGCGGCCCACCGAGGCCGGCTCCCCGTCGGGGATTGGGGCCCGAGAGGCCTGACCAGAGAGGCCTGACCCGCCTGCTTCCGGTATGCTCGCCGCATGCTCGTCGAGCGCATCTGGTCCGCCAACCCTTACCGCAATTTCCACTATCTGATCGCCTGCCCGGAAACCGGCGAGGCGTTGGCGATCGATCCGCTGGAGTGGCGGCTGTGCCTGGATGCCGCCCGGACGAAGGGTTGGCAGATCACCCAGATATTGAACACCCACGAGCATCGGGACCATACCGGCGGCAATGCGGGCCTGGTCGGCGCGACCGGCGCCACAGTCATGGCCCATGCGGCCGCGGCCGGCCGCATCGGCGGCGTCGATCGCGGGCTGGCCAAGGGCGATATCGTGCGGGTCGGGCACACCGTGGAGCTCGAGTGTCTCGACACTCCCGGCCACACGATGGCGCACATCTGCCTGCTGGCGAGGAGCGGCGAGCCCGCGCTCTTCTGTGGCGATACACTTTTCAACGCCGGCGCGGGCAATTGCCACAACGGCGGCCATCCGCAGCAGCTCTACGAGACCTTCGTCACCCAGCTCGCGCGCCTGCCGCCGCAGACGCGAGTCTTCCCGGGACATGAATACCTGGCGCGCAATCTGGAATTCACCCTCGACCGCGAGCCCGACAACACCGCGGCACGAAGCCTCCTCGAGAGCGCGCGCGAGCAGATCCCGTCTTCGATGAAGGTCACGACCCTGGGTGAGGAGGCTCGAATCAACACGTTCTTTCGCCTCCAGAGCCCTACGGTCATCGCGCGGTTGCGGCAGGCGTTTCCCGACATCGGCGAGCAGCCCGACGCGCGCACCGTGTTCCTGAAGCTGCGGGAGCTGAGGAACAAGTGGTAACCGACGTGTCACAACGCGTCCTCTATGTCGATGATGAGGCCATGCTCGTGTTTCTGGTCACACGGGCGCTCGAGAAGCTCGGCATTGCGACCCAGGGCTTCGCCAGTGCGGACGAGGCGCTTGCGGCCTTCGGACGCGAGCCGCACGCCTTCGACCTCGTCCTGACCGACTTCACGATGCCCGGAAGCATGAGCGGACTCGATCTGGCGCAGGCGGTGCTCGCCATCCGCCCGGATGCCCCGGTCGTGATCGCGAGCGGCTGCATCGACCCCGACGACGCGCAGCGTGCGCGGGCCGTTGGCGTGCGCACGGTGATTCAGAAGCCGGGCAAAGTGTCCGAGATGGCTCAGCTGGTCAGCGGGCTGCTGCGGGAATTCGCATAAGCGCCGGCTGCGACCGGCGCGCAACTACGGTTCAGACGGTACCCATGGTCCACTCCGGTTTCTACCGCCGCGCCTTCCTGGTCGTGACCACCGCGGTGCTGGCGTATCTGGTGCTCGCCGTGTTGGCGCCGCTCAAGGGCGCCCTCGGCTGGGCCGTGGTGCTCGCCTTCCTGCTGCATCCGGTGCACGAGCGGCTGTCGCGCCGCCTCAAGGGCCGAAGCATGCTCTCCGCGGGCATCATCACGGGGCTGACCCCTTTCCTCGTGCTCGCCCCGCTCTCGGTTCTCGGCGTGGTGTTTGCCGGCCAGGTCGCCAGCCTGATCGGGTATCTGCGCGGACAGAGCTTCGCCTATCCGCAACTGCTCGCACGGCTGGAGAGCTATCCGCTGCTCGGCAAGCTGCTGCGCTGGGGGAGCGCCAACTTCCCCGTGACCGCCAGCCAGGTCCAGGGATGGATCACCGGTGAGATGCAGTCGGTGTTGAAGTCCGCGGCCAGTGTGGGCGGCGGTCTCGCGCTCGGCCTCTTCGGCACCGTGGTCGGCTTCTTCATGATGCTCTTCCTGCTTTTCTTCCTGCTGCGGGACGGGCGAGCGATTCTCGATCACCTGACACGGCTGCTGCCGCTCGAGCCGGCGCGCCGCGAGCGGCTGCTCGATTACCTCGCGCGGGTGACACGCGCCGTGGTCTTCGGATCGGCCGCGACCGCAATCATCCAGGGGATCTTCGTCGGAGTGGGCTTCGCGCTGGCGGGCCTGCCTTCGCCCGTCGTCTTCGGCGTACTGGCGACGATCGCGGCCCTGCTGCCCGCCGGCGCGGCCATCGTGCTCGTGCCGGCGGTGCTCTACCTGGCGGTGAGCGGTCATTGGATCGGCGCGGTCTTCCTGGCCGTCTGGACGGGCCTGCTCGCGGTGGTCGAGAACGTGGCACGGCCGCTGCTCACCGCGCATCGAGCGCACGTCTCGACCTTGGCGGTGTTCGTCGGGGCGGTGGGCGGCGTCTCGGCCTTCGGCATCCTCGGCCTGATCATCGGGCCGGTGTTGCTCAGCTTCGTGGTGGCCCTGGTCAGGTTCATGACAGAGGTGCGCGGGGCGGCCATACCGTAAAATGCGCCCCTCATGAATCTCGACGCCATCCTGAATCCCCTGAACGAGGCGCAGCGGGCCGCGGTCTCCGCACCGTTGATTCCCGTGCTGGTGCTCGCGGGGGCGGGCAGCGGCAAGACCCGCGTGCTCACCCACCGCATCGCCTGGCTCATCCAGGTGGAGCATGCCTCGCCTTATTCCATCCTGTCGGTCACCTTCACCAACAAGGCGGCGGGCGAGATGCGCGGCCGGGTCGAGCAGATCCTCGGGGCGCCGCCCGGAGTGCTCTGGATCGGCACCTTCCATGGGATCGCGCACCGGCTGCTGCGGCTGCACTGGCGCGAGGCCGGGCTGACGCAGGGCTTCCAGATTCTCGATTCGGACGACCAGCAGCGCCTGGTCAAGCGGATCATCAAGGCCAACGATCTCGACGAATCGCGCTGGGAGCCGCGCGAGGTGCAGTGGTTCATCAACTCGAACAAGGACGAGGGCCGCCGGCCGAAGGACCTGAAGGGCGGCAACGATCCCACCCGCGCGACCATGATCCGGCTCTATGGCCTCTACGAGGAAGCCTGCGCCCGCACCGGCGTGGTGGACTTCGCGGAGCTGCTGCTGCGGGCCTACGAGCTGTGGCGCGACAATCCGCATCTGCTTGCGCACTACCGCCAGCGCTTCCGGCACGTGCTGGTGGACGAGTTCCAGGACACCAACTCCATCCAGTACGCGTGGCTGCGCCTCATCGCCGGTCCCGACGGCCACCCGTTCGTGGTGGGCGATGACGACCAGTCGATCTACCGCTGGCGCGGCGCCCGGGTGGAGAACCTGCAGCAGTTCCGCCGCGACTATGCGCGCGCCAAGCTGTACCGGCTGGAGCAGAACTACCGCTCCACCGCCGCCATCCTTGCCGCGGCCAACGCGCTGATCGCGCATAACTCGGGGCGGCTCGGCAAGACGCTCTGGACCAATGGTGAGCCCGGCCTGCCCATCCAGCTCTATGCGGCCTTCAACGAGCGCGATGAGGCGGAGTTCGTCGCGCGGCGAGTCGCCGACTACGTCGCCGCCGGCCATCGACGCAGCGAGATCGCGGTGCTGTACCGGTCCAACGCGCAATCACGTGCATTCGAGGAAGCCTTCATCGCCGCGCGCATCCCGTACAAGGTCTACGGCGGGCTGAAATTCTTCGAGCGTGCGGAGATCAAGGACGCGCTCGCCTATCTGCGTCTGCTCGTGAACCGGGACGATGATGCCGCGTTCGAGCGGGTCGTGAACGTGCCGACACGCGGCATCGGCGACCGCACCGTCGAGACCCTGCGCGAGGAGGCCAGGAGCGCCGGCATCTCGCTGTGGAAGGCGGCAGCCGCGCGCAGCGACGCGCAACAGGGCGGCAGGACGGCCAATGCGCTGCGCGCCTTTCAGGAGCTCGTCGACCGGCTGGCGCGGGACACCGACGGCCTGGCGCTGCACGAGCAGATCGACCATATGCTCGGCGAGAGCGGACTCACCGCGCATCACGGCCGCGAGAAGCCGAGTCAGGACGCGGCGCGCGGCGAGATGGCGCGCAACGAGGCGCGGCTGGAGAACCTGGCCGAGCTCGTGAGCGCCGCCCGCAGTTTCGCGAGCGACGGCCCCGAGCTGGAGATGCCACCGTTGCAGGCTTTCCTGGCCCACGCGGCACTGGAGTCCGGCGAGAGACACTCTGACGCCGGAGAGGACAGTGTGCAGATGATGACGCTGCACATGGCCAAGGGCCTCGAGTTCATGTTCGTGTTTCTGTGCGGCATGGAGGAGGGGCTCTTCCCGCACCAGCGCTGCATGACGGATCTGGAGGCGCTGGAAGAGGAGCGGCGCCTGTGCTACGTGGGCATGACCCGCGCGATGAAACATCTGTACCTCACCTACGCCGAGCAGCGCCGCCTGCACGGCATGGACACTCATCCTGCTCCCTCGCGCTTCATCAAGGAGGTGCCGCAGGACATCGTCGCGGAAGTGCGGCCGCGGCTGCAGGTCTCGCGCGCCATCACCACGGCCCGCGCCCGGCGCGAGCAGCCGGCGCCGGCGGTCATCCGATTCCGCACCGAGGAGCCGCCGCCGCCCGGGATGCGCCTCGGTGCCCGGGTCCGGCACGGCAAGTTCGGCGAAGGCGTGGTGTTGAACGTCGAGGGCAGCGGCCCGCATGCGCGGGTGCAGGTAAACTTCGAGCAGCAGGGCACCAAGTGGCTCATGATGCAATATGCCAATCTCGAGCCTGTTTAATGGCACCTCCCTGGGCCTGAAGTCCGGGTCGGCGTGAACGAAGCATGAAGATCCTCATTCTCGGGGCCGGACAGGTCGGCCGTACGGTCGCCCGGCACCTTTCCCGGGAGGAGGCCAACGAAGTCACCGTGGTCGACGTCAACGAGGACGTGCTGCGCGACCTGCAGGACCGTCTCGACATCCATACCGTGGTCGGCAATGCCGCCTTTCCGCCGGTACTCGAGGCCGCCGGCGCCGCCGAGGCGGAGATCATCGTCGCCCTGACCAACAGCGACGAAGTCAACATGATGGCGTGCCAGGTGGCGTTCACGCTGTTCCGCACGCCGACCAAGATCGCCCGCATCCGCTCGTCCGAATACACCCAGCGCCCGGAGCTCTTCAGCGAGCAGGCGGTCGCGGTCGACGTCTTCATCAGCCCGGAGCAGCTGGTCACGGAGTACATCGAGCGCCTGATCCGCCATCCGGGTGCGCTGCAGGTCCTGGACTTCGCCGCCGGCAAGGTACGCCTGGTCGGCGTGCGCGCGGTCAGCGGGGGCCTCCTGGTCGGCCATTGTCTGCGCGAGCTGCCGGAGCACCTGGCGCGGATGGAGGCGCGGGTGGTCGCCATCTATCGCCGCGGGCGCAGCATCCCACCGGAAGGATCGACAGTCATCGAGGAAGGCGACGAGGTGTTCTTCCTGGCGGCGAGCGACGACATCCGCCGGGTCATCGGCGAGCTGCGCAAGGAAAACACCCGGGTGCGCCGCCTGCTCATCGCGGGCGGTGGCAACATCGGCTTTCGCCTCGCCCGCTCGCTCGAGAAGACCAGCCAGGTGAAGCTCATCGAGCGCGACGCGCGGCGCGCGCGCAAGGTCTCGGAGCTGCTCGAGAATACGATCGTGCTGGCCGGCGACGCCGCCGACGAGGAGCTGCTGATCGAGGAGAACATCGACAGCACGGATGTCTTCGTCGCGCTCACCAACTCGGAAGAAGCCAACATCCTGTCGGCGATGCTGGCGAAGCGCCTCGGCGCGCACAAAGTCATGGCGCTGATCAACAGGCCGTCATATGCCGACCTCATCGAGGCAGGCAGCATCGACGTGGCGATCTCGCCTCAGAGCATCACGATCGGCTCGTTGCTCGCGCACGTGCGCCGGGGTGAAGTGGTGCGTGTGCACTCCTTGCGTCGCGGTGCCGCCGAGGCCATCGAGGCGATCGCGCACGGTGATGAGCAGAGCTCGCGCGTCGTCGGCAGAACAGTCTGTGAGATTCCGCTGCCGGAAGGCTCTTCCATCGGCGCGGTGGTCCGCGGCGAACAGGTGATCATGGCGCATCACGACACGTTCGTGCAATCGGGCGACCACCTGATCCTGTTCCTCTCCGACCGCCGCCACATCGAGGCCGTGGAGCGCCTCTTCATGCGCGCCGCCGGCGCCTGAGCCCTGACAGGCGCAGACTTGCTCGGCATCGCGTACCTCCTCGGGATCATCCTTGCCGCCTTCGGCGTCGCCTACATCCTGCCGATCGGCTGCTCGCTGGCGAGCGGCGACGGACTCTGGCCGCAGTTTCTCCTGGCGGCCGGGATCACGGTAGCCGTCGGTCTGGCGCTGGCGGGGGTCACCTACCGCTGGCGCCGCGAGCTCAAGCCGCGCGACGGCTTCCTCCTGGTGACCCTCGGCTGGCTCCTGCTGGCCGCCTCGGCCTCGCTGCCGCTGCTCCTCACGCTGCCGGGTCTGAGCTTCACCCGGGCGTTCTTCGAGACGATGTCGGGTCTCACCACCACCGGCTCCACCGTGCTCGACGGACTCGACTCGCTCGCGCCTTCGATCCTCTTCTGGCGCCATTCGCTCATCTGGCTCGGCGGTCTGGCGGTGATCGTGGTGGCGGTCGGCGTGATGCCCCTGCTGGGGGTGGGCGGCATGCAGCTTTCCAGGGCCGAGGCGCCCGGGGCGGTGAAGGACGAGAAGCTCGCGCCCCGCATCACGGAGGCCGCCAGGTCGCTGTGGCTGGTCTACGCACTGTTGACGCTGTGCGGAATACTCGCGCTGCGGCTCTGCGGCATGACGTGGCTCGATGCGATCTGCCACGCGTTCTCCGCGGTCGCGCTGGGCGGCTTCTCGACCCACGATGCCAGCATCGGCTACTTCCACTCGCCGGCCATCGAGCTCGTGCTCATCGTCCTGATGCTGGTCGCATCGCTCAATTTCGCGCGCCATTTCGCGGCCTTGCGGCGGTTGTCGCTGAAGCCGTACCGGCACGATCCCGAGGTCAGGCCGGCCGCGATTCTCATCGGCGCCAGCGTGCTGTTCATCGCGGGGCTGCTCACGTGGCAGGGCGTATATCCCACATTCGGGACCTCGCTTCGTTACGCCGCCTTCAACGTCGTGTCGCTGGCCACTACCACCGGCTGGCAGACCGTGGGAGCGTCCGGCTTCACCGCGTGGCCGGTGTTCGCGCCGATCTGGATGCTTTTCCTCTCGGGCATCATCTGCAACACCGGTTCCGCCGGCGGCGGTGTCAAGATGTTTCGCACCCTGGTGCTGGCGCGGCAGGCCGGACGGGAGCTCAAGCTGCTGGTGCATCCCAACGCCGTGGCGCCGGTGCGCGTCGGCGGCCGTGCGATACCGGAGCGCGCGGCCGATGCGGTGCTGGCGTTCATCTTTCTCTACTTCATGACGGTCTCCCTGCTCACCTTCGCGATGCTGCTCACGGGGATGAGTTTCGACTGGGCGTTCCGGGTGGTGGTCGCTTCGATCAACAACACCGCCTTCGGGCTGCCCGGCCAGAGCGCCTGGAACCTGCATGCGCTGACGGCCGCGCAGATCTGGATCTGCACGGCGGCGATGCTCCTCGGGCGGCTGGAGATCTTCAGCGTGATCGTGCTGTTTACGCGCACTTACTGGCGCAAGTAGGCTACGGCGCGGTGCCGCGCAACCCGAGGTCCTTGCTGTACGTGACATTCATGATGTCGCTGTACCAGCCCGTGACCCGGGGCTTCACCAGGTGCTTGCTGACGTAGAAATAGATCGGGATCACCGGCTGATCGCGCAGCATGAGCTGCTCCGCCTGCTGCAGGAGCGCGCGGCGCCTGGCGGGATCGGTTTGCGCGGCGGCGCGGGCGAGCAGATCGTCATAGGCCGGATTGCGATAGTGCGTCAGGTTGACGCCGAAGTCGCTCTTGAAATACTGCGCGAAGGTGTAGGCGTCGTTGTAGTCGCCGATCCAGCTGGAGCGGAACATCTGCACGTCGCCGCGATCGATGTCCTGCATCAGCGAGCGGAACTCCTCCGCCCTCAGGGTCACCTTGGCACCGAGCTCCTGCTGCCACATGGAGGCGATGGCGATCGCCAGCTCGGTGTGGATCTCCTCCGTGTTGTAGCGCAACTCGAATCGCAGCGGTCGCGCCGCGGAGTACCCCGCCGCGGCGTAGAGCTTGCGGGCTGCGGCGATGCGCTGCGGCATGGTGAGCGTGCGGTAGTCCGGCGACTGCGGCGAGTAATTGGCCACTCCCGGCGGCAGCCAGCCGTAGGCCGGCAACTCGCCGGAGCGCAGCACGAACCGGGCGAGCTTCTCGCGATCGACGGCCATCGCGAGCGCGCGCCGCACCTTCACGTCGCCTTTGAACGGCGCGCGCTGCAGATTGAAGCCGTAGAAGTAGACTCCGAGCTCCGGGGCGACGTGGAGTTGATCCGCGAGGTGGGATTCGATCCAGCCGTACTGCGTGCGCGGAATGACGTCGGTGATGTCGAGCTGATCCGCCCGATAGAGCGTCAGCTCGGCGTTCTCGTCGGTCGTGATCAGATACTTCACGCCATCGAGGTGGGTGGCGGCGTCGTTCCAGTAATAGCGATTGCGTGTGAGAGAGATGTAGGAGCCGTGAACCCATTGCGACAGGATGAACGCCCCATCGGAGGGCAGGTTGCCCGGGCGGGCGTAAGCGTCCTTGTCGTTGACCAGGGCCACCGGGTCGACGGGACAGGTGCTGGGATGCGACAGCAACGCCGGCAGATAGGGCGCCGGGGTGCGTAGCTGCACGATCACCGTGTCAGCGTTGGGCGCCGAGACGCCGAGGCTCTCTGGCGGCTTGCGTCCGGCGACGATGTCGCTGGCGTTCGTGATGACATCCACTACCTCGGCATACTGCGAGGCGGTCTGGGGATCGACCAGACGCCGCAGGCCGGCCACGAAGTCCGCGCCGACCACGGGCTGGCCGTTCGACCACCTGGCGCCATGCCGCAAGGTGAAGGTGTACGTCTTGCCGTCGGGACTGACCTGCCAGCTCTGCGCGATGCCGGGCGCGACGCCGCCCGACTTGTCGAGCGTGGTGAGTCCCTCGCAGATATCCCGCAGCACACGCTGCGCCTCGTCCGCCCGCGCTTTCTGCGGATCGAGGGAGTCGGGCTCGGAGCCAAGGCCCCGCAGCAGAATCGCCGGGCCGTGCGCGGCTGCGCCATGGGAGCCGCGGCTCGGGGAGCGCGAGCAGCCGGAGAGCGCCGCGAGCGCCAGCAAGGAGCAGATCGCCAGGAGCGATCCACGGTAAATGGCGAGCGCGCGGACTGCGCGGCGCATCAGGGCCGGCTACGCACGCCGCAGGCGGTGGGCATTGATCTGCTCCCGCAGTGACAGTGTCGCGGTCCTGGCGGCGGAGGCGAAGTCATCTCCCGATGAGGCATAGAGGATGCCCCGCGAGGAGCTCACCAGGAGGCCGGTTCCGGCGGCGGTCTGTCCATTGCGCACCACCTGGGCGACGTCGCCGCCCTGCGCGCCGACGCCGGGCACCAGAAGCGGCATCTCGCCGACGATTCCACGAATCTCGGCGAGCTCCTGCGGATAGGTGGCGCCGACCACCAGCAGGCAGTTGCGGCGTGTATTCCAGCGGGTCGCGGCCAGCTCCGCGACCACGTGATAAAGCCGGCGACCGCCATCGCCGACCGTCAGATCCTGCAGGTCGCGCGCACCGGGATTCGACGTGCGGCAGAGCACGACGATGCCGCGCTCCTCCCGCTTGAGGAAAGGCTCGAGCGAATCGCCTCCGAGGTAGGGGTTCACGGTGACCGCGTCGGCTCCGTAGCGCTCGAAGGCCTCGATCGCGTAGCGCTCCGCCGTGTTGCCGATATCGCCCCGCTTGGAATCGAGAATGACCGGCACGCCGGGGTAGGTCCGATGAATGTACTCGATCGTGCGCTGGAGCTGGTCTTCCGCCTCGTAAGCCGCGTAGTGGGCGAATTGCGGCTTGTAGGCGCAGACCAGGTCCGCGGTCGCATCGATGATGGCTTTGTTGAATTGGAAGATCGGTGACGGCTGCTCGGCCACCTGCCGCGGGAAGCGCTCGATCTCCGGATCGAGGCCGACGCAGACCAGCGAATCGCTGCGCTGCCAGCTCGCGGCGAGTTGATTGACGAAAGTGGCGCGCGCGTCCGTCATGCGACGCGCGTGCGTTCCGCGGCGAGGGTCCGCTTCTTCAGGTGAACCAGCAGCAACGTAATTGCGGATGGCGTGACGCCCGGCACCCGGCCCGCCTGCCCCACCGTCGCCGGACGATACTCCGCGAGACGACTGCGCACCTCGTGCGAGAGTCCCGGCACCTGATCGTAGTCGATGTCGTCGGGCAATCTGGTCTCCTCGTTGCGGCGCTGCCGGTCGATCTCTTCGCGCTGGCGCTCGATGTAACCGGCATACTTGGCGCGCGCCTCGACCTGGACGCGCACCTGTGCAGGGACACGGTCATCGGGCGGCGCGCTGAGCCAGTCCGGACTCCCTACAACGTCGAGCAGAGCTTCATAGCTGACTTCCGGGCGGCGCAGCAGCTCGAAGGCTGACACGTCCCGCGTCAAAGGTCCCGAGAGAACCCGCTGTGACCATTCGGCGGATACCTTCTCCGGGCGCACGCGCAGCTTCTGCAGCCGCCCGGTCTCCTCGTCCGACAGCCGCTGCTTCGCCTCGAAGACCCGCCAGCGCTCATCGCCGACCAGGCCGAGCTCGCGCCCCAGGGGCGTCAGGCGCAGATCGGCGTTGTCCTCGCGCAGCAGCAGGCGATGCTCGGCGCGGCTGGTGAACATGCGGTAAGGCTCGCGGGTGCCCCGGGTCACCAGGTCATCGACGAGGACACCGAGGTACCCCTCGCTGCGCTTCGGCACCCACGCTTCACGCTGCTGGAAGGCCAGCGTCGCGTTGATGCCGGCGACGAGACCCTGCGCCGCGGCTTCCTCGTATCCCGTCGTGCCGTTGATCTGGCCGGCGAAGAACAGGCCGCGCAGGACGCGAGTCTCCAGCGACGGGCGCAGGTCGCGCGGATCGAAGTAGTCGTACTCGATGGCGTATCCCGGCCTGGTGAGATGGGCGCGCTCGAACCCGGGAATGCTGCGCACCAGCTGGCATTGCACGTCGAACGGCAGACTGGTGGAGATGCCGTTGGGATAGATCTCATGGGTGTCGAGGCCTTCAGGCTCCACGAAGATCTGATGCGAAGTCTTGTCGGCGAAGCGGAAGACCTTGTCCTCGACCGAAGGGCAGTACCGCGGCCCCACGCCCTCGATGACGCCGGTGAATAACGGCGAGCGATCGACACCAGCCCGAATGATCTCGTGGGTCTCCTCAGTTGTATGTGTAATGAAACAATCGATCTGATTTGGGTGCTCTTCGACTCGCCCCAGAAACGAGAACACCGGTAAAGGACTATCGCTCGACTGCCGAGTCATGACTGAGAAGTCGAGCGACCGCCCGTCCAATCGCGGCGGTGTGCCGGTCTTGAGCCGGCCGACCCGCAGCGGCAGCTCCCGCAGCCGGCTCGCCAACCGGTTCGAAGGCGGATCGCCCGCCCGCCCGCCCTGATAGTTGTCGAGCCCCACGTGGATGCGGCCGCCGAGGAAAGTGCCCACCGTGAGGACCACCGCGGGAGCTTCGAAGCTTATCCCGGTGACCGTCACGACACCCTTCACGGTCTCTCCCTCGATCAGCAGGTCCGCGGCCTCCTGCTGGAAGATCGACAGGCGCGGCTCGCCTTCGAGCAGCGAGCGGATGGCCTTCTTGTAGAGCTGGCGATCCGCCTGGGCCCGGGTGGCGCGCACCGCGGGACCCTTGCTGGCGTTCAGCGTCCGGAACTGGATCCCCGCGCGGTCGGTCGCCCGGGCCATTGCGCCGCCCAGCGCGTCGATCTCCCGCACCAGGTGGCCCTTGCCGATGCCGCCTACCGCCGGATTGCAGCTCATCTGCCCGAGGGTTTCGATGCTCTGCGTCAGAAGCAAGGTACGCGCGCCCATGCGCGCGGCGGCCAGGGCGGCCTCGGTGCCGGCGTGGCCGCCGCCGATGACGATCACATCGAAGGGTTGGGAAAACCGCATGCGGGACATTGTAGAGGGTGAGCGAACGCCCGGCCACGGATGGCCGGGCCGGCCTGCCGCCGGAGATCGGCCAGTGGCACTGCCTATGCCTTATCCTGTCGCCCGAGTGAGCCTGCGCACCACACTGCTGCTTCTCTGCCTCGCTGCCGCGGTCCCGGCAGGAGAGCTGTTCGGACCCGCATCCTGCCAGGCGGCCGAGGCCGGCCGGATCTCGCTTTCGCCGTGCCAGTTGCATCAGGCGCTGGAGCTGACGTTGATCGAGGCCGAATGCGGGCGCCTGCAGGTGCCGGAGAACCCCGCCGCGCCGCGCGGCCGGCAGATCGGGTTGCGGGTCGCGGTGGTGCCCGCCATCAGCACGCGCAAGCTTCCCGACCCGCTATTCGTGCTCGCGGGCGGACCGGGGATGGCTGCCACCTCCTTCTACACCAGTGTCGCGCCGGCGTTCGAACTCATCCATCGCGACCGCGACATCGTCCTCATCGACCAGCGCGGCACCGGCGGCTCCAACGCCCTCGACTGCGGATCGAGCGATGAGGATCTCTACGACAGCAGCATGGCGCAGATCGTCGACGAGACAAAGAAATGCCTGCGGGCGCTGGCCGCGCACGCCGACGTGCGGTTCTATACGACCAGCCTCGCCGTGCAGGATCTCGACCGCGTGCGCGCCGCATTGGGCTATGACCGCATCAATCTCTATGGCTCCTCCTATGGCACCATCGTCGCGCAGCAGTACGTCCGCCGTTTCCCCAACAACGTCCGCAGCGTCATCCTGGATGGCGTGGTGCCGCCCGAACTGGCGCTCGGCGCCACCAGTGCGCTCGATGCCCAAACCGCCCTATCGAGCCTCTTCAGCCGCTGCGAGCGGGAGCCGGCCTGCGACGCGCGCTTCGGCGATCTGGCGGCCACGTATCGGGAGCTGCGCGCCCAGCTTGCCGACCATCCGGTGTCGGTCGCACTCACCGACCCGACGAGCGGCGCGCCCTTTCGCCTGCAGTTCGGCAACTACCATCTGGCGATGGTGTTGCGCCTGGCGAGCTATACACCCGAGCTCGCCGCGCTCCTGCCGCTCGAGCTGCATGAGGCCGGCGCCGCCGGCGACTTCGCGCCGCTCGCGGGACAGTTCCTCCTCATCGACCGCGTCTACGGGGATGCCATCGCGGAAGGCATGAACAACACGGTGGTGTGCTCGGAGGACGTGCCCTTCTATCACGTGGATGCCGCGGAGCGCGCCGAGCTGGCCGCGACTTTTCTCGGCACCTCGCAGCTCGACGGCCTGCAGGCGGTCTGCGGGATCTGGCCGCACGGCCCGATGGATCCGGACTTTCACCAGCCACTGCATGCGGATGTCCCGGCGCTGCTCCTCTCCGGCGGCAACGATCCGATCACGCCGCCGCGTTACGCCGCGCAGGCCGCCCGCGGCTTCACCCACAGCCTGAGCCTCGTGGTCGCGGGTTTCGGGCACGGGCAGCTCACCGATCCCTGCATGGCCGGCGTGATGGCGCAATTCGTCAGTCGCGCTTCCGTTTCCAACCTCGACACGGCGTGCACCCGCAACCTGTCGCCCATGCCGTTCTTCCTGACGCGCAACGGGCCAGCCCCTTGATCGAAGCCGAAGCCCTCAGCAAGCGATTCGGCGCGGTCGCGGCGCTGACCGACGTGAGCCTGCGTGCGCTCGATGGTCGCATCACCGGACTTCTCGGGCCGAACGGCGCTGGCAAGTCGACCACCCTGCGCATCCTCTACACGGTGCTGTCGCCGGATTCCGGTGACGCTCGAATCGAAGGCGTCAGCGTGGTTGGCGACCCGCTTGCGGCCCGCCGCCACATGGGAGTCCTTCCGCACGGAGCGGGCCTGTACCCCAATCTCACCGCACGCGAGAACGTCCTCTACTTCGGTGCGTTGCACGGACTGCCGCCGGCAGAGCGGCGCACCCGGACCACGGAGCTCATCCGACAGCTCGACATGGAGGAGTTTGCGGATCGGCGGGCGCGCGGGTTCTCGCAGGGGCAGCGAATCAAGACCGCGCTGGCGCGAGCGCTCATTCACCGGCCGCGAAACATCCTGCTCGATGAGCCGACCAACGGCCTCGATGTCATGGCGGTGCGCACGCTGCGCGGTTTGCTGCAGCGATTGCGCGCGGAAGGGCATTGCATCCTCTTCTCGAGTCACGTGATGCAGGAGGTGGCGGCGCTGTGCGATGAGGTGACCGTCATTGCGCACGGCCGCGCCGTTGCGCGCGGCACCCCCGAGGAGCTGCGCGGCCGCGCCGGGACGGAGTCGCTGGAAGAGGCTTTCGTCCGCCTGATCGGAGCGCCGCCATGAGGGCGATCTGGCGGGTGTTCATCAAGGAAGTCCGCGAGAATCTCCGTGACCGCCGCACGCTCATTTCCGCGTTGATCTTTGGACCGCTCTTCGGCCCGGTGCTCATTGCAACCGCGCTTTCACTGAGCCTGCGCGGTGCCGGCGCGCAGAACGAGCGCCCGTTGCACCTGACGGTCTCGCACGCCGAGCGCGCCCCGAACCTGATGGCGTATCTGCGGCAGTACAATGTCAGCATCACGACCATGGCGGGGGACGAGGCGGACGCGCGCCGCGATGTCGCGGCGCATCATGGCGAGCAGGTGCTGCTCGTGCCCGCCGACTTCGGCTCGCGGCTTGCGGCCGGAGAACCCTCGCCGCTTCTCCTGTTCGCCGACGAGTCCGCTACCGGCGGTGCGGCGCGCGTCGCGCGGATCGCCGGCATCGTCAATCAGTACGGGCAGACCATCGCCCGCCTGCGCCTGGTCGCGCGCGGACTGGACCCGCTGCTCTCCGTGCCGATAGTGCTGCATCCCATCGACATCTCGACACCGGCCGGGCGCTCGGCGCTGGCGCTCGGGGCGTTGAGTTACCTGGTGATGCTGACGATGTTCATGGGCGGCATGTACCTGGCGATCGATGCCACCGCAGGTGAGCGCGAGCGCGGGTCGCTGGAGCCGCTGCTCACGGTGCCCGTGCGTCGCGAATATCTCATCTACGGCAAGATCCTCGCGGCATGCGCTTACATGGTCCTGTCGCTCGCCCTGACGGTGACCGCTTTCGCCATCCTGCTGCCGTTCGTCGGACTCGAGCGTTTCGGAATGAGTGTCGACTTCGGGCCGGCAGTGGCCGTGGGCATCGTGCTCGCCTGTCTGCCGTTCGTGCCGCTGGCCGCGGCCCTCATGACGCTCGTGGCCGCTTTCACCCGCAGCTATCGCGAGGCGCAGACCTATGTGGGGCTGGTACTGCTCATCCCGACGCTGCCGCTGGTTTTCGCCGGCGTCCTCGGGCTGCAGCCGCGATTGCCGCTCATGGCGGTCCCCTCCTTGAGTCAGCACTTCATCATCCTCAGCCTCATCAGGATGCAGCCGCTGCCCGCCGCGTATGTGGCGCTGTCCGTCGGCTCGACGCTCGCGCTGGGCGCGCTGTTGGTCTTCGCCGCCGGCAGACTCTATCGGCGCGAAGCGCTGCTGGGGTGAGCGGCGCGCAGCGCATGCGCGTGCCGGTCGGCGAAGGCGCGCGCCTCGACCTCGAAGCGGTTGTTCCGGTACCCATTGCGCAGCCATTCCAGGCAGTACCGGGCGAGGGTCAGGTCGCCCGGCTCCCACTGCTTCAGCACGTGACAGTACTCGTGCAACATGAGCCATGGGTCGTCGAAGAAATCCTGCGCCGGGCCCCGCAGGTAGATCCGCCGGCGACGCGTGGTGGCGATCGCGCGCGGATGCAGGCGCGCGTACGCGGAATGCTCGATGATGCGAACCTGCGACACCGACTCACCGAGCACTTCCTCCAGTGCTGCGCGGAGGGAACTCGGCGGCGCGACCTCGCGTCCAAGTCTCACCATGGCGTGTAGAATGCCTGCATGCGAACGCTCATCGCCGTTGCGCTGACTGCCGCTTCCTCGTATGCGATCGCCATGCCGCACCCCGCCTTCCAGCCGGTGCCGCGATCCCGGCCGGCCATCATCCAGGTCACGGGCCAGGCGCAGGTTGCGGAAGTCCCGGACCGAGTCTACATCGACATCGGGGTGACCACGCAGGCGAGGGATTCGCGGACCGCGACTTCGCAGAACGCCGCACAGCTTTCACGCGTGATCGCGGCGGTGAAGCGGGCGGCAGGCGGCGCGGTGCAGCTCGCCACGACCGAATACTCCATCAACCCGAACTACAACTATCCTCGTGATGGGGGTACCCCCACGATCGTGGGCTACTCCGTGAGCAACGTGGTCCAGGTCACGCTCGACGACTTGCGCAAGGTCGGTCAGGTGATCGACGGCGCCACGCAAGCTGGGTCCAACAATGTGCAGAACATCCGCTTCGCCGTACGTGACGAGCAGGCCGCGCGAAGCGAGGCCTTGCGGGAAGCGGCCCTGAACGCTCGTCGAGACGCTGAGACCCTGGCCGGAACGCTCGGCCTGCGCATCCTGCGGGTGCTGACGGTGAATGAGGAGAGCCCGTCGATGCCCGTTTACCCGCAGATGCGTGCGGTAAAGCTGGAGGTGGCTCGACCTGCTACCCCCGTGGAACAGGGCACCATCGACATCGATGCCACCGTGACCCTGACAGTGGAAGTCGCGCCCGCCAAGCGCTAGGCTGTCTGCGACCGGGGTGCGGCGCCCGCCCGCCGCAATGTCGGAGGTGCCCCATGACTACGGTGCGTCACCTGCTCGATCGCAAGGGTCGGGCCCTTTTCAGTATCGAGCCCGAGGACCCGGTGCTCGAGGCGATCCGGATGATGGCCGACCGCCGTGTCGGCGCTCTCCTGGTCATGCGGGGCACGGAGCTCGCCGGCATCGTGTCGGAGCGCGACTACGCCCGCAAAGTCGTTCTGCTCGGCCGCTCCTCCGCCGAGACACCGGTGTGGCAGATCATGAGCTCGCCGGTGGTCACGGTGTCGCTGGAGACTGCCGTGCAGGACTGCATGCGCCTCATGACCGACCGCCATATCCGTCATCTGCCCGTCGTGCAGAATGGACGGGTGCTCGGCATGATTTCGATCGGCGATCTGGTGAAGGCCGTGATCGAGGAGCAGCAGCAGACCATCGAGCAGCTGGAGAGCTACATCCACAGCTGAGCACGGCGACCGGGCGCGCGGCCGGGCCGGTATGCCCGCTCAGATCTCCGCCACGGTCGAATGCTCCCCGCTCGCAGGGGGAGATCGCCCTGCGAATACCACGAGCAGCGGAATCACGGCGAGCGTGGCGATCATCAGGAACTTGTAGTCGTCGATGTAGGCGATGACCTGCGCCTGTTGGGTGATCAGCGCATCGAGCGCGGCGCGGCCGGAAGCGGTCAGCGGATTCAGGGTCTGCGCGACGACCGGATTGTTGAACTGGCGGTTGACCGCGGTGACATACTGCGTGATGTCGGCGTGATTGGCCTGGGTAGCCCGCGTCAACAGTGCGCCGACGATAGAGATACCGACGCTGGAACCTACATTGCGCGCCAGGTTGTAGAAACCGGCGCCCTCGGGCCGCACACCCGGGGGCAGGGTCGCGAGCGATACGACGCTGAGCGGAGTGAAAAGGAATCCCAGCCCGACGCCCTGGATCACTCCCACCCAGATGATGGTCCAACTCGACACGTCGGGCGTCCACCCCGTCATCAGATAGAAGGTCCACGCGGAAAGGCCCAGCCCGAACCCGAGCAGCAGCCGGGTATCGGTCCGCCCCATCAGCTTGCCGACCACCATCATGGCGGCCATGGTGCCGATGCCGCGCGGTCCCATCACGAAACCGGCCGTGATGACGGGATAATTCATCAGGTCCTGCAGGTAGGGCGGTTGCAGCGCCAGCGAGGCATAGAAGGTCAGGCCGACGATTGCAACGAAGAGCACCCCCGCGGTGAAGTTGCGGTCGCGAAACAGAGCGGGTCGCAGGAACGGCTCGCGCGCGGTGAAGATGTGAACCAGGAAGATGTAGAACGCCGCTCCGGCGAGGATGGCCTCGCCGACGATCTCCTTCGAGGCCAGCCAATCGAGCTCCTGGCCGCGATCGAGCATCACCTGCAGGGCCGCGATGGCGATGCTGAGGCTGACGAAGCCGGTCCAGTCGAGTCGCGCCGCGCGCCGCCGCCCCTGCGGCAGGAACATCGTCATGCCGATGAAGGCCAGAACGCCGATGGGCAGATTGATGTAGAACACCCACCGCCAGCTGTAGTCCTCGGTCAACCAGCCGCCGAGCA
>Ga0335075_10003521_pt1 | contig 24814 bp, 28 predicted proteins | sample Lox_Sample_24_FD_206723 | JGI IMG/M metagenome (GOLD analysis project Ga0335075, IMG submission 206723) | Soil microbial communities from Loxahatchee National Wildlife Refuge, Florida, United States - Lox_Sample_2.4 | ecosystem: Environmental > Terrestrial > Soil > Wetlands | place: USA...
GAGCGCGGCCAGGTTGTGGTCAAGCCCGGCACCACCACGCCGCACACCGACTTCGAGGGCAGCGTCTACATCCTGTCCAAGGACGAGGGCGGCCGGCACACGCCGTTCTTCAACAACTACCGTCCGCAGTTCTACTTCCGTACCACCGACGTGACCGGTGTGGTGACGCTGCCGGAGGGCACCGAGATGGTGATGCCCGGTGACAACACCGACATCTCGGTGAAGCTGATCCAGCCCGTCGCCATGGACGAGGGTCTGCGGTTCGCGATCCGGGAGGGTGGCCGTACCGTCGGCGCCGGCCGGGTCACCAAGATCGTCAAGTAGTTTCTGCGCCAGCAGACGCAAAAGCCCCCGCACGCCCAGCGTGTCGGGGGCTTTTGAGTCTGCTCGCGCTCAGTGCGGTGCTCACCCGAGGGGGTGGGCGCCGTTTTGCGTGCAGCCGCGCTTTGCGGGCTCGTGACGGCAAACCGACGATTCCGCTACGCTGACCTGCATCATCGTCCGGGTTCGGCCGACGTAGGAGCATGCCATGCTAGCGCGTTACATCAGAGCCCAGATCATCGTCTTGGTGTGTGGGGGTTTGGTCGGCCCGATCTTCCTCATCACGTACTTCGTGCTGCCCGGCATGTTCGGTTCGTTCGGCAATGATGTGGGCTCGATGGCGCGGCAGTCCACTCAGTGGATGCTGTGGGTCGGACTTCTGATCACGATCGCCGACGTGCTGGTAGCGGTGTGGCTGGCCAATCGCGGCGCCAAGTCCTCGGCCAAAAGCGCCGCTCTGCACCAGACGGGGGTGCTGACGATGGCCCAGATCACGGGTTTGGGGGAAACCGGAATGCGCATCAACGAGCGACCGGTGGTCAACTTGGACCTGCACATCAGCGGGCCCGGGCTCGAGTTCGACAGCCGTAAACGAGTGACCGTCGACATCACCAAGCAGGCCATCGTCACCGCGCGCAAGCTCGTCGTGTTGGTGGACCCGAACACCCGTGACTACGAGATCGACTGGCAGGCCAGCGCATTGATCGCTGGTGTGGTTCCGGCGCAATTCCAGAGCAGCGAGGACAACCAGACCTACGACCTGAGCGGACAGGCCGGCCCGTTGATGGAAATCATGCAAATCTATAAAGCCAACAACCTGCCATTCGGTGGCACGGTCGACATCCGCAACTACCCGTCGGTGCGCCAACAGATCATGGCCGTGGTCCGGCGAGCAGCCGCTCAGCAGCCCGCGGCCGCCGGGGTGGGGGCCCCGGCTGCGGGCGTCACACCACCGCAGGCGTCCGTCGCGCAGCGGCTCCAGGAGTTGGAGGCGCTGCACAAATCCGGCGCGCTGAGCGCCGAGGAGTACGCGAGCAAACGGGCGCAGATCATCGCCGACATCTGACGTCGCCAGGCTAGAACACGTTTCAGTTTCGCTGCTAGCCTGATCGGCAGTCGGCGAAAGGGGCTGTGGTGTCCGATCCGTTCAGAACACTGCAAGGGCGCGTAGCGTTCATCACTGGTGCGGCGCGTGGCCAGGGCCGGGCGCATGCGATCCGGCTGGCGCGGGAAGGTGCCGACATCATCGCCCTGGATATCTGCGCACCGGTGTCCGACACCATCAGCTACCCGCCGGCCACGCCGGAGGATCTGGTCGAGACCGTCCGCGCGGTAGAAGCCGAAGGGCGCAAAATATTGGCCCGCGAGGTCGACATCCGCGACGATGCGGCAGTGCGACAGTTGGTGAACGACGGTGTCGAGCAGTTCGGCCGCATCGACATCCTGGTCGCCAACGCGGGCGTGCTCAGTTGGGGACGGATTTGGGAGCTCACCGACGAGCAGTGGGACGCCGTCGTCGGGGTCAACCTGACGGGGACTTGGCGAACGCTGCGGGCGGTGATACCGGTGATGATCGAAGCCGGCAACGGCGGCTCCATCGTGGTCGTCAGCTCGTCGGCGGGGCTGAAGGCCACCCCGGGCAACGGCCACTACTCGGCGACCAAGCACGGTCTTACCGCACTTACCAATTCGCTGGCAATCGAGCTTGGCGAGTTCGGCATCCGGGTCAACTCGATCCACCCCTACTCGGTTGACACGCCGATGATCGAGCCGGAGCTGATGATGCGGATCTTCGCCGAGCATCCCCAGTATGTGCATAGCTTCGGACCAATGCCATTGCAGCCCAACGGATTCATGGGATCCGACGAGGTTGCCGACGTCGTGGCCTTCCTGGCCGGTGCCGGCTCCGGCACGCTTACCGGAGCGCAGATCCCCGTCGACAAGGGCGTGCTGAAATACTAGCTCGCCATCTCCGCGAGAGTATCGGCGAATCGGTCTACGGCCCAATCGATTTCCGCTGCGGTAATCACCAGCGGGGGAGCGACGCGCAGCGTTGATCCGTGCGTGTCTTTGACCAGCACGCCGCGCCGGGCCAGTCGAAGGCTGAGTTGCTTACCGGTGCCGAGTGCCGGGTCGATGTCCACCCCGGCCCACAAGCCTCGACCACGCACGGCAAGCACGCCGTGACCGATCAGCGTCCGCAGCCGCCAGTGCAGGCGCCTACCGAGATGCGCTGCGCGGTACTGAAATTCCCCGCGAGCCAGCATCGACACCACCGTGCTGCCGATCGCCGCCGCGAAGGGGTTGCCGCCGAACGTCGAACCGTGCTCGCCGGGATGCAACACCCCCAGAACCTCGCGGTCGGCCACCACCGCCGACAAGGGCACCACTCCGCCGCCCAGCGCCTTGCCGAGCAGGTAGATATCTGGGACCACATCCCAGTGGTCGCAGGCGAAGGTGCGGCCGGTGCGGGCCAGACCCGACTGGATCTCGTCGGCGATCATCAAGACGTTGTAGGCAGAGCAGATTTGCCGCACCTCGGGCAGATATTCGTCCGGCGGCACGACCACGCCGGCCTCACCTTGAATCGGCTCCAACAGCACCGCGACGGTGTGCTGGTCAATCGCTTTGGCCAGCGCGTCGGCGTCGCCGAACGGCACCGAACGGAAGCCGGGCGTGAACGGCCCGAAGCCGCTGCGCGCCGTCTCATCCGTCGAGAAGCTGACGATGCTGATCGTGCGGCCATGAAAGTTGTTGTCGGCTACCACGATATTCGCCTGGCCATCCGGAACGCCCTTGACTTCGCTGCCCCATTTACGGGCGACCTTGAGCGCGCTCTCGACCGCTTCGGCGCCGCTGTTCATCGGCAACACCATGTCCTTGTCGCACAGCGCCGCCAGTGCCGCGCAGAACCGGCCCAGCGGCTCGGCATGGAATGCCCGGCTGACCAGCGTGGCGAGATCGAGCTGGGCATGTGCGGTAGCGGTGATTTCGGGGTTGCGGTGCCCGAAATTCACTGCGGAATAAGCGGATAGACAGTCCAGGTAGCGCCGACCCTCGATGTCGGTGATCCACGCGCCCTCCGCGCTGGCGGCCACCACCGGAAGCGGCGAATAGTTGTGTGCCGTGTGGCGCTCGTCGAGGGCGATCGCCGCTGCGGTGAGTTCGCCGGGGCTGGTCGTCGCAGTATTCGCTATAGTCATTCGCGCCGCACTCCCCCGCAAGCGAAAGGTGTCCCCACCTCATCGCTGCGGCCCCCTCGCCGCTGCGCGGGTGGGGGTACCCCCACTGCATCGTCGTCGGCGCGGGTCACGAATACACCTCCAGTGTGCAGCATTTAACGGATCCGCCGCCCTTGAGCAGCTCGGACATCTCCACCCCAATCGGTTCGAAACCGGCGCGGGACAACTGCCCGGCGAAGCCGGTCGCGGCGGCCGGATGTACCACGTGGCGGCCATCCGAGACGGCATTGAGGCCGAACACGTAGGCGTCGGCACTTTCCACCACGATCGCGTCGGGAAACAGCGTTTCCAGCCGTTCACGCGAACATTCGGCGAAGGCAGGCGGGTAGTACGCGATCGTGCTGTCGTCGAGCACGGACAGTGCGGTGTCGAGGTGATAGAAACGCGGATCGACCAACTGCAGGCTGACGACTTGCCGACCGAAGATCTCGGCGATCTCGGTGTGCGAGCGCAGATCGGTGCGAAAACCGGTTCCGGCCAAGATCATTTTGCCTACCGGCAGCAGGTCGCCCTGACCCTCGTTGACGTGCCGAGTGCGCACTGGACTGTACCCTCGGCCCCTCATCCAATCCGCGTAGGCAATGGACTCTTGTTGGCGCTGAGGGTATTTGAACCGTGCCACCACCGCAACGCCGCCCAGTATCAAGCCGCCGTTGGCGGCGTAGACCATGTCGGGCAGGCCGGGCACGGGTGCGACGAGGTCGACGACGTGTCCCAGTCGGCGGTAGGTGTCGCGAAGGTGCTCCCACTGCTTGGCCGCGACGCCTGCGTCGACGGGTGTGTTCGTGTCCATCCACGGGTTGATCGCATAATCCACCGCGAAAAAGCGTGGAGGCGTCATGACGTAGTGCCGAATCCGCGCCGTGCGTTCGGTCGTTCTGGCGGTCTTGCGCGCCGGGCCCACCGCCGCCGTGTCTGCGAAGATCGTCATAAATCGACGGTATGGGAAGGGTGTGACGCAATCAAACACCGATCATTGCTTCTATACACTTAATTTATTGCGTCAAATTTCCTATTGCGACAGTCTGTTGTGCGGGAGGGGCCGATGGACCGGTTGGATGGCATCGACGAGCAGATTCTTGCTGAGCTGGCTCAGCACGCCCGCGCAACGTTCGCCGAGATCGGTGAGCGGGTGAACTTGTCTGCCCCCGCGGTCAAGCGCCGCGTCGACCGGATGCTGGACAGCGGTGTGATCCGCGGGTTCACCACGGTCATCGATCGCAGCGCGGTGGGCTGGAACACCGAAGCGTATGTACAGGTTTACTGCCACGGCAGGATTTCGCCCGACGAGCTGCGCCGGGCCTGGATAGACATTCCCGAGGTGGTCAGCGCCGCGACGGCGACCGGAACCGCAGACGCAATCCTGCGGGTGCTGGCACACGACATGAGACACCTGGAAGACGCGTTGGAGCGCATTCGCACCAGCGCCGACATTGAACGCACCGAAAGCATTGTCGTGCTGTCCAACCTCATCGACCGGTCGCGGGCCGAGGGGTGAGCGGCGGCAGGCCGCCGCAATCGTGTATGAACTCCGAATATGACCACTAGCTCGGGCGGCAACGGAATACTGATCGTCGGCGGAGGGCTCGCCGCGACCCGGACCGCCGAGCAACTGCGCCGGGCGGGCTATACCGGCGCGCTGACCATCGTCAGCGATGAAGTCCATTTGCCCTATGACCGCCCGCCGCTGTCGAAGGAAGTACTGCGCAGCGAAGTCGACGACGTAACGCTCAAACCGCGTGAGTTCTACGAAGAGAACAACATCACGCTGCGGCTCGGATCGGCGGCCACCGGCCTGGATACCACGGCACAGACGGTCACTCTTGACGATGGAACCACGCTGGGCTACGACGAACTCGTCATCGCGACCGGCTTGGTGCCGCGGCGCATTCCGGCGTTCCCCGACCTGGACGGCATCCGGGTGTTGCGTTCGTTCGACGAAAGCCTCGCCCTCCGCAAACATGCGTCGTCCGCGCAGCACGCGGTTGTGGTTGGCGCGGGTTTCATCGGCTGTGAGGTGGCGGCCAGCCTGCGCGGGCTGGGTGTCGAGGTCGTGCTGGTTGAGCCGCAACCCGCGCCGCTGGCTGCGGTGCTCGGTGAGCAGATCGGCGGGTTGGTCGCACGGCTACACCGGGCTGAAGGTGTCGACGTGCGCACCGACGTCGGGGTGGCCGAGGTCCGCGGCCACGATCATGTCGAGAGCGTGCTGCTGACCGATGGCACCGAAGTGGCGACCGACCTGGTCGTGGTCGGCATCGGCTCGCGGCCGGCGACCGACTGGCTCGACGGCAGCGGTCTGGAGGTCGACAACGGCGTGATCTGTGATGCGGCCGGACGGACCAGCGCGCCGAACGTGTGGGCGCTCGGCGATGTGGCCTCCTGGCGTGACCCAGTGGGACATCAAGTGCGAGTTGAACATTGGAGCAATGTCGCCGAACAGGCGCGGGCGGTGGTGCCTGCGATGCTCGGCCAGGATGTGCCGTCCAACGTCGTCGTCCCGTATTTCTGGAGCGATCAGTACGACGTCAAGATCCAGTGCCTGGGTGAGCCGATCGCGACCGACACCGTGCATGTCGTCGAGGACGACGGCCGCAAATTCCTCGCCTACTACGAGCGTGACGGCGTGGTAGCCGGCGTTGTCGGCGGCGGTATGCCCGGCAAGGTCATGAAGACTCGGGCCAAGATCGCCGCCGCGGCACCGATTTCCGACGTGCTGGGTTAATCCAAGAACCGCTGGAGGGCTTCGCGTAGGCCGGGAAGTGCTTTCGCTGCTTGGTATTCGATCAAGGCGGCTTCGGCGACCATGCCGATCCACAACTGCGCGCTCTCGTAAGGGTGCGGGCGTTTGAGCGCAGCGAAGTCGGGTCGGAACAGCTCGGCGCTTGCGTGGTTGCGGCGAGCGATTTCCTCGGTGACCGCCGGCTCCGCGCGAGCCTCCAACAGCAGGGCGCGCACACCGCGGTCGCGTAGGCAGCCGTCGAGGTAGGTGTTTGCGACGGTGGTCAAACGAGTACGCCCGGGCGGCATACCGTCGATGGCCGCCTCAACCTGGATGGTCAGGCGCTCATGGAATTCACGGTGCAGGGCAAGCAAATACGATGCGCGGTCGCCGAAATGGTGAAAGAACGTGCCCTTTGCCACCCCGGCTTCACTGACGATGAGGTTTACGCTCAAGCCGCTCAGCCCAGTGCGTTCGGCCAGCCGCAGGCCCGCGTCGATCAGCGATTCGCGCGTTCTGGCCATGGCCTCCTTGCGCGTGCCCGTCGGACGGGTGGGCATCGTCGGGGACGGCGGGGTCATGCGAGCACCCTAACCACCGGTGTGTTGGGTTCTGTAGTACGCCATCTTCTCGGCGAACGGGGCATCGGGTGTGGGAACGGTCATCGGTCACTCCTTGAGTTGGAGACGTCCGCAATGGTACCGTTGACCGACCAGTCGGTCAACGAAAGGAACGGGGCGATGGTCAACAAGGTGCAAACCCGGGTGGGAGAGGTTGCCTACAGCGATTCCGGTGAAGGACCGGTCGTGGTCTTACTGCATGCGACGCTGCATGATCGCCATGACTTCGACGCGATCGTGCCGAGCCTTCGCGGCGACCACCGGGTGATCGCGTTGGATTGGCCCGGCCACGGCGATTCGCCGGTGCCGGACCAGCCACCCACCGCCGCCCTGTTCGCCGACGTGCTTGCCGACGTCGTTGCCGCACTCGATCTGCCGCCCGCCGCGTTCATCGGCAACTCGGTCGGCGGCTTCGCCGCCGCGCGGTTGGCGATCGCTGAGCCGCAACGGGTTTCGCGGCTGGTGTTGGTCAACACGGGCGGTTTCGTCGCCAACCCGGCCACCAAGCTCTACTGCCGAGTAATGGGAACGCCAGCGGTGATGAAACGAGTCCTGCCGCGGTTCATCCCCAGTTACATGAAGGAGACCAGCGACACCGACCACGCCATCCAGCAGCGCGCGCTGGCCCGTGCGCGCACCCGTGAAGGTGTCGTTCTCACCGCGGCACTGTGGCGCAGTTTCGCCTCGCCCGACTATGACCTGCGCCCGCACGCCGATCGCATCACCGCGCCGTGCCTGATTGTTTGGGGATCAAAAGACACCGCCGCCCCAATGCTTGTCGGCCGTGCCACCGCCGCGGCAATCCCGGGATCGCGGCTGGAGGTGCTGCCAACCGGCCACGTGGTGTTTTCCTCAGACCCCGACGGATTCCTCGCGATCGCCGCGCCGTTTTTAGCCGCCGCGCACGGCAGCGTGCATTGATTCCTCCGCTATTCCCAAGTCACCGGCGGCCCGTGCGGCGAACACACGGCCAGTACCGTGTCGTCAGCACCGGGCCAGCAGCGGGCACGAACCGCGAACTCGACCGGAGCATCGGCAGTTCGCCGCTGCGGCTCCAGCGCCAGGTGAGCGAACGGTGCATCGGTCGGGGCGTTGGCTCCCAGTGCGTCGATCGCGGCACGGACGGCGGCCTGGTCGCCCGGGGAAAGGTACTGCCACATAATGGAATGCCACAGCACGGTCAGCGTGCCGGCGGCGACGGACAGTCCGGCGACCGCGTCGACGGCGTTGCGGCGCTGCAGTGCCGCCGGGACGCGCCGAGCAATGCTGATCGCGCCGCGGAGCCGATCCAGCCGTTCCGGCTGATCGGGCCAGACGTAGCTCAGCAGCGCCAGCTCGCCGTCCCGGCCAGTGGCATCGAGTGGCGCGATGTCGTAGCCGCGACGCTCGACTATCTCGAGTGCAGCGGCGGGAGGTAGTTGGCCGCGCCACGCGTCGTCGATGGTCACCGGTGAGTCGGTCGGGCCCCACTGGCCGCCCGGATAGCGATAGCAGAAATGGTCCGCACGCAGGTTGAGCCCGCCGCTGCACCCGATCTCGAAAAGCCGTACAGGCAAAGCGAATCGGTGGGCGAGGATGAGCAGACCACCGACCAGCGCGGCGGCTCGACCTACTTCGTTGGTTTGCGGCGGCTGATCAAGGGTGGCACGCAACCGGTCGGCATGATCGGAGGCGGCGAGCGCGATGTCGGGCCATGCCGCCTCGACATCCCACTGTCCGCCGGTGCTCGGATACCAGCGGCGAAGTTGCGGGGCGCTGCCGTCGAGCGCCAGCCGGTGCAGTCCGCCGAGCAGTCGCAGCGGCACCGCCAGCTCGCCGGAGTCGTTTTCGTGCCCGGACAGGATGGCGGCAAAGACGCCACCGGTTTGCACGTCGGCGGTCACCCGGTCCAACACGTCCCCGTACATCGGCGAGCCCATGCCAGCACAAACCTGGCCCTGGAATCGGAGCGACCGCAGCAGGCGGCTCTCGCTACTCAATGGCGCCGCTCTCCCCCGCAAGCGGGAGGTGCCCATTTCATCGCTTCGGCCCCCTCGCCGCTGCGCGGCTGGGGGTACCCCCGCTGCATCGTCGTCGGCGCTACTCATGGCGCCGCTCAACCTCGTGCAGGCCGGCGCGGACCACGTCGAACGCGTCCCCGAGAGCCTGCGGCAGCGACACGGTTTCGTCCTCCAGCCAGTACTCGTAGGCGCTCAGGGCGACGCCGAGCAGCATCCATGCAACGGTCTGAGGTACCAGGTCGGTGGCTCGAACGCCGGATCGGCGCGCCACAAACTCGGCGATCACCTCGCGCCAGCCGGCATACATCGTCATCGAATACGCCTGCAGTTCAGCGGTTTGCAGGATCACTCGCATTCGCTGTCGGTGCCGGATGGTTTCCGATTCGTCAAAGGTGTTGAAGGATAGCAGTGCAGCCCGCAGCGCCTCGCCGAGTGACATGCCCGGATCGACGTGCTCCAACAGCGCGCGCAGGTGCTGCAGGTGAGCGTCGAAGTCTCCCCAGGGAATTGCGTTCTTCGAGGCGTAATAACGAAACACGGTGCGGCGGGCGATGCCGGCGGCCTGCGCGACGTCGTCGACGCTCACCTCGGCAAATCCCCTGTCGGCGAACAGTCGCAGGGCGACATCGGTGATGTGCTGTGGGGTCGTGGAACGGCGCCGGCCGACCCTCGCGTCCTGCAGCATGGGACCCGCCCTTCCATTCTGGCACTCGATGCCATATCCTGACGAAGATTCTCACCGGATCGACCCGACTTGTCGAGTCCCCAATAACGAAAGGCGACGCCATGGAGCCGAACCAGCAGACCGACACCGGCACCGACACCGAGCTCGTCACCGAGTCCTTGGTGGAAGAGGTCTCCATCGACGGGATGTGTGGGGTTTACTGATCGTGAGCGCCCCCGCACAGGGGTTGCGGCGGCCGGGCGGGTTCGATGGCCCGGCTTCTCAGCGGCCCGATCAACGGGCCGCATCGTCACCGGGCGGGTTCGATCCCGGACGCGCGTGGCGGTTGCACCCGCAGGTGGCCGTGCGACCCGAGCCATTCGGCGCGCTGTTGTATCACTTCGGCACCCGCAAACTGTCATTCCTCAAAGACCGCACCATTCTTGCTGTGGTGCAATCCCTGGCCGACCATCCGGACGCCTCGGCCGCCTGCCGCGCCGCGGGCGTCGAAGACACCCGAATGGGTCCCTACTTGCACGCGTTGGGCGTCCTAGCGAGCTGCAACATGCTGGTGCCCGGTGAAAGGGAGGAGCCGTGACAGCGGTGGTGCCACGGCTGATCGAGCAGTTCGAGCACGGGTTGGACGCACCGATCTGCCTGACCTGGGAGCTGACATACGCATGCAATCTGGCGTGTGTGCACTGCCTGTCCTCGTCGGGCAGACGCGACCCCCGCGAACTGTCCACGCAGGCCTGCAAAGACATCATCGAAGAGCTGGAACGCATGCAGGTGTTCTATGTCAACATCGGTGGTGGGGAACCGACTGTGCGGCCGGACTTTTGGGAGCTGGTGGACTACGCGACGGCTCACCACGTCGGGGTGAAGTTTTCTACCAATGGTGTGCGGATCACCCCCGAGGTAGCAGCCCGCTTGGCTGCCAGCGACTACGTCGACGTCCAGATCTCGCTGGACGGCGCGACCGCTGAGGTCAACGACGCCGTCCGGGGGCCGGGGTCCTACGCGATGGCCATTCGCGCGTTGGAAAACCTTGCCGCCGCCGGATTCTCCGACGCCAAGATCTCCGTCGTCGTCACCCGACACAATGTCGGCCAGCTCGACGAATTCGCCTCACTGGCAGACCGTTACGGCGCCACTCTGCGCATCACCCGGCTGCGCCCGTCGGGTCGTGGCGCCGATGTCTGGGATGAGCTGCACCCGACCGCCGACCAACAGGTCCAGCTTTACCAATGGCTGGTCGCCAAGGGTGAGCGGGTGTTGACAGGCGATTCCTTCTTCCACCTGTCGGGACTCGGCGAACCCGGCGCGCTGTCCGGCTTGAACATGTGCGGAGCCGGGCGGGTCGTCTGCCTGATTGACCCGGTCGGCGACGTATATGCCTGCCCGTTCGCCATCCACGACCGCTTTCTTGCCGGAAACGTGTTGTCCGACGGCGGTTTCGACAATGTTTGGAAGAACGCTCCGCTGTTTCGTGAGCTCCGCGAGCCGCAGTCGGCCGGTGCCTGCGGAAGCTGTGGGCATTACGACAGCTGCCGGGGCGGATGCATGGCGGCAAAGTTCTTCACCGGTCTGCCGATGGACGGCCCAGATCCGGAATGCGTTCAGGGCTACGGCACGTCGGCCCTTGCACAGGAGCGCGAAAAGCCCCGGCCCGGGGGGGATCACTCGCACGGGCGGCGGAGCAGCGGGCCGGTTCCGTTGACGCTGTCCGTGCGCCCATCGGTGCCGCCGCAACGACTCTGCAATGAGAGCCCGGTCTAGCCGTGGCCCGTGACGCTTGGTTTGAGACGGTGGCGATCGCCCAGCAGAGGGCGAAGAAGCGGCTGCCGAAGTCGGCGTATTCCGCGCTGATCTCCGCCAGTGAGAAAGGGGTGACCGTCGGCGACAACGTGGCAGCGTTTAGCGAACTGGGCTTCGCCCCACACGTGGTCGGGGCGGCCGCGAAACGCGATCTGGCGACAACTGTTATGGGACAAGAGATCTCATTTCCAGTCATGATTTCGCCGACCGGCGTGCAGGCGGTCGATCCGGACGGCGAGGTGGCGGTGGCCCGCGCGGCGGCCGCGCGTGGTACCGCGATGGGATTGTCGTCGTTCGCGAGTAAGCCGATTGAAGAGGTCATCGCAGCCAACCCCAAGATCTTCTTCCAGATCTATTGGCTGGGCGGCCGCGACGCGATCGCCGAAAGGGTGGAGCGCGCCCGGGCTGCCGGGGCGGTCGGTCTGATCGCCACCACCGATTGGTCGTTCTCGCACGGGCGCGACTGGGGGAGCCCTAAAATCCCCGAGCGGATGGACCTGCGCACGGCGGTCCGGATGTTCCCGGAGGCGATCACCCGCCCCGGCTGGTTATGGCGGTGGGGCAAGACGCTGCACCCGCCGAACCTGCGGGTGCCCAACCAGGCCCGGCGCGGCGAGCCCGGCCCGCCGTTCTTCGAGGCCTACGGCGAGTGGATGGGGACGGCGCCGCCGACCTGGGAGGACATCGCCTGGCTGCGCGAGCAGTGGGGTGGCCCGTTCATGCTCAAAGGCGTGATGCGGGTGGATGACGCCAAAAGGGCTGTGGATGCTGGTGTTTCAGCAATCTCGGTGTCCAACCACGGCGGCAACAACCTGGACGGGACGCCCGCGTCGATCCGCGCACTACCGGCGGTCGTGGACGCGGTCGGCGACCAGATCGAGGTTTTGCTGGACGGCGGTGTCCGCCGGGGCAGCGACGTCGTCAAGGCGCTGGCACTGGGCGCTCGTGCGGTCATGATCGGCCGCGCGTACCTGTGGGGCCTGGCGGCCGCCGGACAGCCAGGTGTCGAGAACGTTCTCGATATCCTTCGCGGCGGCATCGACTCCGCGTTGATGGGGCTCGGGCGAGTCTCCGTGCACGACCTCAACCCGGACGACATCCTGGTACCCGACGGCTTTGCTCGTGCCCTCGGGGTGCCCCCGTCCGCACCGGGCGGAGCGTAGCCACCACGGACGCGAGACCAGCGAGCATGCTGATACTGACGTGGCAGACGTGGCATCGGTGAGCCGGTTTAGTAAACGGTCAGCGGCAAAAACTTTTTCGAGTGCGCCAACAATCAATGCACGACAGGTGAATTCGTCTTACCATCACCGAGTGGCTGTCCTCGCCGGACTTGGGGGCTCGACGTCGAGCCAGCTTCAAAGCATGTCCCTGGGCGTGATCATTCCGGTCGGGTCGATCGAACAGCATGGCCCTCACCTGCCGCTGGACACCGATACACGCATTGCATCCGAGGTCGCCCGCGAGGTTACTGCCCGCCTGACCGGTGGTCCCGGCGACCCCCAGCTGCAGTGGGTGGTGGCACCGGCCATCGCTTACGGTGACAGCGGCGAGCACCAAAGCTTCCCCGGAACCATCTCGATTGGCACCGACGCCTTGAGCACTCTGCTGCTGGAGTTCGGCAGGTCGGCGACCTGCTGGGCGCAGCGGCTTCTCTTCATCAACGGGCATGGCGGCAACATCGCGGCGCTGCGCCGAGCGGTCGGCCGACTGCGGTCCGAAGGGCGTGACGCCGGGTGGTGCCCTTGCGCGGTTGCCGGTGCCGACGCGCACGCCGGCCACACTGAAACTTCACTATTGCTGCACATTTCGCCGTCCGACGTGCTGACCGACCGGTGGCGTGCGGGCAACGGCGCGCCGCTGTCCGACCTGCTACCGTCAATGCGACGCGGGGGAGTCGCGGCGGTGAGCGAACTCGGCGTATTGGGTGACCCGACCACGGCGACCGCTGCAGAGGGGGAGCGGATGCTCGCGGAGATGGTCGACGATTGCCTCAGTCGGCTCGGACGTTGGGCACCCGCGGGCGATGGGTTGCTCACATGACCCGCGCCGACGACAGTGCCGGCTTGAATCGTGGGGGTCCCCCCGCTTGCGGGAGAGAGCGGCGCACATGACCCAGGCGCGGTTGCCGGACGGTTTTGCTGTGCAGGTCGACCGGCGGGTGAGAGTGCTCGGCCAGGGCTCCGCTTTGCTGGGCGGCTCGCCCACCCGGTTGCTGCGGTTGGCGCCGGCCGCCCAGGACATGCTGGCCGACGGTCGCCTGAAAGTCCACGATGCAATGAGCGCCGAGCTGGCTCGAACCCTGCTGGACGCGACGGTGGCTCATCCGAGGCCTGCGGGTGGCCCCTCGCATCGCGATGTGACCGTCGTGATTCCGGTGCGGGACAACGCTTATGGCTTGCGACGCTTGGTCGCCGCGTTGCGTGGCCTACGCATCATCGTCGTTGACGACGGCTCGTCGACACCCATTGAGCGCGATGACATCGCGGGACCGCACTCCGACATCGAGGTGCTGCGCCATGCGAAAAGCGTCGGGCCCGCGGCGGCGCGCAATACCGGTCTTGCCGCCTGTAAGACGGACTTCGTCGCCTTCTTGGACTCCGACGTCGTTCCGCGACGAGGCTGGCTGGAGGTTCTCCTCGGTCACTTCTGCGACCCCACCGTGGCACTGGTCGCCCCGCGGATTGTCGGCCTGGCCCAGACCGACCACTTGGTCGCTCGCTACGAGGCGGTGCGCTCTTCACTGGACCTCGGGCAGCGCGAGGCCCCGGTCATCCCGTACACCAGCGTCTCCTATGTGCCCAGCGCCGCGATCATCTGCCGCACATCCAAGCTGCGTGACATTGGTGGCTTCGACGAAACCATGCGCTCGGGTGAGGACGTCGATCTATGCTGGCGGCTTGTCGAAGCCGGTGCGCGGCTGCGCTACGAGCCGATCGCCCAGGTGGGGCACGATCATCGCACGCAGTTGCGGGATTGGATTGTGCGCAAAGCATTTTACGGTGGTTCGGCTGCCCCGTTGTCGGTGCGACACCCGGACAAGATCGCGCCACTGATGATTTCCGGCTGGGCTCTCGCGGCGTGGATCCTGATGGCCATCGGCTCGAGTTTCAGCTATCTGGCGTCGCTGTTGGTTGCCGCGCTGACGGGTCGTCGCATCGCGAAGACCCTGCAGGGTGCCGACACCCAGATCTGGGATGTACTGGCGGTAGCTGTGCGCGGCCTTTGGTCGGCGGCGCTGCAACTGGCGTCGGCGATCTGCCGGCATTACTGGCCTGTCGCACTACTGGCGGCAATCGTGTTCCGGCCCGCCCGCCGCATCGTGCTGGTGGCTGCCGTCGTCGATGGGGTGGTGGACTGGGCCAGCAGGCGGCGATCCGCCGACGAAGACGCCAAACCGATCGGGGTGCTGACCTACCTGCTGCTCAAGCGGCTCGACGACCTGGCCTATGGACTGGGGCTGTGGTACGGCGTGCTGCGGGAGCGCAATATCGGTCCGCTTAAACCGCAGATTCGAGTCTGACCCCTGATTGCAGCTACGCTGCACAGCGATGTGCTGATCATCGGCGCGGGAAGCGCAGGATCTGTTGTAGCAAATCGCCTTTCGGCTGATCCCAGCTGTATGGTGACCGTGTTGGAAGCCGGTCTCGGGCTCGCCGATCCAGCACTGCTCGCCGAAACGACCAACGGGTTGCGGTTGCCGATTGGCGCTGCCAGCCCGCTCGTCCAGCGATATCAGGCGCAGCTCACCGAGCGGCCGGCTCGTCAGGTCACGATCATGCGCGGCGCCACGGTCGGCGGTTCCGGTGCGGTCAACGGCGGATACTTCTGCCGCGGCTTGCCGCGAGACTTCGACGGCTACGCGGTGCCCGGGTGGGCGTGGTCAGACGTCATCGATCACTTCCGCGCCATCGAGACCGACCTGGATTTCGCCGGGCCCGCCCACGGTGACGCCGGTCCGATCCCAGTGCGCCGGACTCACGAAATTGTCGGCAGTACAGGGTATTTCGTTGCCGCAGCGCAGCGGGCCGGGTTTGACTGGATATCCGATCTCAATGACGTAGTGGGTTCATTTGCGTTGCCGACGGGAATCGGCGCTGTTCCGCTCAACATCGTCGACGGTGTGCGCAACGGCTCAGGTGCGGCATATCTGTTGCCTGCGTTGGGGCGAGCGAATCTCTCGCTTCTGACCCAGACACGCGTGCTGCGGTTGCGCTTCTCGGGCAGTCGCGCCGTCGGCGTCGACGCCTTCGGGCCGGGCGGTCCGGTCGCCGCAACCGCTGATCGAATTGTGCTGTCCGCCGGAGCGATTGAATCAGCACACCTGCTCATGCTTTCCGGTATCGGAGCAGCGGCTATGCTGCGCGGCGCGGGAGTAGATGTGCTTGCCGACCTGCCGGTGGGACTGGCCTGCAGTGACCATCCGGAGTGGGTGTTGCCGACCAATTGGCAGGTCGCTCCCGGTCGGCCGGTGCTCGAAGTGGTGCTCAGCACTGCCGATGATATCGAGATACGGCCGTATACGGGGGGTTTCGTGGCGATGGTCGGCGACGGAACCGCTGGTCATCCGGACTGGCCACACATCGGCGTAGCGCTGATGCGGCCTCGGGCGCGGGGCCGCATTTCGCTGGTTTCCGCTGACCCCCTCGTCCCGCCGCGCATCGAGCATCGCTACGACAGCGAGCCCGGCGATGTGGCCGCGTTGCAGCAGGGCTGCGAGTTGGCCCGCGAATTGACCGCGACGACCCAACTCGGCCAGCCTGCGTGGTCGACGTCGCAGCACTTGTGCGGCAGCGCGCCGATGGGAGACGAAGCGGATCAGGCAGCTGTCGTTGATCAACGGTGCCGCGTGCACGGTATCGACGGCCTATGGGTGATCGACGGGTCCGTCCTGCCGACGATCACCAGCCGCGGCCCGCACGCCAGCATCGTGATGCTGGGCCACCGTGCGGCGGAGTTCGTCAACTGACGTCGGGCCGGCGGCGTCGACGCGGCGCTGCGAGGTGATTCGCCGGACCGCTCGCAGCTGTCGCCCGTCACGGCCGGGCGCCCAGGCACCGATCACCAGCGCGGCTGCGGCGATAATCACTCCGAGCACCAGCAGCGACGATTCCATCGCCTGCAGGAATGCCGTCTGGCTGAGGTGGGCGAGCTGACCTCCCTGCGGGCCAAGCGTTTTGGAGATCTCCAAGGCCTGGGCCAGCGAGTGGGAGGCTGGGCCGCGAGCCGGACCCGGGAAGACGGCCAGATGCGGCGTGAGGACGTGAGCATATCGCGCAGCGAGGATGGAGCCGGCCAGCGCGATGCCGAGGGCGGCACCGACCTCGCGGGTGGTGTCGTTGACGGCCGAGGCGACGCCCTGCTTCTCGTCGGGCACCGCTGCCATGATCGCTAATGTGCTTGGTGCCGTGCAGAATCCGATGCCCGTACTCATCACGAGCATCGGCCACATCATGTCCAAGTACGGCGAGTCGACCTGCAGCACCCGCATCCACAGGAACCCGGCCGAGATGAGCAGCAGCCCGAGGAACAGTACCGGTCGTAGACCCATTCGCGGCAGATACCAGGGGGACAACACGGACAGCGTCAGCATGGGCGCCATCAGCGGGCTCAGCGCGAACGCGGTCTGGATCGGGGTGTAGCCCCTGACTAGCTGGATGTATTGCATGATGACGAAAAAGAACCCGAACATCGCCATGAAAAACACTGTGATCGTCGCCGATCCGGTGGCGAAGTCCGGTCGACGGAACAACCGCACGTCGAGCAGCGGATGGCGTCTTCGCAACTCGACGAATCCGAACGCCACCGCCAGTGCGACCCCGACGCTCATCGATCCGTAGACCAGCGGGTGGCTCCATCCGCGTGCGGGTGCTTCGAGCATGCCGTACACGAAAACCGCTACAGCGCCGGCGATCAACACCGCGCCCGCCCAGTCCAGCGGAGTGGCCTCGTCGTCGCGTGAGGACTTGATCGTGCACGCCAGGACGAAAATCAGCGCGGCAGAGGCGGCGAAGGCCCAGAAGATGGAGCGCCACGACCAGAAGTGCAGCAGTGTTCCGGACCCGAGCATGCCGATGACCGCACCGGACCCCGCGACGCCGGCCCAGATGCCGGTGGCCTTCGCGCGGTCGTCCTCGCGATAGGTGGCCGTCAACAGCGACAGGGTGGCGGGCATGATGAACGCCGCCCCGACGCCGGCCAGGCCACGGGCCGCGATGAGCTGGAGCGGCTCGGTGAACACCGTCGACGCCAGGGACGCGATCGCGAATGTCGCCAGGCCGACGAGGAAAGCGCCGCGGCGACCGTAGCGGTCTCCGATGGCCCCGGCGGGCAGCAACAGGCAAGCTAGGGCCACCGAGTAGCAGTCCACTATCCAGGTCAGCTGCGACTGCGTCGCCGAGGTGGCCACGGCGATGTCGCCGAGCGCGGTGTTCAGCGCCACCATCGACGCGATCACCAGTGTCACGCCCGTGCAAGCCACGAGCATCGTCCAGATTCGGGCCCGGTTGGAACCGAGTGCGGTGGCCGCTTCAGTACGCTGGTCAGACCTGACAAAGGTATCGACCATGGGCGTTGCGTCTCCTTTCGGGGACGGGTCACTTTCGAGACTAACAGTCTCGTACATAGACGGATAGTCTTGTTCGTAAACGGGAGGTGGTCTACATCACCGATAAGACCGATCCACGACCGGCGCGTTCTCGGGCTCGGTTGCTGGAAGCTGCCACCGCGCTGCTTCGCTCCGGTGGTCCAAGTGCGGTGACCGTCGATGCGGTCACCCGTGGTGCCAATGTCGCCCGCGCCACCCTGTATCGCCATTTTCCGAGCGGAAACGATTTACTGGCAGCCTCATTCAATAGCCTGATACCGCCGGCGCCGATGCCCGCCGAGACCGGCCCGCTGCGCGAGCGGCTCATCGAGGTGGTGCTGGCATTCGGACAATCGATCGCCGAGTCCGCGGGCATGCTGACCGCAATGAGTTGGCTGGCGCTCGGGCGGGACTTGGAACAGTTGCCAGAATCTCGTCACACCCGCACTGCCGACAGCCCGGCGATCAGCACCCTGCGCGAACGGATCGCCGACCAGTACGCCGCGCCGTTCGATGTCATTTTCGATAGCCCCGAGGCCGCCGAGCTGGGCGAGATCGACCGGTCCCGGGCGATCGCACTGCTGATGGGCCCGGTGGTGCTGGGCCGGTTGTCAACCCTTCCCGACTTCGACTACACCGAATGTGCGCGCGCCGCCGTGGACGGCTTCCTGCACGTGCAGCGCACCCAGAACCAGTCGCTCAACGAAGCTCGTAGCGAATCGGCAGGTGCTTGAGACCGCCGACAAATGTCGTGGCGATCAGCTCTGGGCTCCCGTTCAGCTCGATGGATTTCAGCAGCGGAACCAGCTCGGTGAAGAAACTGTTCACCTCCATGCGCGCCAACGCAGCTCCCAAGCAGAAGTGCACGCCGTAACCGAATGCCAAGTGTTTGTTCGGATCTCGGCCGACGTCAAAGCGGAACGGATCGTCGAACACGTCCTCGTCACGGTTGGCCGAGACGTAGGACAGATACACCGCTTCGCCTTGGGCGATCGGCACCCCGCGCACCATGGTGTCTGCCGTGGCGGTCCGCATGAATTCCTTGACCGGTGTCACCCAGCGAATCATTTCCTCGGTAGCCAGCGGCATCAGATCGAGGTTGTCGGACAACCGCTTTCGTTCGTCAGGGTTCTCGATAAGAGCTTGTAGACCGCCGGCGATCGTCGCGCTGGTGGTGTCGTGGCCCGCGCTGGCGACGATCACGTAGTAGGAGGCGGTATCAACGTCGGACAGCGGCTCGCCGTCGATGCGGGCATTGGCGATCGCGGACGCCAGATCGTCGGTCGGGTGCTCGCGGCGCGCTGCGGTCAGTGAGCTGAAGTAGCCGAAGAAGTCGAGCAGAACCTGGAGTTGCTCGTCGAGGGTGGCGCCGCGCTTGAACTCTTCGTCGTCGCCGCCGAACAGTTCCTAGGTGAGTTTGAGCATGCGGGGAAAGTCCGATTCCGGCAGGCCCAGCAGCGACAAGATCACGTACAGCGGGTAGTTGACGGCGACCTCCTGAACGAAGTCGCACTCACCGCCGGCGGCCATCATCTTGTCAACAAAGATTTTGGCCAGCTCGTCGACGCGAATCTTCAGCGCCCGCATCGCCTTGGGGCGAAACCAGTCCGCCCCGATCGCGCGCACCAACCGGTGCTGCGGGTCGTCCATGTGGATCAGCGTGCGCAGTCCCATTCCGGCTTCCAGTTGGGCGCGCGCCATATCGTCGGCTGCTGCGGTGGCCAGCACTGGCCGCGGCTCGTTGATGAAGAGGTCGTTGGCACGTTCGACCTCCATGACGTCGGCGTGTTTGGTGACCGCCCAGAACGGCCGATAGGGCGGGCAGTCGACCAGCGACACCGGTGCGTGGGCGCGCAGATGGGTCAACGCTGCGTGCAGCCGTGGCTCGTCGGCATAGGATGTCGGATCAGCGAATACCTTCGCAGCCTCGTCAATGATTGGGGTGCTCATCGGCCTACTTATCTTTTTGCCCACTGGTTCGGGCAGCTTCTTGACAGGTGTCAATTCAGTGTATGCAGTCGTCAATCCTTAGGCTGGGATTTCGTGTCGATCCGATCGTCTCGTCCGCGACGAGCCCGCGCCGCCCTCATCGTGGCGGCGATTGCGGTGGCGGCATGTGGCCGGGGCGGCATCACATCGGCAAAGCACGAACCGGCGTATGCCGGCCCGCTGGACGCCGGCATCGTGCGCACCTCGATGGGCCTGATGCGCGGCATGGTCGCCGCGGATTACCGCCTGTTCCAAGGCATTCCGTATGCGGCACCGCCGGAGGGGCCGCTGCGTTGGCAGCCACCGCGGCCGGCGGCGAAGTGGCCGGGGACGCTGGACGCCACCAAACCGGGCCCGCAGTGCATGCAGGACACCGGACCCAACCCGCACGTGGGCAAGCCGACCAGCGAAAACTGCCTCACCCTCAACGTGTGGACGCCGGCGCGCGGACGACGCACCGCCAGGCAAGCGGTGATGGTGTGGATCCATGGCGGAGGCTTCGTCAACGGCAGCAGCGACATCTACTACTCGCGTCGGCTGGCCGCCAAGGGCCACATCGTCGTCGTCACGATCAACTACCGGCTGGGTGCGCTGGGATTTTTGGCTCACCCGTCGCTCGGCAGGCCGGGGGCCGTCGGAAACTACGGGCTGGCCGACCAGCAGGCCGCACTGCGCTGGGTGCGCGATCACATCGCCGATTTCGGCGGCGACCCGCACAAGGTGACGATCGCCGGCGAATCCGCGGGTGGCATATCGGTGTGCGATCACCTGGTGGCGCCCGGGTCGGCGGGGCTGTTCCGCGCGGCGATCATCCAAAGCGCGCCGTGTCAGTCGCAAGCCGACCTGGCGACCGCCGAGCGCCGCAGCGTCGATTACGCGGCGTCGGTGGGGTGTCGCAATCCCGCCAGCTCTGCGGCGTGTCTGCGTGCGCTGCCGGCGACCGCGCTTGATCGTCCGCCCTGGTACGTCTTCATCGGGGACTCCGATGCGCTCTCTGGTCCGATTACCGGGACACCGCTGTTGCCGGACGGACCGGTCGCCGCATTCGCCGCCGGTCGCACTGCCCGGGTGCCGGTGCTGATGGGCGTCAACCACGACGAGTTCACCTTGTTCGCGGCGCTGCGGTACATCAAATTGGGGCGGGGCGTCAGCTCCGCCGAGTACCCACGCTTGCTCACAGACATTTTCGGTGCCGACGGGGCCGCCGTCGCGGAGCATTACCCACCCGATCGCTACGGTGGGGACGCCTCGCTTGCCTACTCGGCGGCCCTCACGGACGGCGTATTCTCTTGCACTGCAGATCGATTGGCCGACTCGCTGAGCCAGGGTGCGCCGGTCTACACCTACGAGTTCGACGATCCTCGCGCACCTGCACCTAAACTGTTGCGGCAGGCCCCGTTTCCGGTTGGCGCCAGCCACTCACTGGAACTGCGGTACCTGTTCAACGTGGGCGGCGCACCTCCGCTGGATCCCGGACAGCGGATGCTGTCCGACCAGATGATCAGCTACTGGAGCCATTTCGTCAGCAGCGGTGCACCGAAGGCCACCGGCCAGCCTGGCTGGCCGGCCAAAGGTGGCGATCCCGGCGAGAATTTCTGGATGTCGTTGCGTCCCGGTGGCAGCAGCGTCATGACCAACTTCGCAGAAGCACACCAATGTTCGTTCTGGGCGTCGCTGAAAGGTAGGTCGTGAGCACACCGGAGCCGGGCGCCTTCGCCGACGATTGGTTGGTGGCCTGGAACCGCCATGACGTCGACGCGGTGCTCACGCATTTTCACGACGACGCCATCTTCACCTCACCGGTTGCGGCTCGGGTCATCCCGGACTCCCGGGGAGTGGTGCGCGGTAAAGCCGCACTGCGCGAATACTGGAGGGCCGCACTGGAGACCATGCCCGACCTGCACTTCGAAATCGTCGGCGTCTATCGCGGCGAGTCGGCGTTGGTCATCAATTACCGCAACCAGCGCGGTGGTTTGGTCAACGAGGTGCTGGAGTTCGACGGCGGGCTCGTGCGCCGCGGACACGGGACGTATCTGTTGGGCGGCTAACCGACCGGGCAGCGCGCCGTCTGCGCCGAGATCGACGTGAGTGTCGGAAACTGCGCCCGCGAAAATCGACCCTAACGTCGATCTCGGTGCTTGTTCGGCGTGATCCAGGTGGTGATGTCGTCGTGCACGACCTCGGTCCCGCTGCGGTCGGTCACCGTGACCGGCACGACGAGCTCCACGCCTCCAGAGCCCTCGGTGATCTGCGTGAAATCCGGCGGGTCCACCTGCGCCCGCGCCCGCAGCGAGGTGGTGGCCTTCTCCAAGTACTGCACCGGCTCATTCCATATAAGCCTTCGGTATCCAGCGATGGCTGCGCGGCACGGTGGCCTCCATCAGCATTCCCATCGCGACTTCGGCGGCATTGCAGGCCGCGATCGCATGCACGGTGTGCAGGTGGTTGTAGACCATGAACCACTTGGGCACCTGCACCTCAGCCAGGCCTGGCTCCATCCGAACCACGTGTGGCAGTACCGAAGCGAAGTAGGGCACGCGCGCCATCGCGGCCGCGGAGAAGAGCCGAGTGCCACCGGGCCGGCCGGAAAGCCGTCGCCATGCCGCGTAGGTGCTGGTCGGAGCCGTCATGACGACATACCTTACTCTGGAGTAAGAAGCTGTTGCCCGAGATCGCGCGTCGTCGCTGTCGCCCGGTCGCAAGGCCTGATTGCCCGACTTCTCCTCGGGCCGTTTTCGGCCCGCATCTTCGTCGGGCGGCGATTTGGCCGATACCAGGATCTAGGGCATACTATTCAGGTTGCCTTGCGCCGGGTTTGCGCCTGGTCGGGCATACGACCGGCGCCCAAACGGGCGCGTCCGGTCCCATCCTTGGAGCGCGATGATTTTGGTCGCGGACGAGGCTGCGTGCGGGTGACACACCCGACCGCGGGGGCCGGTGGACCACGACAGGTAAACAGCGGCGCAACATGCGGGCGCGGACGCCAGTTTCATTCCGGCGATCGGCGCCCAACGGAACACCGGGTCCGGACACTGGAAGGCAGGTAGGAGAAGCGTGGCGGGACAGAAGATCCGCATCAGGCTCAAGGCCTACGACCACGAGGCGATTGACGCCTCGGCGCGCAAAATCGTCGAGACGGTTGTCCGGACGGGCGCCAGCGTGGTGGGTCCGGTGCCGCTGCCCACTGAGAAGAACGTGTATTGCGTGATTCGCTCCCCGCATAAGTACAAGGACTCGCGGGAGCACTTCGAAATGCGGACCCACAAGCGGCTGATCGACATCCTCGACCCGACACCGAAGACCGTTGACGCGCTGATGCGCATCGATCTGCCCGCCAGCGTCGACGTCAACATCCAGTAGGAGATCTGCGAGCAATGGCGAGAAAGGGCATTCTGGGCACCAAGCTGGGTATGACGCAGGTGTTCGACGACAACAACCGTGTTGTGCCGGTGACGGTGGTCAAAGCCGGGCCGAACGTGGTGACCCGAATCCGCACACCCGAAACCGACGGGTACAGCGCGGTACAGCTGGCCTACGGCGAAATCAGTCCGCGCAAGGTGAACAAGCCGCTGGGCGGTCAGTACGCCGCGGCCGGTGTCAACCCGCGTCGGCACCTCGCCGAGTTACGTCTCGACGATGCCGAGGCGGCAGGCGATTACCAGGTGGGCCAGGAGCTGACAGCCGAGATCTTCGCTGCCGGAACCTATGTCGACGTGACCGGCACCTCGAAAGGTAAGGGTTACGCCGGAACCATGAAGCGGCACGGCTTCCGTGGGCAGGGCGCCAGCCACGGCGCTCAGGCGGTGCACCGTCGTCCCGGTTCGATCGGCGGTTGCTCCACTCCGGCTCGGGTGTTCAAAGGCACTCGCATGTCCGGCCGGATGGGTAACGACCGGGTGACCACGCAGAACCTGTTGGTGCACAAGGTCGATGCCGAGAACGGCGTGCTGTTGATCAAGGGTGCCGTGCCCGGCCGCACGGGTGGACTCGTCATGGTCCGTAGCGCGATCAAACGAGGTGAGAAGTAATGGCTGCCGAGAAGGCCGCGAAAGCGCTCAAGATTGACGTCAAGACGCCGGCCGGCGAGACCGAAGGCTCGGTTGAGCTGCCGGCCGAGCTGTTCGATGCGCCCGCGAACATCGCGTTGATGCATCAGGTGGTGACTGCACAACGGGCTGCGGCCCGGCAGGGCACGCACTCGACCAAGACCCGCGGTGAGGTCCGCGGCGGTGGCCGAAAGCCTTACCGACAGAAGGGCACTGGTCGTGCCCGTCAGGGCTCGACGCGCGCTCCGCAGTTCACCGGTGGTGGCGTCGTGCACGGACCTACGCCCCGCGACTACAGCCAGCGGACTCCGAAGAAGATGATCGCCGCCGCGCTGCGCGGCGCGTTGTCGGACCGGGCCCGCAATGGTCGCATCCACGCGGTGACCGAGTTGGTGTCGGGTCAGACTCCATCAACCAAGAGCGCCAAGGTTTTCCTGGGCACGCTGACCGATCGCAAGCAGGTGCTGGTGGTCATCGGACGCAGCGACGAGACCGGTGCCAAGAGCGCGCGCAACCTGCCCGGTGTGCACATCCTGAACCCGGACCAGCTCAACACCTATGACGTGCTGCGCGCAGACGACGTCGTGTTCTCGGTTGAGGCGCTCAACGCCTACATCGCGGCCGCGACGCGGACCGCCGCTGATACCGAGGAGGTTTCGGCCTGATGGCGACCGTCACTGATCCCCGCGACATCATCCTGGCCCCGGTCATCTCGGAGAAGTCGTACAGCCTGATCGATGACAACGTGTACACGTTCCTGGTGCACCCCGATTCGAACAAGACGCAGATCAAAATCGCGATCGAGAAGA